>TARA_R110000824_G_scaffold67377_9_pt1 | contig 10095 bp, 23 predicted proteins | sample TARA_R110000824 | Tara Oceans TARA_R110000824 (sample SAMEA4397747) | marine metagenome | biome: Polar Biome; feature: [MES] marine water layer (ENVO:01000295) within the mesopelagic zone...; material: water (ENVO:00002006), including particulate matter (ENVO:01000060) such as...... | reverse complement strand
TGGGCGTTGGCCTTCTCCGTATGTTCTCACAACTAAATCACCGACTTGCACTGATTACCTCGCAATGCTCTAAATCATATAGTCGCTGTCTTGTAGAGCCAGCTTCAAGACCTCTGACCCATTCATGGCCGCCCTGACGGATAATCGCAATTACTGTGATAATTTTAGGTGCTCTTGCCGCGCCATGGTATTTTATTAAGTCCCCGACTTTCATACATGTATTATCTCACATCCTGGCGCTGTTGTCAAGAAGTTTTTCATCTTTTTTGTGTATTGTGCCATATGTGGCATAGTTGTATGTAGGGTGTTGAAGAAAAATTATTTCGATTCACGCTTTGTTCTTTTTGCGCCCTCGCGCTCAAAAATCAAGTCGTCCACATGTTCGCGAATATTGATACCATCTGACCATGAAATAGTAATCCACTTTCTACCATGAATCATCTTGATATTCCCTGTAAGGTGTCCATACTCAGCGCTCTCCAAATATTTTACAGCGTCGCCAGTTTTCATGTGGCAAAGTATAACACACTATAAAGATAATTTTAACCCTTCGCCACCATTTTAAGATACGTGCGGTGAATCCACCAACTGCCGCGACCTATCCAAACAACCTGAATATTGTGCAGCCGATTGCGTCTGGGTTCCATATCAACAACAACACCTGTGATATCACGAAAATTTCTACACCATAGAATTTTTCTACCCTTACTTGAAAGTTCAACTAAGTCACCGACTTTCATTGATTACCTCCAAGTGGTCGCGCCATTGAAATGCTGTAGCGGGATTCGATTCTCTGCTCACCCACCGTACTTCATAATGGTGCGTACGCCCATTTATCTCCAGCGCTGCCTTTGTAATATTAACCAAAAGCCCAACACCATATTTTTCATGTCTCACCAAATCACCTACTTTCATTTATAACTCTTTAACGAATTACGAGAAATGGCCTGATGATGCACAATGCGTTGATGTTTTTCCGTTCTGAACCAATGCACACGAAAGCCTCCACGTGCATGGGAGTGCGGATAATATTTTATCACGATGCCGTACAATCCGTTATACTGGCTCAACCATTGGTCTTTTTGCCCTCGCGCAGAAAGCTGAACTAAATCACCTACTTGCATGCTTTCACCAAATTGAACGTATGAATATCATTGTGAATGTTGATGGCAGCATATCCATACCACTCATAATATCCATATGGAACGTAGGTCAGCCATTTGATAAAGACAGAGCCGTCAGCTTCAACTTTATAAACGAGGCCTGAATATTCTTTGTTGTTCGATTTTAATCTTTGAAACAACAAATCACCAACTTCTGGCCAGCGCTTAGAAAAGGCCCCCTTCATCTGCTACATAAACCTTCTTCAATCAAAGAGGTTGCAACGCGACCGTAATGACCTTGAAGCTTCCACGCTAAGCCAGAGTCAATCAATTCTTGAAAGAACTCAACTGTCTCGCTCTCGTTCATTTCGCCGTTTTCATAACGGATAATCTTGTCAACCATGTTGTACTCCGATTTGTTTTCTGCCACCATTATACCACGCGAGGCTCAGCTTGTCAAGCCTTTTGTGATAAAAACTGACCATGTTGGGTAGGTATTTGCTGCACCAGAAGAGAAGAAATCATCAAGCTTACATTCGCGCAGCGCTCCATTCTTGAGGTTGAGGAAAATGAACTTGAAGTTATCTTTCAATACCTCTGCATTGTGTTTCTCTGCGCCTGTCAAGGTAAATCCTAGCCCAGACCAATTCTCCTTGACAATCGACTTTCTTTCCTTCCCAGCAGTTTTCAGTTCAAAAAGCGTAATGTTATCAACCGCTTCTGCCAATTGGTCTGGATTGCCGATTGTCTTTGAATCAGATTCTTTAATTAAATCAAAGCCTTTCGCTCTCACTTCTTTTCCTACTCGTGCGTAGGCTTCAACAAGATTCTTTCTCTGTTGTGGTGTCGGGCGTACGAAGCCATGTTGACGCATTGTTGACCATGAGTCGCTCTCGTTCCGTTTCCCTGCGTTGTAGCTTTTAGCGTTGTTCATTGCTGTTCCAAGTCTCTGTCAGTACACCATTTTCGCACGTATAGAAGCGATTTGAGGCTATCTCAAGACCAAAAGGTACTTCCACCTCAACTCGCACCTCTCCCTTCTTAGGACGTCCCCTAGAGGCTCTTATGAGCCATCCAGAAGCTTCCATTTCAATCATTGCTACCTTCTTGGTGAAGTGCTTGCGAGGACGACCACGACCCTTCTTTTCGATTCTGGGCTGTACTTGAGCACGTGGCGTTGGTGCTTCTTCTGCCATATACTTTTCAATCATTTCTTGTACCATATCATCATCATCAATAGCAAGAATCTCGTCATCATATGCCATGTCAATCACTGTTTTCTCCTTTTAATTAGTGATGTGTACTTGCTTGCCACTGGAAAGCGTAACCCGCTCAAGGCCACAAGCATTCAAGAAGCGAACCGTATCAAAACGCGGATTTAACGACTTGAAAGCAACCGAGAAGTCCAATGCCATAGCTCTCGCTGTTGGGCTTGTGCCATGTAGGTTAATGATGTTTGCGATAATTTGAAAGTGTTTCTTTGTCATCGTTAGCTTTTCTCCACAGCGCTAATCAATACTTTATCAGAATGCCATCGAATTTGGCCGGGGCGACACACAACGGTTTTCACCTGCCCATTAACAAAGACTGTCAATTGGTTGCGCTCCACTGCGGTTACAATGGCATGTTTCTTGTCCACCGTAATCAGCGAGCCGACAGGAGGAATTCCATCTTCTGTAAGAAGGCCTGGGTCTTGAATGCGAAGGAATGGACGCTTCTGGTTTGGAGCGTACAACAGACCCTTCTTTTCAGTCAAAACCAATTTCGTCTTCTTGGGTTTGCCAGTCAAAGACGCATATTGCGTACCTTCTACAGTCCACTGATTGTCTTTCAATGTGGCCTTTTCGACCTTGAAGACAATCGTGCGGTACTTTGGATACGTGCGGTACGTCTGAAGTTCTCCGTTTGCATTCATCGCTGCTTCTTCACGCGCCTTCGCCTTACCGCGACTGAAACCAAAACACCACTTCTTCATCAAATAATCATTTTGTTTCATGCTAGCGCACCGCCGAATTAATAAACAAACTCGATCCGAGGGCCGAGACAGAAAGTACAGATAGAATAATTACAATCATTTTTAATTTCCTTTTTCGATTGTTTCTAGGTATATTATCTCATATTTTGGGGCACTTGTCAAGTCTTTTTTTGCTTTTTCTTTGCCTTTTTCTTTGCCTTCTTTGCCTTGTGGGGTTTTCCCCAAGCGCTGTATACCATTTCTGGGCCACGCTCATCAGGCGGAAGGTGTGTCACCCTGCCACTATCAATAAAAACAGCTAGTTGTTTTAATTCTTCTTCTCTCGTCATAATATTATCTCCTATTCTTTGACGTTTCTTCTTTCCAAACAAACAGTACGAAGCCTGCGATTGGTATCAATAACCCAAGTAATTCCACTAACTTCCCTTGAAAGCCACCAGTTCATTCGCAGCATTGACCAAATCGTGTAACATTTCGTACGAAAAGGCGCATGCTAACCCCTGCCAAATCACTTTAGCCATATCACCACCGTGAATATCTACAATGACTCCGTAGCCTTTCACACGGGTGTTATCTACCTGAACGTGAAGGTTCTCTCTAATCTTTACTAAGTCACCGACTTTCATAGGTTTTTCTTGACCCACGCTGGGACACCAGTTTTCAAATGAGTGGTCATAACTCTACATGCTAACTGATAGGTGCTGCACTCTTCGTAATGAGGCTCGGCAGCATCTGGGTAAAGTATGACAACTGACCAAGGGCACAAATGTGCAGTCTCCGCGCGTGACCAACGGTCATATGACCTAGAAGAATGATTGTAATCAGGCTGCACTTATGCTCCGATGTGGGAAGTATCAACAACCCATTCTTTCTTTGTGTCTTCTGAGTGAAGCTCAAGGTCTTCGACTTTGAAAAACTCAGTGTATCCTGTAATCTCGCCCCAGCATTCCAGCAACTCCTCATCTGTGAAGCTGTCGTATTCTGTGGTGTTGGGCGCGCCGCCAACCCAATCACACCAATCTGGTAGATTTTCTCGCGCAATTGCCACGTTAGCTTTGAATGCACCATCGTATGTGGTGTGAGCCGACATGTCTGTACCGTGTTTGTGGTCCCACATCGCAATGTAAACTGTCTTCTTATGCGCCATTACCACTGCTCTCCAAAGAGGTAATGCTTTCGACGCTCCCCCTTTTCAAAAAATTCATCCTCGCTGTACATTGTACCGTTCTCCCAAGAAGGAGGTACCGCCTGCGCTACCAACTCGTGACTAACAGGTGCCAGCACTTCAACACGCCGTTTCTCAGACTCGCTCAAACTGACACCGTGCCAACCTTCTTTTCCAGCTACCTTGGTGTACATCACCAGCAAGTCTACCCTGTCAAGCGAATTCGCAGTGAGCCATCGGATCTCTCTCACAATTCCAACTTCGCTATCGTCATACCATCCAGTAGGTACTTTCACCAAGCTGCCAATACCCAATCCCTGCGTAAAAAGGCGTCCTGAAATTTCGGAGCGCTTTTCGCGAAGAAGTGCAGCGACCTTCACTCGGTCATCTTTGAGTACTTGGCACGTGCGCCGTGTGTGTCCGCTAGCCACGCTACAGTAAGAGCAGCGCCGTGGAGAACGATCCGCCTCCTGTCGAGCCTCGTATGAGTCAGGTCGGGCTGCAATATGGCCCTGTCGTTCGGGACATCCCCGCTTGTTGTGACCTTTCTCATAACACCAACTACAAGTAACTGTTCCGCTCCAACTCAAGATTTTTCTCCTTTTTCAATTGAGTACATATACATTATCTCACATCGAGGCGAGAAAGTCAAGAACTTTTTTCATTATTATTCTTCGACGTTGATTGCGAGAATACGCTCGTTGGTCTTGAAATATGGGCGGCGAGCGTAGTACTCAGTGCTCATCCACATGCGCTGACACTTCGACGCTTTTGGCTTTGGTGCCATCAAATCAGTCAGAACGATGTGACCATCGAAACCATGCTTGTTGACGTACTCGGTAGGAGCATCAAAGTTGGTACCACCGCAGAGCACTCGATTCCATTTTCGGTTCTCACCCTGCTTCCAGACGTATACTTTTTCTTCGAACACCTTGTCATCAAAAGGAATGACAGTAAACTCAGCCAACTTAGATAACTTGTTGAGTTCATTGAAAAAAGCAGCAAGCATCTGATCGCTCACAGAGCCCGACTGGTCAATGCTGATTGCGATGTTGGCGCGGCGAGTGACCTTTTTGCCAGCATGGATGTACGCATAACGCTTGTTGATGCGTTTCACAGTGCTGCGTCGGCTTGCACGGCGAGAGGTCTTCACAAAGTAGCGGAGAACCTTTTTCCAATCTACCTTGGTGGTCAGACGTTCTATAATCTCTCGCTGCATCTGTGAGGTAACGCTGCCCCAACCTTCGCCAGACTTCTGAGCCTCACTCGCTGCTTCTTTCAGATACTCCTTGACGCGCTCTTTCGCAATCTCGTTGGAAGTTGAATCAGCTTCGCCCCAGCCATCGTGACTGTCGAAGGAGTCGTCAGGCATGCCGCCGCCGGAATTGTTTTCTCCAGAGTCGTCACCAGAGTCGTCACCAGAGCCACTGCCTTTTCCTTCACCGTCTCCTTCACCAGAGTCGTTGTCTCCGTCTTGGTCCTCTTCTTCCTCCTGACGCTTCTTCAGCAGCGCAAGATAAGCCTCCGCTGACAAGTCACGAGGGAAGTCAGCAAATGGGCCAACACCGGGCATACAAGCCATCTCAGGCAAGTTGTCAATGTGACAATTAATAGCCAAGTCGGCGGCGATGTTCCACTGACGTGCCTCTTGTGGCTTCACATCCTGGCCAGTCCAGGGCTTGCGCTCGGTCACGTGCTCAAAGATGAGATGATAAAATTCATGAATCAGCACAGCGGTGCGTTCTTCATCTGTCAGCTTCGCGAAAAACTCAGGGTTGTAAGCCATCTCGAAACGTGCCGTGTCGGGATTGACACGGACACCAGCAGTCGGAATAGCAGTACTCGGAGCTTTTGATACGTTGCGGCTGAGCGATGCAAAGAACGGCTCCTTCATGAGAAGGCGCGCCGTGTGCATATTCAGGTTGAATGGCTTTTCGTTCATCATGTATACATTATCTCACATCTGAGGAGTTTTGTCAAGGAAAAAGTGAAGCCCCACCTACTTTTTTTGGTGGGGCCTCTCAGGCTTACTCGGTCTTATTTCCCGTAAGGATTTCAACGATGTAGGACGAAACCTTGATGCCATCGGCAGAGGTCGCCATGTGGAGTCGTTTGGTGTTCTCCAATACATCGCCCTTCCCGATGAGTTGCCATAGCTTCATGAAAGCCTCAGATGGCACAGTCACAGCGTAGTCAGCCAAGTTCTGAATTTCGTTGTCCAAGAGCGCTTTCTTGAACGTGTCCTTCGCATCCATCTTCTCAATCAGAGCGCAGTGCTCGTTGATGTCGAAGGTGCTCGTAGCGTCAATCTTGCCATCCACCAAAACGTCTTCAACCGTCACGATGCGCTCATAGTTCTTCACGAAGTCGTTGAACGACACCGCAGCCTCAAAACCAACGAAACCGTTGGCAAGGTTGAAAACGAGCGGTGAAGACTCTTCCAGCAATCCACCCTTCGACAAACAATCGCTCAACCGTTTCCAGCTTCTGCGCGACGGATAGACCTTGTTGGGTTCGAAGTCTTCCTTGTGCTCAAGGTGCGCTCTGTTCTGGTTGATGAAATCCCAGACAATACCTGCGACGTTCTTCTTGCCCCAGTCGAGCCAATCCTCGACAGAAGGCTCCACGTCGAAGACCGTGTAGCGGTCCAATTCCGCTGGGTCCATCTCGTTGACCTGATATTGGTCGCCATGCTCGCCACCGTTAACGGCAACGAAGATGATGGTATCAGGGTGAAGCGTCCAACCAGCCAATTTACGGCTGTCAGTCAACTCGAAAAAGCCCTGACGGACCTCAGAAGTCGCTCGGTCAAGCTCATCAATGAAAAGAGCGGAAGCTTCAGTGCACGCTTGAATGAACCACGAGAAAGGCCGGAAAACAGAAGCTTGTTCACCATTGACTTCAACACACTCAGGCGAAGGCATGCCCAAAAGGTCACCCTCCGTCATCTGAGAAGCTCGGCGCTCAACGACCGGCAGGCCCATGCTTTCAGCTACCTGATAAACCACCTCGCTTTTGCCAACACCGTGACGTCCACGAAGCAGGATGGGTTTTCGTACTGCGACCACGTGAGGGGCGCAAGAAAGAAAAGTTTTGAAATCGATTGCCATGTTGAATGTCGCTCCTTGTTTTCCGACCTTACTATATAATTATCTCATACCAGAGGAAAAAAGTCAAGAAGTTTTTTCACTTTTTTCACTTTTTTTTCCTCTAGCTTGTCAGCTACGCATTCAGAGAGGAAAGCCACAGGATACGTGCCACGTCCCATTCTTCCTCTGTGACGTCTTGATTCGCCTGGAACAGAAGCTCACCATCCTCATCGTAGGTGATGGTCAGAAGCCCTGCATCGTACATGGTCAACAGCGCTGTGGCAATCTCATGGTCTACCGACTCAGCGTCGTTCTCCGACTCGGTAGCAAGCTCCAAGATCGCCGTACGATTTTGATAATCAGTGAAGTCAATGACATTATTACTCATTTTGGAAAATCTCCCTTTCCTTATTTTCGGTGGTCAACCACCATGTTGAACTACATTATCTCACATCTGGAGCCAGATGTCAAGAAGAAAATGCAACTTTTTTATCATTTCGGTAATAAACAACGTACTTGTCGCTGTTCCAGCCAGTGCGACCGAAAACCTCTCCATCGTATTCCAGAGCGCTCGGAGTACGACTGAAGCTTGCGGCGTCGCGACAGTCGAGTGTCACAACTTTGACACCATCGGGCAAAGTCTCCACTGACCTGACGCTGAGAGCGTTTTCAAGGGGCTTGGCTAGCATGCTGTCTCCTTCTTCGACTGTGATGGAGTTGATTGCCTCGGTAAAAGCGCCCTCCACTTCGCGAACACGCTGAAGTTCTTCAATGCCCATCCACTTCTCGAACGCAGCAGAATTATTCTTTTTGAATTCGCGCAGAAGCTTCGTCAGCCCAAGAAACGTGGCTTCTTCCACCAGTTCCTCGGCCATCTCATCCTCGGCATATGCCTCGGTGAAATCCTGCTCCAACAGGATCTTTGGAAGCTCTACTTTGATTTGGAATGTCGCCATGTTGTCTCCTTCGACCATCTGTATACATTATCTCACATGTGAGGGGTTTTGTCAAGAGGTTTTTTGAACTTTTTTGCTTTTCTTTTAAGCCCTCGAAATGATTCGACAAAAGTTGGCCTTCCATTGGCTGACTGATGTTCGCCGGTCCGTCATCGCATGACACGGGAGCAGCACAAGATACTTCTCTGCGACACCCGTTCTGTTGACCAACACCTCTTTCGCGAAAGTCTCCGTAACTAAAGAGATTATGCCGGTGCGATGTCCTGACGGGTTCAAAAGCTCAACAATATCACCAACTTTCGCATGACTGCCGTGGTTACTCAGTTCCATCTTAACTCCTTGAAATTATTTCTAAATAACCGCGACGTAGCCATGAAAAATCAATCAGACGTCCATCAGTTCTGTGAGGGTTGTCGGCATCATCCCGAATTGGTACGAGCCAACGCACCTTCACATCTAGACCTCGACATTCCTCAATGATTCCAACATCTCCGTGCAGCGTCCAGCGAACTAAGTCGCCTGTCAGTGGTTTCTTAGAACGGGATGTCGTCATAAGTCTCCAGCTTTCTTGGAGTTTTCTTGATTGGGCGCTTCTTGGCACTGGATTTTTTAATTTGACGTTCCTCGAAAACGAGAGGCTGCATCTCGCCGTACGGCAGGATTCTGTATTGTTTTCCACCATTTGCAGAGGTGATGACGTTTGAAAGGGTTTCCAACACGAGACATGGAACACCAGCCAAGTGCTTGTTTTTCCAGCTAATTGCGGGTTTTCGAAGCTCGACGGTGGCACCTACATCGTACTTCGCAGGGGCAGCAGCAGTGGTTAGCACCTTCTGAGCGTACTTGTTCTCACACATCTTCTTGTATGCGCTCTGCGATGGAACGAAATCAGGTGCGGTCAGTATCTGCTCTGCCAATCCCGTGAAATAACCGGCCGTTTTGTAATACTTGGCGATGATGATGGCAGAGTCGCGAAACTTTGCAGCATACTCTTTTGCCCACGCATGCGACGCATCAATCGCTGCCGGATGGCACTTTTTCTCGATGCGGCCCAACAGAGTCAACTGCTTTTCAGAAAGACGCCCACGTCGATTAACTTGGTCGAGAATTGAGTCGCAGTACCCCACTTCCCAGTCGGAAAGAAGCGAGTGCTTCATGTGAGTTTGTATCGCTTGGTCGATTCGGGCGATGAGTGCTTGCTTCATTTGGCTCCTAGGGTTCCTACCACGTTCTTTATAATTATCTCATATCAGAGCGAAAATGTCAAGGAAAAAATGCAAAAAAAGTGAAAAAAACCTAAGTGGTTGATATCATTCGTATATTGGCTGTGTGGCACCACTCTTTACAACCCCTGTCAAAAAAGTATACACTAGTGGCATGTTCACCCACTTCCAGCACAACACCAAGACAGCCAACCGTGTCCAAAACCAAGTCGCCAATGCTCATGAAACAACTTCCACTTCATCAATCCAACATGCACCTCTACAACCGTCATTCCACAGAATATAATATAGTAGGTCGCGTGGGCCTGAAGTGGGTCGATAGTCGTGATATCCAACGATTAATCCAACCCAATCAGCATGCTTGTGCTTTACCAAGTCTCCTATTCGCATCGACAAATCAATTCTAAACTGCGCTGTGCCATCCAGTCATTGCAATCGGGAAAGCAGACAAAGTAACAACAAATAGAGCGCGTGTGAGTGTCAACTTCTAGGACTATCCCCATTAATGGTTTGCGTGAGCCTTTTGGTCTGACCACTTCTCTAACTAAATCACCAACTCTCACTGTCCCCCGTACATATACCTG
>TARA_R110000824_G_scaffold26154_3_pt1 | contig 10100 bp, 28 predicted proteins | sample TARA_R110000824 | Tara Oceans TARA_R110000824 (sample SAMEA4397747) | marine metagenome | biome: Polar Biome; feature: [MES] marine water layer (ENVO:01000295) within the mesopelagic zone...; material: water (ENVO:00002006), including particulate matter (ENVO:01000060) such as...... | reverse complement strand
CTTGGAACTTTTTAAAATCTCAATCGTATACTAAACATTAAAAGGAATAAAATTATGAAATATGAATACAAAACAATACGAATCAACACCATTAAAGGAATTAAACAAGCTGAAAAACTACATAAATCTAATGAGTGGAAACAAATTAATGTAGGATGGGAAACAATAACGTATGAAAGGAAAAACAAATAATGCACATACATTTTATAGAAGATAAACAAGGCGATGTTATAGACGCTAATTACTACTGCTCTAACTATTGCCACGAATTAAAAGAACAAGATAATTATAAAGGGTGGAATGGGTGCCACGAGCCTCACGAATACCACGATGTAACGTGTAATAACTGCAATAAAACAATAAAAGGAATAAAACAATGAAGGAATATGTAACTGAATCAACATTTATAGATGCTTTTAAACAGAATGATGATAGGAAGAATCAATTTTCATACGAAGGCTTAAAGGCCTTGTATGAATACTTTGAGGAATATGAGAACGATACAGGTGAAGAAATAGAATTTGATATGATAGGAATCTGTTGCGAGTATACAGAATACGACAACCTTAAAGAGCTTAATAATAACTATAGTAAAGAATACAAGGACTTAGAGGAATTACGACAAGAAACTGAGGTTATTATTGTTACTTTTGATAGATTTATAATAAGAGATTTTTAATAAAAGGAAATAAAAATGAAACGTAAAATAAATAACTACCTAGAAGAAAACACTAAAAGATATCTATCTTTAAGTATGAGTTTGTTAAGTGACGAAGAATACGATAATCTATTCCTTGAAATAGTTGATGATGTGAGGAATAAATTCTTAAAAGAATCTGAACACGATACTGCTAATGAAATCGTAGAAGAGTATTTAGAACAGACTAGTAAAATATGGTGGAACTTATTAAACAAGTATCGACATATAATAAAAAAACAAAAGGAAACAATACTATGAATGAATACGATACACATAACTTTGAGCTACAACAATACGCAGACTCTTTGGTGGACAGCGTGATTGAGCTAGAGAAGAAGAACGCAGAGCTAGAGAATGAGTGTAGAGAGCTACGCAACGAACTAATTAAAATGAGAGAGGTGAAGTGATGGATAAGAAGAAAAAACAAGTTTCTTATATTTTTAGCTTAGATAGTATGGTTTCTGTTGAGGCACCAATAGGAACAGACGAAAGGTCTTTGCAAGAAAAAGCTATTGAAAAGTTTAAGTATATCTTGCACAACAACCACGCTGATTTAATATGCGAAGAAATAGATGAAAGTGAGGTGGAGTGATGGAGCAAAGTAAATGCTGTGATGCAAATATTATTTTAACCGATATATGCTCTAAGTGTAAAGAGCATTGTGATAAAACAGAAAGCGAGGTAGAGTGATTGATACGATAAAACATTTACTAGGTCTATGTGGAGAGCCACACGGCTTACTTCACATATTGCTAGGCTTAGGAGGAATCACAGCTTTAATTAATTATATAAAGATAAAGAGGAAAGAATATGAAAGATAACTTTACACTTAATAGAGAGAAGAATCGTAAGAGAATGAGAGATGAGTACCCATACAGAGGTATTTCGGACCCAAACTACATAAAAGAGAAACGTAAATTATTTATGGAAAATGGTAATGGTTGGTGGTATTTTCAAGGTGTAGTAGGACAAGACAATATTGAGCAGTACAAAAAAAATTCAAACAAACAAAAGGATTAGGGCCCTAAAACACTTCAAGAGGATACTACATAGGTATTTTATAAAAGGATGCCGTAAATGTGGCAATACGGACGTTAGAGTACTAGAATTTGACCACATCAAGGGTAGCAAAACTAAAACCGATAAGACTAAAGGGGTAATGAAGCTTGTAAGAGATGGATACGCTTGGAAAACAATACAGAAAGAAATTGACAAGTGTGAAGTGTTATGTAAGAATTGTCATAAGATACGTACCTATAAACAATTTAATTATTGGAAGGATTTAAGTTTTGAGTGCAGAGAATAAACATAGATGTTGGTTTTGTAACGGAGAAATGATATGGGGGTGCGACTTTGACTACGAGGACTATGGATTAGAGGGAGATGGTATCGTAGCTACGCTGTCGTGTAGAGAGTGCGAGGCTTACGCAGAGTATTACAGCAAACCTAGTGAGGAAGATAATGGAAAAGACAATAAAGAAAGCGATTAACACCTTTTTAAATAATAACAATTTAAAGTCGGAACAATCCAAAGATATATTGGTACAAGAGATTATGAAAGAAATTAGAAAACCTAATAATGGATGGTTTTTAGAAATACCGGTTACGAGGAGAAAAAAATAATTGGGAACTTTTTGGAACCCTGTGCGTATAAAGGATATGACACACAAACAAAAAAAGGAAGTAACTATGAAAAATAAAACAACAAATAAAAAACCTTGGGAAGTAATGTTAGAAGGAAGCCCGCACTCATCGGAACTTAATCACCAATTCGAAGTTGACGGTGAATCAAAAGATGGTATAGAGTGGTGGGATAATAAAAGTCCTAAAGAAGTTATCCAAGAGGTAGAAGAGATATTGGGTAGATACACTATTGGAAGTGGTTGGATGCACGGCGAGGAAATAGAAGAAGGTAGTAAGGGTGCAATCAAAGAGCGTAACGACTTAAGGAAAGTGGTTGCTCACCTTAAGAGACAGTACAAGAAGTATTACTCTAAATAAAATAACAACGGGGGCGGGGAAACCCGTCCCCATAAACAAAAGGAAATAACTATGAGAAACACAAATTGTATATTAACAGATGAGTCAAACCCTAATGATTGCAAGAACGAAACAAAGTACATCTTGGACGTTCAGGAGACAAGTAAAGATGGAACACGGTTTATGCCTATGAGGGATTTTGAATGTTGTGAGATGCACTATCAAATGTCTAAAGATTGCGACACGCTCACCATAAAAAATGTAAAAAGGAAATAGCTATGAGAAAATATAAAGTTAAAGTAGATATTAACGATACTCAATTTTGGGAGGTGGAGGCAGAGTCAGAACAAGAAGCGATGGATAATTACATGGAGGGTAGCCACTATCACACAAAATCTCACGGCGAAGACATAGAGGTAGTGGAAGAAATAACAAACAAAAAAAGGAGTGCTTAATGAACGAAATTTTAAAAAGACTTGATAAGATTGAACACCAACTATCCAATCAAGTAAAAGAGAATTGGATAAACATCGGGGGGGTATCTCAATACACTTCTCTGTCAATATCTAAAATCCGTAGAGCCGTAAAAAATGAAGAACTAAGATGTTCTAAGCGTGGTGGCAGATTACTGTTTAAAGAAAGTTGGGCTGACTAATGGCTAAACAAAGAAGAAAGTCAGGAACTTTCTAACGAGTAATTCGTTAAAGATAATATGAAACATCTAAAGATACCTCTACTAAAATACAGGGCGGTCATTCAAAGAATGTCCAACAGAGGGTTAGCGACCCTTGTACGTATCTTTGGGTTGGGGCTTGGTTGTTCCGAACAACCTCTCTCTCTCCTTGGTAACGGACAGCGAACTAACGCCTACGTCAAGCCCTCTATACTTGAGCTTCTACAATTCCGGATACCTGGTGAACGTATTTGGAATCTCGGAGTGAACCGAGCTAGTAACGGAACGTGCACACTAATACAAAAACAAACACAGAAGCTCATAGATTTATTAGGAGTATAAAATGATACGCAAACTAAAAAAAGAGATTAAGGAATATATAGATAAGCGACACGCTTCCTTAAAAATGTATCGCTATAAAGAAAAAGGAATAGACTTTATACTGGACAAGGTAGTACCGACAGATGCGAACAGGCTACAGCTTATAGCAAGTAAACATCATTGGCTTATGAACAACGCACCGGAAGAATATGTATACGGGGAGATGGTAGATATTAATAACGCTATCGCAAGTAACTTACGAGGACACTTGAAACGATACGCAGAAAACTATATAAATAATTATGTTAAAGAGTCGTGAGGTTTTAGTGGGTTTATTCATAGTTCCCTCCTTTTTGCCTCACGTATGGGGTGGTTTATGTTTTTCTCCACCCCAAAAAATTAAACAACAGGAGATAATATGCTAGTAGAGGATTTTTTTGTATGGGCTAAAGAAGAGTTTGATACAGAGATGACGCTGATGCGAGACAAAGGTAAGGAATATACAGTGTCCGATGCTGATAAGCTCAAGAACTTTAAGTCGATAGGCGAACGCATGAAGTGTAAGCCGGAGTTTGTTGCAATGGTATACTTACTAAAACACATGGATAGTGTACGTAATTATGTACTAGATGGAATAGAGTCTAGCAACGAACCGATTGAGGGTAGGCTTAGGGATATACGAAACTACTGTTTATTAGTAGGTGCATTAATTAAAGAAAGTAAGGAACAAAATAACAATGAGTGAGTTTAAAGATACGATGATGGATTTTATAATATTTATTATATACGAAACAAGAAAACATAAAGATACAATTATTGCTATGCTAATAGGTGTATTGATAGGAAAGATATTTTAGGAGACAACAGTGATAGGAGAATTGAACGAAGTGATGAATGAAATACGCGTTGAGATAGACAAGGTAAGGAAAGAAAACAGAAGCCACTCAGACAGTAGATACGCAGAGAACACAATGTATATCGCCGGTCTATATAAAGCTATGAGTATCATGTCAAGTCGTATACGTAAAGAATTAGATGAGCTAGATAAATGGTCCGACTCTCAAAATGATATATTAAAGGATTGACAGCATTATTATTTCTCTTGAAATTTGGCTAGAAACTGCTTAATATGTGTTTAATAACGGATATTTATTATGCTGATAAACAAAAGCTCAATTATGAAACACTTCCATAAGCATGGAATACAGGTAAATATATTGACATTAAACATTATAGATGAGATGTTTGAAGATGTGTTAAATGACATGGTAGATACGGCTAAAGAGAAATCTATTAAACGTATTAAGCCCGGGAACCTACATAAGTTTTATCACTGCATAAAGGACGACTGGTTATTTTAGATTTATTTAAGATATACGACGACTACATAGACGACTTAAAGGTAGAGAACCAACAAAAGAGATACGATGGACAGGACACATGGTATCACGCTTCGGGTGCCGGTATGTGTATGCGTAAACACCATTTCTCTCAGGTCCAACAGTTACCATCTAAAGATAAAGACGTGAATACAATGCGTTTGTTTAGGTTGGGTGACCTTGTTCATACCGATATGCAAGATGCCTTACAACGCTATTCGGATAAGACAGGTGTTGAGGTGTATATAGAGAAAGAAATAACGATACCGCGATTAAATGTTCGTAGTTTTATTGATGCTATGGTAGTTAAAGAAGGTGCGCTGTATGACATAAAGACGTGCAATGATTATAAGTGGCAATCTATGTTTGGTAGGTATGGTAGCAAAGAAGCACCGCAAAATTACGCGATACAGCTTGGAACGTACGGTCTTTACTTTAGAGAGAACGGAGTAAAGATACGTAAGATGGCTCTATTGTTTTATAATAAGAACACTTCCCGTGTAAAAGAATTAAAAGTTCCACGTACCTATATTGATATGGCTGAACGCTATTGGTTAAAGGTGCAAGAACTATTTAAAGAAGGCTTACCACCTATAGAAAAAGGTTTATCCCCTGTTGAAGATTGGGAGTGTAACCCTAAGTATTGCTCGTTTTACGGGCCTTGTGGTGGTGGAATCAAAGAAACAAAAAAAGGATAATGATATGGAAAACAATGTAGATTGGGATAAAGTTAATCGGGGTAAAGTACGCTACGGATTTGCTTTAGAGCTATATAAAAAAGGTAAAGACTTAACACCTACAGAGCTTGGAAAGATAGAAGCATTTGTAGACTTTGTTATGGAGGGGGTTGAGTACGAAGAGTCTAGCAAGGAATCAAACGCGCCACCAGTTCCAAAAGTACCAATGAAAGATAAGGTAGTAGAAATAGAACAGGCTAACGAGAGAGAGTTTGTTAAGCAGCTAGTAACTGTAGAGTCTGAAGGGCTAAAAGACCCAGACAGAGACAGGGTGCTAAAGGCTTTAGATAGTGGTAAGATTACAAAAGAAAACCTACAGGCTTCACTAGATAAGATACAGCAAATTAGACAGGGTTATAAAGATGAGTAGCGGACCTCCTTTTTTAGGAACTCAAGATAAAATCAAACCACCCAAAGGTATATATAAGGCTAGGGTTATAGACTTAGATACGATAAAAGATGTGCGTTGTGGAGAACATTTAGCTGATATATATAAAGTACATTATAGGGTGCAGTCGGGTGAGTTTAAAGATTTTGTAGTGAAAGATAATGGTGTATTTAGGTACAAAGAAAAAGACGGATTCTTATATGACCCTAAGCGTAATTGGGGGTATGGAAAGTTTTACGATATATTACAGCTACCTAAAAATACTAATGGCAAATCTTCTATACCTGCACTGGACAAGAATACAATAGATGGCTACATAGTAAATATAGACTTGTCATACAAAACATTTGTCAATGAGATGCAAACACAAGTGAGTTATCCCATTGCTAAATTAGTAGAAAGAATATCGGAGGTGCCCTTCTAATGAACTGGAATAAATTAAAAATACAACCATCTAGTAGTACCACAGACGATGACATACATGATTTTGTAGAGTGGGTGTATAAAAAAGCTGAACGGCTTGGATTTCAAGTCGAGTTAGAAACCTACCAAGAAACAGGGTCCGGTTCTTCGGAAGCTGTGAGTACTAATCCACTGGACAGTACTAATGAATCAAATTAATATAGAGCTAACAAAAGAGCAGATAACCTCTATTACTAAACAGGTAAGAGATAGTGGGGAAGCTGATTACAGGTTTGACTTAAACCTTTTAGAGGGAAAGCTATCTGAGAATAAATGGGCAGGAATACTTGAGACTGTAGAAATAAAAAAAGATTACAGGGCATGGGATACTGGTAACATTGCAGTTGAATATGCAAGCTATGGTAATCCAAGTGGTATCGCAAAGACAGAAGCAAAGTTTGTTGCCTACATTTTAGTAGACCAAGACCAAGATGATAGAATAGTATTTTTTATAAAGACAGAGATATTATTAGCTATGTGTAGAAAATATAAAGGTGTAGCCGGTAGAGATGTAAAGGGTGGTGACAGTTACGGCTCAAGCTTGATACTTTTACCTATAGAAGAGTTAGTTAATAAGCAATTTTTATTTAGCAATCAACTAAGTATGGAAATATGATGAGAAACAAAAACAAGATAAGTAATAAGGAAAGAGATAAGCAACTTACATTATTGTTTAAGTCTCTTTATGAAGTATCTCAAGAGGTGCGAATGGTACGTACTCTTTTAGAAAATTATTTAATATGGAAAAAAGATGTCAAAAAATTTACAAAGTACTTACAAGAACAAGAAGAAAAAAGAGAACCAGAAGCGGGGAAAGCGAAACCGTCAGAGGGGAGCGGAGCTTCAAAGGCAAGCAGTAAACCTAGCAAAGCATTATAAGCTCGAAGCATTTAATAGAGACAGAGGTGGGGCCCAACATGAGATGGGTGATATTGAGATTGATGGTAAGTATTATGGATGCAAAAGAAGAAAGACTATCGCCTCTTGGGTAAAACCAGAAAAGCAAGAAGTGGGTGTAGTAATTAGAGAAGACAGAGGAGAGCCATTTATGGTTGTACCACTTGAAAAATATTTATTTTTAGTTGCAATGGCTAAGGAAAAAATTTAACGAGCGTTTATAATTCCTTAGGATTGGCGTCTTACGTAATTAATTTTATTTTGAAACCCGGGAGTTTTGAATAAATGAGGTTACTGGTATTTGAAACGTTCGTTAAGACTTAATAAACAAAAGGAGCCTAATAATGGCATTTGAACATAACGAGAATACAGCTACTGTATTTAACAACGATAAAAAATCAAGCGAAAAACATCCCGACTATACTGGAAAAGGTAAAGTGGGTGATGAACTTATGGAGTTTGCTGTTTGGAAGAAGAAATCTGCCAACGGAAATGACTATATGTACATGAGCTGGAAGAAACCATCGGACAAATTTAACAAATCAGGTGATTCTAAGCCCGGTTTTTAAATTGCTTGCTATTTGGGGGGAGAGCAAGGTATATTCCTCGCCTCCCTCTATAGCTATATATTGTATTAAAAAACTTTTTTTATCGCCATATACGCTAAATTAGAGGTACTTTTTTTGACTCAAATTAAATTCCAAGGTAAAAAACGCCCTATGTTTGAATACTGTCCTAAATTAGATAGGAAGTGCGGATTCTGCGCTAAATCAAAGTACAATTCATTTGAAGATAGGTATCAAGACAAGGAAATGTTATTGTGCGGACTAGCAAATGGCTTTGAGAATAGAGTAGATAAATTACCGGGGTGTTGGAAGAAAATGACAAACCCTGAAAAAACTTCTTTTAGAAAGAAAACAAAAACTCAATACGAAATGATTAAAGCGTATCAAGAAATAAAATAAATTAAGGGTTGATTTGTTTTTTGTATTTACGCATCAGTCTTTGATTAATCGAATCAGGACCAATATCATCGTAAGTTAATATTCTATCTGGGAATGAATTATTCCATTGTTTAATTAATCTAGTTGCCCTTGTAACATCCCCTTCAATCATTAAGTCTAATATCCTCGCTCTTGTTCTTCCGAATCTAAACTTGACATAATCTTTTCTTTGTTGGTCTGTTTCTAATCTTTCTAATACTCTTCTACCTGCGCTACCAAAAGTAGGGGCTACGTTTCTAATAGCTCTTTGAGCAACTATAGCAGTAGGTCCAAATGTATCAACGTCAGCTATAACTCTTTGAAGAGCAGTGTATGCTTTACCAGCATCTTGTATAATAGCAGGTTTAGCTGCAAACTCTAACGCTCTCCACTTACTTTCACTTGCAATAATATCTGACACTATACCCGCAGCTCCAACAGAAGCAAACGCATCTATAAAATCTGTAAATGTAAAGTTCTTACCATCTACTGCTACGGTATAAGACTCATCGTATACATCTTTACCGGCGAGTAAATCACTTAAGGCATTCTTTGCATAGTTAACAGCAGTACCACCTGCAACACCCGCAACACCTAATCGTAATAATATTGCAGCGTTACCGGCTTTAACTTCTTTGCGAAGTTCTCCTTGAAGCCATTCAAACTGTCTGTAACCAAATCTTTTAAACAAAACAAATGGTTGGAATCTAGGGTCGTTAAAGAAAGCAGGCTCTCTAAATACATTTCTTTGTAGCTGTGTATCTCTTGAAAATTCATACATAGCACCAGCCATATTTTTTGGTGTCAACTTTTTATTAGGATTTTTAATTCCCATACCCTCTAAATTAGATTTAGCCCAATCTTTTCTTCTCTGAGAAGTAGATGTTTTAGCTATGCGCTGCCATTTTAATGCAGCTTCATATCCTGTGAACGATGCGATAAGTTTATTCCACTTGTTAATTCTTTGGAATTGAGAAGCTTTTGTAATTTTATCTGCTACCTTTGCTGTAAAGCTCATTTCTGCTGGGTTGAAACCGGCAAGCATTGTCTGTAACTCTAGTGAGCTTGCGCCAGAATACCTTTGAATAGCTTTTCTGTAGCTTTTATCAGTTAACATTTTTAATGTACCTGAAATAAACGGTCCGTAACCTGCTTTTAAAACACTAGAAATAAAAGACTGAGTGACGTTAGGTATAGTAGCAAAACCTAAACCAATTTTTGTAGCGACTTGTATGTTGACTAAATCATTTAAAATACTTTTACTTTTAGGGTTCCAGTTGTAACGTCTGTCTAATTCTATAGCTCCAGTAAATGTACCTACAGCTTTATATAGCAACTCAGCTTCTTGATGTCCGCCTATTTCTTTTAATGCTTTTATCTTATCGTAAACTTGCGCGCCTTTTTTGCCTGCTGTCTCTGTAAAGGCTATAGACTTAGCAGCTGACGCAGAATAATCAGTTAGTACCGTACCCGCGTCTTTCTCAAAAAAGAAATCAGGTAGTGTTGCTTTATTTCTAGCTATGGATAAGTTTTTATTACTTATAACTATTTCACTAAACACTTCATTACGTATACGTTCA
>TARA_R110000824_G_scaffold5756_4_pt1 | contig 10105 bp, 7 predicted proteins | sample TARA_R110000824 | Tara Oceans TARA_R110000824 (sample SAMEA4397747) | marine metagenome | biome: Polar Biome; feature: [MES] marine water layer (ENVO:01000295) within the mesopelagic zone...; material: water (ENVO:00002006), including particulate matter (ENVO:01000060) such as...... | reverse complement strand
CTACAGGAGCTGCGACTATTGGAGGAAATGTATTTGCAGCAGGAGATTTAATGTTCTATACCGATGGACATTTAATTTATGATAGCACTCATACTTTAATGAATACTGATGCAGGTCCTACACATAGAGGAGATGCTAATGTAGGAGGGGTGAGCGTAAATGGAAGAACCTTCCCAGCTCAAGGAGCATTAGTAATACCAGTTGCAGGAGGAGGTGTTACTAATAATGTGTGGCATCAATATTATGTAATACAAAACTCTTGTGATAATGGGCCTATTAAATGGTCTATTGTTGATATGACGCTTAATGGCGGAAAAGGAGAAGTTCTTGATGCATCTAAAAATACAACATTAGTTGCTAATGCATGTGAATATATGTGTGTTAGTACAACTCAGGGATTAGGAGCTGTTGCTTATTGGCATTTATTCTATCTTCCTGTAATGGCAACAAATGCAGATGCTGCTAACTGTAATATTTCAGCTATTAAATTTGATGCTGCTGGACCTATAACACCTCTTCCAACTCCAGCAGTAGATATAACACCAGGTTTATGGGATACATCTAATACACTAGCTCGATCTTCAGGAGAAATACTTATAAACCAATCAAATAATATAATAACCTTTAGGTATACTGACCAGGGTGGGGGGAATAATGATGCTTATACAACATTTGTTTGGGGATTAGATCCTGCAACCGCTTCCTCATCTACAGCAATTTTGGGAGTAACAGTAAATACTGGATATAATGGAGGAGCAAATAATGGAGTATTTCATTGGATTGTAGGCGGAATGTTTGAAGAACAAATTCCTATTAGTGGAACCTTTACAGGAATGAATGCTATTAATTTAGCTAGGACTTTATCATTTAGTCCAGACGGAACAAAATTATGGGCAACTCTTGCATCTTATTATGATCCAGGTACTCCTTTTGAAATAGCAGATCCTATATCAGGTTTCCGACTTATGTGTCTAGATGTGCATAGTTTAGGCCAAGTTTATTTTGCTACCCAAAACTTTATGTACAGTTGGAATATAGTAAATGATCCGGCAACAGCTTTTACTGCTCCAAATCATGGATGGTTTAATGGATTACCGTTCTCTCCAGATTATATAAAAATGTTCCCAGATGCTTCTGAAGCTGATGGATGGTATGGAAGTCCAACAGTGTCAGATAGATGTACTGTAATGGTTAACGATATAACATTCGCTCCTGATGGTAAACTGTGGTTGAATGTAGTAGAACAAGAACTAAATATGCCTTGGTCCCAAGCTGTGGGAGCCGGTGCACAAATAACAAATTCATTAATAAGATTTGATGCTCCTAATTTTGCTCAAGGTGCAACTGATAATCTTAGTCTAGCAGTTCCTATGCCTGCATATGATATTGGAGCAAGAAGAATGGGAGAGAGATTCCCAGTATGGTTACAAATGCCATGTCCGTGTGACCCAATAAATATAGTCCCTGTTACAATAACAAGTACATTACCTGATTGTGCTTCATGTGCTCCACAACCACCAGGATGTTATCTCTTAACAGAGTGTGAGTGTACAGGAGGTTCATCAGGACCTAATCCATGTTCAGTAAATGATCCTAATACAATGCCTCCGAATATGATTTTATACGGAAAGACTTGGTCACCTACTTGTTTATCAGGTGTACCAGTAAGATGGCAAGCAATAGTAGATGCAGTACAATTATTAGGAACAGCTAATCCACCTGTACCAGGAACAAATCAAACAATAACTTGGAGTTATAGTCTTATAAACGGTGGAGCAACTTTTTCTGGAATGCCTGGAGGATTTGGACCATCTCAAACTATAACAGTTGCAAATGGACCTGGAGCTACCGGAATTAATGCTTCATGTAATGTTTATAATAAAACTTATGGTATAACAGATCTAGAATTCCAAGCAGAAATGGCTGCAATGTTTGCTTATATTAAAGATTTCTTTGAAGGAATGTTTAATACAAGTTGTGGATACGGAGCTGATTTAACTGTTAACTTTACAGCATTAGGATATGAAACAGGTTATACAGCAGGTGATAATGCATTAGCTTCTATATCAAATCCAGGAAATGGAACTTCATTTACAGATGTTAATGGAGTAGCAGGTATTGGAGACTTTAGAGTTGGTTTATCTGATTTTGGAGGACTGGAATCTTGTGGACCAAGTGGGAATGCATTGCAGATTTTAGGTTTATGTTTTAATTCAAATTTAAATAATTGTGATCCAGGAGTAAACAAAGCAGGAGGTCATTCAGGTCAATTATTATTTGATGCAAATGAAAACTGGAGAAGAGCAGGAGATCCAGTAGTTGCAAATTCCTTCTCTCTTATTAGAGTAGGTATACATGAAATCTTACATGCATTTGGATTTGGTCATGATTGGTTAACATTTGGATCTAATGCTGCATGTATTTGTCCTTGTTATCAGTCTGCTCCTGGATGCCCATCTATGTACCCACCACCGGGTGGAGCCCTATATAATCCTGATGCATTAATGGGACCTTTTTCTACAACAGCTCCTTTCCTTACAGATTTCCCAGGAGGACTAATGGGAGTAAATGGTATGTATGATAGAAGAGCTATGTGTGGAATATATGGAAATAATAGTGTAAATTATGCATGTGAAGATGGTGTATGTTTACAAGGTGCAGGATGTGTATATATAACACATTACTCTGATGATCCAGTATTAGCAGGGTATGTAGGAGGAATAATAACTTGGGATGATGGAAGTGCTGCAGGAGAAAGATGTTGGGAAGTTGAGGCAGTTAATCCATGTCCAGCTCCACCACCTCCATTAGTAAATCCAGTAGCTCCTATCGGAGTTCCATCAGGTCCTACTTTAGATTGTCTTGATTGTGATCCAGTAAATCCTTGTTATGTATTAAACTTATGTGCATGTGATACTACACCAGGAGCACCACCAATGATAACTACAGATACGGATTTATCTGTACAATGCGGTACAGGACAGGTCGTTGTAGAAGTAGATTTATATCCAAATGCTTGTTATGAAATTGATTGTACTCCTATTACTTGTCCTGGTACGGGTGTTGTTACTGTAGTAGTAACAAATGCTTATCCAGATTGTGCAACATGTTGTATGGATAATACTATGTGTTATCAACTCTGTCCATGCGGACCATCTGTTACTTCTGATACTTGTTCTACTTTGACTGAGATAAATGTAGGAGTATCAACCGGTGCAGGACAGGCATTACAGTTTATCTCTGATGTAGCTAATGCGCCACTCAATGCTACAGATATGACTACATTAAAATATGGTAATAATATTCAGCCTGGAGGATCTCTTCCATGTGTAGCACCGGGCGGAGGATTTTATAGATCTTTCCCTGGCGTACTTCCTAACTCTGGAACTTTTGTTTGTTATCAGGCTGGTACTTCGACTCCTCCTCCAGGATTAGCAGCAGGTTATAATACATGGACTGATTTCTTAGCTGATTGTGTGACTCTTGGTATAGCCGGAGTTGTAAATCCTGGTACACCATACTTTGGTATTAATATGCTTATAAATACTCACTTTGGATACTCAACAGGAGTAACCTTTGGTATTAGTAGCGATCCCTGTGAATGTACAGCCGCTAGTGTATGTACAGTAGTAACAAATGATTTATCTTTAGAATTAGGACAAGTGATTACAATAGGTCTAGGTGCACCGGGAACATTAGATACTGATGGAGTAGATTGTTATGAGGTTGAACTTTGTGGTGTATGCGGTACAGGATTATGTAATCCTATAGGCGCTGTAACAGTAGTTAATACTTATCCAAACTGTCCAGCTTGTGAAAGTCCACAAGGTTGTGATTGTTATAGATTAATAGATTGTACAGATCCTAATATAATAATAAATAATGTTTGTCAAACTGCTGCTTTAGATACAGCTTTTATAAATGGAGATATTATACAAATAAATGGAAATACAGCTCAATGTTGGCATATAGAATGTGATAGTCCTCTAGTTTGTGATCCTATTACATGTGTTGTGGTAGCGATTACAGCTACATTTGTGAACTGTCAAGCTTGTTTAGGAACTCAGTTATGGGAATGTGAATATGTTGGCAGTTGTAATTGTGTTCCTCATGTATCTGGTTCTGGTAATAATGCTTATGTAGATTGTGTAACTATGTTTGCTAATGAGCCTACATGTTGTCCTACACAAATAGGAGTTAATTGTGAAAATGTAATGGGAACATGTACTTGTGTTCCTTGTTTTGTAGGCCCATGTGATTATAATACTGGTGTACCTCCAACAGATATGTTAGCCTGTGTAAGTGATATGAGTACATGTTGTGGACCAGCAATTCCAGAAAGTTATAATTGTATTTGGGATCAAGCTCTATCAATTTATACTTGTATAGATCCAGGAAATGGTACAGGTACTTTTTTAGGTCCTACATCATTCGTAGATTGTACTAATTGTGTATCATCTAACTGTCCTGATTGCTATATAGAATCATGGGATTGTATAACAGTTCTTGGAGTAAGTACATGTGTAGATCCTGGTACCGGCCTTGGAGATTGGAATAATGGTAATGGAGGGTTAGCTGCATGTGTAGCATGTAATGGATGTCCAATAGATCCTACATGTGTAGGAGTAATATCAGATTATGAATGTCATCCAATATATGGATGTATTGTTAATTGGAATGGGCAAGGTGGTTATCCTACACTAGCAGATTGTGCTTTAGAATGTGATTCATATGATCCTAATGATGGAACCTTTGAAGCAGATTGTGAAAACTGTTTAAATGAAATAGAAATGAAACATTTCTTTGATAAGGTAGCAGATGTATGTGATGATTGTAATGTACCATTTGGATTAACAGATCAAGAAGTAACTTGTGATACTGGATGTTTTGGTCAAAGTAATATATATGTATTCTTAGATATTACTTCAACGTTTGGAGGAACGTACTTAAACAGATTACAAGAAGCGGTTAACTTTAAAGTTAATATAATAGAACCAGCTTTCCAACAAATCAAAACTGAGTTCCCTCAATACAATGGGCACTTATACATAATACCAGGAGCGTGGCCATATGGAACACTATTTGGTCCATGTTCTAATTCTAATGGAACAGGAACAATTCCACCAGGGAGTCCTACAGCTCCAGAAGATTGGTTAGCTTGGGCTAGTTATCCACTAAGTGGAAATGTGGGAGCGAATGGAGGCGGAGCAAATCCAATGGCTACTGGAACTTTACCAGGAGCTCAAAGAACTGTAATGGGACAAACGATGGTTGATGGAATTGGAGGACCTCCAGTAGACTGTAATGGAGCAGCTTATGATGCATCTGTTCATGGACCATTATTAGAACAACTAATGATATTACCAGGATCTTATACAACTGATGGATTTACTCAACTTAATCCTTGGCAAGACGGAGTAGGTAAAGAAGGTATGAGTGATCCTTATCATGAGTTTGAAGGAAAAGATATAGATTCAATAGTAGTAATATTTCAAGATGAGTCTAGAACACCTGGAGTTCATGGATATTATGAAGATGCTGTTGGGAGTAATCAATTTGGAGGTCTATGTGGTGCAGTAACATGGGCTGGAACACAACCAGTACTTAGTTGGCATGGTTGGGGTACAGACCCAGGAAACTTATTAGCTCCACAATGGAAAACAGATTATAATAATTATATGAGTTTACACGAATTTGGATGGGATGCAGCTGGAGTTCCTAACCCTGCACCTTGGGTTGTAACTCAGAAAACTATGATATATGCAGGATCATGGGATACTCCATCTACTCATGTATCAAAAATAGGATTTATTTATCATCTATTTGGTGCTGTTGGTGCACAAAGCTCAGATGCAAATATCAATTTCCAAGGACAGATAGATTGTGCAGATTATGTAGGAGTACCTGCATCATTTGGATATCAGTGCTATGTAGCTACTGATCAGACTCTACCTGCAAATGATGTAGCTAATCCATATATGGGAGCTTCGGGCGGTGGAGATCCATCATTAGTAACAGGTTATCAAGGAGGATCATTAAGTAATTATGGTATGGCTTTTCATATACCAGATGCTCCAATAGCGCAATTAACTTCTACGAATTTGTATGAGTTATGGAAAGAATATTTATCAGACTGTGAATAGTGGAAAGTTTTTCCTATATTTGCAGAATGTTTAAAAGTAAGAAGTCAAAATATTATTGGGATGTAACTCGAAACATGAGTTATGAACAAACTCAAGAATATGAAAGAAAGAAATTAGTAAATAAAATAATTAATAAATTTAAAATAAAAAGATAATGAGTATAGAAAAGACAGACATTACGATGTTTAGCAAAGTCCAGTCTCTAGGAGCACGTTTCTTCGAGAAATTTGTATCGACAAAAGCTATGAACAAAAAATTAACCGAGATGAATAACATAGGATTACGTAATGTAATCATTGCTACAGCAGTTTCTCAAACTACAGATTTTGGAAATCTTGAAGTTGGAGACACAGTTTTAATCGGTTTAGCTTCAAACGCTGTTGAATGGACTACAATAGCAGTAAAAGGAGATCTAGGACAAGCAGCAGTAGTTGGACAGCTGTATGTACAGATAACTCCAAGTATGTAATAATAATTAATATTAATTTAAAACAATAATCATGAGTAAAGTAAAGACACTTAAGGTGGAAAAAGCAGTAACAACAACAGGTACACAAGAGATCTCAAATAGGGATCTCCTAACTATTAGTCAAGGACTAGCTTATATCAATAGTAAAGAATCTAAAGTATGGCATACTATCACTAAGAATTTAGATAGCATTCAGAAAGAAGTAGATATTATTAATATTGAGCATAAGCGTTTAACTGATGATCTTGCTACTAAAGATGATACAGGAACCCCAGTTAAGACTGAACAAAATCAAATTGAGTTTGGCGAGAATATAGAAGAAGCCAATACGAGATGGAATACTGTTCTTGATCAAAGAGTTAATGTTACGTTATACACAATAAATTTAGAAGATGTTAAAGATCTAAATTTAGATGCGAATATAATGAAACCTTTATTAGGATTGGTTGTAGTTGAATAAAAAAATAATTGAATGGCGAAAAGACGTATTACAAATTTAGAATTACATGAGAATATTACAGATCTAAAAGAAGATGTTCGATATATCAAATTAAAACTTTTAGATCCTGATAGCGGTGTAACTGCTAGAGTCAATAGGAATACGACTTTTCGTAAGTCAACAGGTAAAGTTTTGTGGTCACTTTGGATAGTACTCGCGGGAATGCTAACCAAGATAATATTCTGGGAATAATGAAACAAGATCCTAAAATATATATTATTTTAGGGCTATTCTTGTATATATGCTTTTTGCAGAATTGCTCAGACCAACAAGAACCTACTGATGAAGTAACAACTGAAGTAAGTACTGATACTACACGAATTACTGTTGTTGATACGATTCAGTTTATTGATACTATAGTTCGGACAGTAGTTGTTAATATAGGTGATCCTATTATTATAAACGATAGTATAAAAGAATATACTAACAATTTTAATGATAGTTTGTTAACAGGTTCAGTTTGGACTCAGGTACATGGGAATCTACTAGATCAAACGATAGATTATGTTCCCAAGTTTCCACAGTATATTATTCAAATAGATACTGTGATAATTAATAATAATCAAACTACAACAATTAGAAAATCTAATTTTAGTTTGAATGCGGGAGTAGAGGTAGGAGGGAATGAAGAGAAATTTAATTTTTCTCCTATTGTAGGATTTACTACTCCAAGGAACAACTCATACTTTTATAGGTATGGGCTCTTAGATAAAACGCATAGCATAGGAATGACGTATAACTTTAAAATAAAGAAATAATGGGAGTACTAGATAAATATAGATACCGGGGGAATAGAGGGCAAGTACCTGTCAAAGGGTTATTCAATCCTGGAAGAAATCAAAATTGGGATTGGAATGAATTGCTTCAAACTATAGAGAATAACTTTTCAACGGATGACTCTGATTTAGCTGCTCTAACGGCTAGAGTTACTTCAAATGAAGCTGATATAGTAACTGTTACTGCTAGAGCTGTTACTAATACAGCAGATATAGCAAATACTAACAGTGAATTAGGAGCACTTACTACCGCAACTAATGCAGTAGCAGTAACAGTTGGTAATAATACCTCGCAGGCTGGAGCAAACAAAACTGATATTGGCCTTCTTCAGGCGCAAATAGGTGCAATATGTGAATGTTTAGTAGCAGCAGAAATAGTATGTGAAAACTGTGGTAAAGATCCTGAAGAAGAAGCACGTTAGAAATGAAAAGATAATTAAAAATTAAAATATGATTTTGCAAATTACCCATGAGGGTCAACTGGTCGGACGGTACCAGACAACAGCAGACGCGTCAAGAAAAACAGATATTGATAATGGAAGTATCTGTAAAGTATTAAAAGGTCATCGAAGAACCGCGGGAGGTTTTAGATGGGAGTATGAAGAAGGAGATATTGATAATGATAACATTAATGTTAATGAATCAGATTACAATTCTCTATTAAAAGAGCAGGGCTTAGACAGGACAGATGTAAAGTCTGTTAAGATCTGGCAAACAATGAAGGGAGAAACTCGTTACTCTATAGTAACGAAAGAAGGAGGAGAAGCAATAAGAGAAGTAAAGGATGAGTTCTTTGAAAGTTTAAAATCTATATCTCCAACGGTCGAGAAAAGATCGTTTAATATAGAGAAGAAAGATAAAATCGTCTATGAAATCTCATTACCAGATATTCATTATGGTAAGAGAACAATAGAAGATACAGTTCAGGATATGGAAAATAATTTTCTTAATTCTATTTGTGAACTGCATGAGAGAGCGAAGGGATTAAATATAGAACGATTCCTTCTACCTATTGGTAATGATGGAATGAATTCCGAAGGAATGAGTAAAGCCACTACTAAGGGAACTCCTCAGAATGATGTCTTAGGATGGCAAGCATCATTTGTTGGATATACAAAACTTGTGATAAGAGCAATTAATTATCTAAGTCAATATGCTCCAGTAGATGTAATTGTTATTCAGGGTAATCATGATTATGAAAGAATGTTCTATGCAGGAGAAGTATTAGCAGCTTGGTTTACAGAGGATGAAAATGTAAGTGTTGATAACAGACAAGATAGTAGAAAGTACTATGAGTATGGAACTAACATGATTATGTTTACTCATGGAGATAAAGAGAAGGCTGCTAATATGCCACTGATAATGGCAACAGAGGAGCCAATGATGTTTTCAAGAACCACATTTAGAGAGGTTCATTGTGGACATCTGCATAAAGAAATGGTTAACGAGTATAGAGGAATTAAAGTAAGATTTATACCTTCGATATGCGCTAACGATTCTTGGCACAAATTTATGGGGTACGCCGCATCAAGATGTGCGCAAGCATTTATATGGAATAAGGAAAAGGGATGTGAAGGGTATTTACAGGTAAATATTTAAACTAATGACAAATTTAAACACGATAGTATACGATATAATTAATATAGCATATGGAGGCGAAAGCGTCGATGATGCTGATATAAGTTTTAGACAAGTAGCATATTGGGTAAAACAAGAGAGATCACTTTTGTTATCTCAGATGCTAAGTAAGAAGATGAGAATTGCTTCGGCTTGCATCGAATATATTAATTGTGTTCATTTAGAACCGGTCGATGCTTCAGAATGCTGTGAGATCGATTTGGGGGTTCATGTGCTTAAATCTATAAATCCTATTCCAACCACAGTCCAGCGTAATGGTAGAGATAGTATATTGGCCGTAGAATCTTTAGATGGGATGAGACCTTTCTCAGAGACTACAGATACCCGTCGTAAATGGAATAAGTATAATAAATATACTAGTTCCAAACAACGATGGTATATCAAAAATGGTCACTTGTATGTAAGTTGCGATATACGATTAGACGCAGTTAAGGTCACAGGTATATTTGAAGATCCTGCAGAGGTTTGGAAAATGAACTATTGTACATCGTCAGAAAATCCAATCCTTTCCGCATGTGAGTATGATTGGGAATTCCCCTTTCCGATTTCATTAAGTATGGCAGAACAAGCTACAAGTATT
>TARA_R110000824_G_scaffold109139_5_pt1 | contig 10106 bp, 9 predicted proteins | sample TARA_R110000824 | Tara Oceans TARA_R110000824 (sample SAMEA4397747) | marine metagenome | biome: Polar Biome; feature: [MES] marine water layer (ENVO:01000295) within the mesopelagic zone...; material: water (ENVO:00002006), including particulate matter (ENVO:01000060) such as...... | reverse complement strand
AGCATGGTTACATTATTGGTCAGGTGGTGAGCAAGGTAAAGAACATACTCCTACTATGAGTGATATTGAAGATGGTAAATATCAGAAGATACTTGAAAAAAAGAAGGAAGATCCTTTGAGGTGTGAAGGATGCGATAAACATATTATTCGGGGATCCGAGGATCACGACAACTGTACGATTAAAAATGATGGGCGAGATCTCTGTTGTAGGGACTGCTCTGACAAGTGTGAGTTCTATATTTGCTTTGATGATGGTGAAGAAACTATGGGTTTTAAAAATAAGAAGGAGATGAAAGAACACTTTGATAAATTGGTGAAAGATATGGAAGAGTTTGGAAAGATTGGTATTAAAGCACCGATGAACAAACCCTATAAAATGGATTGTTGTGTGGAGGAGGATGACGATCCGCTCATTGAGGATTGGTCTTGGGTGGTTGATGACACCCCACCCCCCACAGACGAGGAGGACGATGTATTGATCGTAGATGGTCTGTCATACCGAAATCCTGAATACTACGATGAAGAGGATGAGTGGCAGAGGGCATATGGTTATAATTCTCGGGAAGAGGGAGAGTATGTAATTCATATTAGTGGGGGAGGCGATGGAGTAAGTCCTCATGGATTTGAGGATTGGGTTATTAAGAAGGAAGGTGATGAGTTAAGATACTACATTCGCCACGGAGGAAACATTCCTGATCAACTCCAAATAGGAAAGAAAATTATCTCTTGCCCTGACGGACATTATGTATCCTTTCAAGATGAAAGTTATGTATTCTTCCAAGAAGAAAGTGATTATGAATTCTTAGAAGAAGAACTTGAAGAGGTCGAGGCGTGATGATTTATGTATGCGTTATTATTTAAGAATAAAAGACTATACTATATAAAATGAGAATAGACGAAATGGAAAAACTACCAAAGACAGACCCTAATCATATCCCATCAGCAAACGACCTTGAATTAAACGTCCTCGCAGGTGAACCGCTGCCCGAGAACTTCAAGGTAGGACAAAAAGTCGTCATTACTGGCGGTAAGCATAAGAGACTTATCAAAGATAATGAAGTATGTATTATTCAAGAGGTCAGAAAAACCTTTCTTGTCATACAAGTATCCAGCCCTGAAAACATTGATGGTCGCTCCGTTCAATGTCATCGTAAGTTTATTTCTTCATTTAAAGATGAATTACCTGAACCTGTCTTGGAACAACCCCCATCACCCGAAGGTGAAACCATGCCCATCGTCGCAGATGACTGTGTCATTGTGGAAAAATTACCCGAAGAAGCCCCTGACGAGCAAGGGGAAACCGATAAATCCAATATTACCACTAAGATCAAGGATGTTGTGGAATCCCCAACAGAGTTATGCTCCGAGATAGAACGGTTAAAGGGTGTCATAGCAGATTTAGAAGCGGATATTGTATCATACCGTGATATGATGTTAGGTCATCAAAATGAACTTGAATACCTACGTAAAGAAACAGGACCAACACAAGAAGAGAAGAAATTAAAAAATGAAAAGTTAATTGAATGTATAAAAATTTTATTATCTCTTCAGTAATATGAGTGAAAGTGATGGAGGTTGGAATGCGACAGAAGTTAGTAATATTATTACAATCGGTTCAGCGGCAATCGGATCAGTACTATTAATTTTATTTAAATCAAGGTGTAGTAATATTTCTTTTTGTTTTGGTTTATTATCGTGTAATCGCAAGGTTAAAGATGATGATGAAGCAGATGAAGAAGAACCTAATCCACCTCTCCCCCCGCAACCGGGTCTTGGTCAGGGACGTCCGCCCCCGCCTCCTGATGGTGATGAGGAGGAGGCGATTGTTCCCCCACCGAATGCGTAAATTTATAATAATTAAGTTCAATTTGTATTTTTTCTATTTCAGTCGCATGATTGTTTTTCATTTTTTCTATATCAGTTTTCAATTGTGAATTATGTTCATCTGTCACCTGCTTCAATTTAAGATATTTCATCTCACCCTCCATCTTCTGTTTTTGAAGTTTAAGGGTCTCCTTTTCTAATTTACTATTTTGAGTCTCTAGTCGTTTCACCTGCTTTTTTAAAGAAGGTGCTTTCTTCTTTTCATCTAATTCACATTCAATTGATTTATCACGTTCATCTCTTAATTCGAACTTAATCTTTTCAAGAGATAATTGTAATTGACTATTTTGATTGATTAAACCATTCGTGCTTCGTTGATGTCTCCGTATTGATTCACTCATACGATTCTTTATTTCTTCGTTTTCCTCGTGGAGTTTCGCAATATCTTCTTTCTCACTTACCCATCCTTCCATTAATTTCTTTCCCTTCTTTGTTGCGAGTGCTTCCATGTTATTTTTTAATAACTTGTTTTCGGCTTGGAAGTCTTCAACTTTGATAGCCATTCTATGGTTTTTCTCCCATTCCTCTTCAATAGCGTAATAATCTGTTTCAAGATTCCAATCTATTAGAGGAATTATGTATTTAGCCCATTTCTTATCTTTTAACATATCTTCACAAATGAGTTTCTTTACCTCTGACTTCTTATTATAATGAACGTCTCGTTGTCTTTTTACATTCTCATCAAATGCGTACGTACCATCTTTGTATGTCTCTAATATTGCTTTTGCTATTCTTTCCTGTTGGTGTTCTGAATATTCAGTGTATGTGTTCATATACTCTTCGTTACATTTAAACTTTAAGTAATAAAGGGATAATAAGTAAAAACAACTCTTCAAAAGTAATCCCTTAGACACATCGTAGATATCTTCCGTAAGTATAGGAAAAGTGTATATGGGAGGTTTGGGGTTAATCTAAGGACTCCTTTTTTGCGAGGTTATATACATAACACGATATAAGATAGTAATTGAAGTGTTCATCTCCGTAATAGAATAACACCTCATTTACGTTAGACGTTTTACGACTTTCGAGATTCTTCTACTATAGTATGATAATAATAATAATAATAATAATGATAATAATGATCTATAAATTTATAAAAAAATAATGCATGAGATACAAATATAAAATATGTGAAAAACGTCTAACGGCACCTTTTAAAAGGGAAAAACACCTATTTTACTTTAAAAGTGTCCTTAGACGCCTTTAAACTTTCCTTAGATTCCCTTTAAGCGTCCTTAGATTGGGGTGTAAACTCCTTAGATCAAGGGTATAATTACTTAGATTCCTTTGGATAATAAGGTGTTGAAACACCTCTCTTCGGTCTGCTTCGCTTGTTCTTCCTCTTTTTACCCTTCTTCGCCACAGGTTTCTTTTTCTCTGTAAATCCTTCAAAGACATCTTTTGGTCTAATTTTTTTATCATCATCAACACCTTTTGGTATGTTGTATTGAAGTTTAGGATCAGGGTCTCCATAATACATTATGACAGGTTTAACCTGTTTATTCTGTTGCTTACCCGACTTCTTAATACGGTATCCTTGTCCTACTGGCATGTGTTTAAATTATTAAATATTTTTATTATTTTATTTTATTTCCTCTTATTAAAAATGAGTTCGCAATTGTTATTCACATCATCAAGTCAAAAACAATTTGGAGATTGGGGGACAGGTATTGAGAACGTCCCTGATACGGCTAATATGGGTATTATGAATCCTAATAATTATATCAATGATTTAAGAAATACTGTTAAAGTCCCGAAACACAGTGAACTCGCTGTTGTTAATTGTGAAATCGATAGAGGTCTTACCTTTGATTTAAATATCAATGATAGATTTTACTGGTATTGGGGTGAATTACTTACCACTCAAAGTGTGAATGATGTTGGTATTCTACCCTTTCCAATACTTCTTTCAGAATACCTTGAAGAGAACGAAGACGGGGATGTTAATTTTGATGGTCTTGATATGGGTAATTTAACTGCTGATAGATACGCCCAAATCATCACAGAAGCGATGAGGAATTGTATATGTATGCCTGATTTTTTTAGAACAGCATCAGCGACTATTGATGCGTCAGGAGCGGGACGAAAATTAAAGTTTGATATAACCTCCCATGGTAATCAAAGCAAGACCAATACAACTCTCAATATATCTGATTATACAAATCATTTCGGGGATGGTGGTTCGGGTGCTAACCCCGTCCAAGCGTGGGTAGGTATTAATAGACAAAACATCGGTTATGAGTTTTACGACAAAGAGGATGGTGATCCTGATCAGGTTGAATGGGACAACTACTTTGAAGCAATCACTATCGCTGGTAATGAGGGTAATACAATAGTAAGAAAAGCACCAAGTTCAGCGTTTACCGACAAAAGAGGAGCGGCAAACGCAAAGAAGAGAAATGGAGACTGGGATGATGATTGTAGGGTAATATGTAGGACTACTCCTCTCTCTTGTGTTGATGGTATAATGGATGTTGCCTTTGCGGGAGCACCAACTGGTTTTGAGATAGGTCTAACAAGACCTCAAACATACGCCACTTATTGGTACGGCGATAATATAACAAATTTTGAACGTCCTCAAAGAGCAGAACCTGATGGTGATACCCCCCTCACTAACCAATGTGATTATGTCGTAAAGTATTGGGATGAAGATAATGCTGGGACGAAAAAAATTCATATCTACGAATTATCAAGAAATATAGATGGTGATGACCTCGATATGGATCAACCCGAAGGACCAAGTAATATGAGAGAAATTGAGTATTGGGGGATAACAACTGGTGGTCGTCCTCTCGCCCAAATCACAGAAGCAGATATGTTTGGAGCAGGTAAAACATATCAATGGATAAGATTTAATATTAGAGGTAATGCCCTTGAAATAACCCTCTCCGATAATGTAGGTTTTGTTGCCTCACCCGGTGCGAACGTTGATATTATCTTAACATCATTTACGGACTTACCAACCAGATCAAAACTTCCTCTCCCCATAGGTATGAACGGATGGGCATTATACCCTCTTGTTTCATTACCTACTATTGAAGAATACGTGACCTTTACCCATTTTTCAGGGGTTGATGGGGGCGGAGCGGCAAATTGGTCTGATGGGACTGGGACTACTTATAACTACCCTGTTGATAGAAAGGACAGATGTAATTTTGAAGAGATCACAGGACAGGATCAGGAGGAGTATCAAGGATCTGCCCCGGGCGGGAAGGAACTGTGGCGGAGACCATGGATACCCGGTTCAACTTTCTACGCATGGGCGGTTAGTGAAAGTAATGCCCGATACGGACCAGGCACTGATGACTGGGGACCTGCAGGAGTTGTGGGATGGATGTTTGAATATTTACAGTGTCGCAACCCTTCCCTTAACGGTCAAGATGGGGATATGACTCCTGACAATCCTATGAGATATAAGTTATTAGACGACGCAACACCCGCCAGTGCCGAAGCACCCGAATTATGCCATGGTATAATCACTCAAAAGGGAGATTGGGGGCAAGATCCATTTGACAGAAGTGATAATTATCCTACACCATCACAGAGCGATAATAATTATTCGGGACACCCTCCTAATATGGCGAGAAAGTTGGGTATATTATACAGAAATATCTTTCAAACTGTAGATGGGGTGACATCAAAATTAGATGGGACTGTATCTGCGAATAAATGGAGAGGTAAATGGTTAGTATCAGGAAAAGATGATTTTGGTGAAGAACCTGATATTATGTTAATTGAAGTATTACCATTTAATCATCAATCATACAATATGTCAGCGAGTGTCCCATCAAAGATGGTCTATGTCGTGCCGAAGAGTGATTATCGGGGACATATTGATGGTAAGATGTTTCACGAGGCACACGATAGGTATTATGTGTCTTTGAATAACTCTGATGATATCTTTATTAATCAAATTGAAATTAGATTTACAGACAAGAATGGTATGACAACAACAGACCTCATAGGTAATTCATTGGTGACCCTTCATATACAACCTGAACGAGGTAGGACTATTTCAGACAAGAATGTTCTTGACTACGCCTCGTTCCCTGGTGGTCTACCCTACGGCGGAGGTCCTGTTTAACTGAATGATATGTTTAACGTAGTATTGCTTCGCTTAGTTTTTTTGAATTATAGATATTTTTTGAAAGATTTAGAAATTATTTACAAAAATAATTTCTATTTATCTATAAATGACTGATCTTCTTCCTCACGTAATTCCAGTTGATGAAATAAAAACTGCTCCTCAACATGTATCCACAAATGACGCTGAATTAAAAGCGTCACCTTCCCTCGATGTTGATGGGTTTGTTGAAGAAGAAACAGAAGAGATTACATCTAAAATAATTGATAAGCCGAAAGATGAAGAAGAAGAAGAACAAATCATACCTAAGGAAATACAAGCCGACGAAGAAGTATTCAAAGATACGAAACCGAAAAAGAAGAAGAGAGTAATTAGCGACGCACAGAGAGAACATCTCGCACAAGCGAGGAAGAAGGCATTGGAGGTAAGAAGAAGAAAGGCACATGAAAAGAAACTTATAAAGCAACAAGAGACCCGAAGAAAAAAGAAGGAAGAAGTAACTAAGAAAAATTTAAACGCTGTTCATAATCCGTTAGAGTCAGAAGATGAAGAAGAAGAACCAACTCAACATCATAGAATTAAATCACATGCTTTTGATGATATTGATGAGGATTTATTAGTTCAATTACAAGAGAAAGCAATTGAAAAGTATGAAGTCAAAAGGAAGGCAAGAAAAGAAGTTAAAAAGAAGAAAGAAAAAGAGGTTAAGAAAGAGGAAGACATCTATCAAGCAGTCAAGAAGGCTGTGCAACACCCTGATCCCGATGACATGTGGTCGGTATGTTTCCAATAATACCTTTGCTTCGTTAATCATTCTCATCTTCATCAAAGACCTCATCTTCATCAATGTCACTAATGATTTTGAGAGATCTTCTCATTTCTTTACCGATTAATTTTACCATTTTATTATTGTATTCTTTCAGAAGAATAATCTCTTTTTTTAATTCAGCGTTTTCTTGTTCAAGGACAATACATCTCTTACTAACATACTCATTTAGACTCATATTATTACTATATCACTATGTTATATTCTTAAATATAATATAATCAATATTAATAATATGAATGCTCCCAAAGTATTACCAGTTAAAGACCCTCCAAAAGAGAAACATAAACCTTTACATCCTAATTTACCACAACCTCCTGCTCTTCTCCTTATGGTGAGTCCAATTCGCACAGGGAAAAGCACGATAATTTCGAACCTCCTTCTCAATTCTAACTTCTACGGTCAAGAGTATTTTGATGATACAATAGTCATATCACCTACGATTTATAATGATAAAACATCTCGTTTCTTAAAGAAGTCTTGTTCGTGTTATGACGAATATAGTGATGAATTACTGGATGAGATACTTGATGAGCAGAAATCATACGATGATTTAAGTATGCGTCCTGATATTGCGTTAATTTTAGATGATGTCATTGGAGTATTTAAGGGAGCAAACGGAAGAGAACCAAAGATTAACTCACTTGCATCTCGCTTTCGTCATTTCGGTATTAAGCTATTACTTATGTCTTCACAGAACTACAGAAAGGTCTCACCTGTGATAAGATCTAATTGTACCCATATGATTATAGGTAGTCCCTTCCCTAATAATCGGGAACTGGGTAAAATTGCGGAAGAAGTAGGAGACCAATTCGGAGGGGCAGACAACTTTTTAAAGATATACCATCAAGCGACACCTAATAAATATGATTTCCTTTACTTAAATTTTACTGAAAATCCTCCTCAAGCATGGCACAAATTCGAGAAAATGATTGCTGTTGGAGGACAAAAGAATGACACAGATGCTCCTGAAACAAACTTAAGTAACGTAAATAAAGTTGATGAAAATAAAATAGACACCGATAATAAAAATGGACGAAAGAGCGGCAAGTGAGTTAGGTCTCGGTAATTCAATTATGAACCAAGCATCAGCAACAACAAGAACTATTAATCAAAATATCGGTAGTATTAAGAAAGGTTACGAAAATCTAAATCAAGCGAATATTAAAGCATCTACAACTGATAAAGAAGAAGACTATGGACTTGATGCGAAAGATGGATTTACGATGTTAGGTGATATGAGAAGACTTCAAGGGTCAGTTCAAAGAGCAAGTCAGTTATATCAAAGGGGAGGTCAAGTCGCGGGGGCAAGAGGACTATTAAAGCAGGGACGAGATGTTTCTACTGCTTCTCTTTTAAGAAATCCTCCATCAAAGGTAGGGACTCTTAAAACCTTTGTATCTCCTTCATTTCAAAAATCAGAGTTTGATACAGGTTTATCGTATGCTGGTGAAAGAATAGGACAGATAGGAGAAGAAGCAGGTGAAGCCACAGAACAAGCGGCATCAGGTCTCCCGAGAGTCTTTCAAAAAGTAGCAGAGGTTGCTGGTGAATCGGGTAAGTCTGCTGCTGCCATAGGTGACGTTGTAGGACATGGATTAGGTGTTGCTACTGCTGGTTTTGGTATAGTAAAAGATGTTTCGGGAGGGTGGAGTTCCATGGATGCGGATCAAAAAAGAGGTAATGTCCTTGGTATCGCTGGAGGTATTGCTGATGCTGTAAGCACTGCGATCCCTATCTTTGCCCCTGTTGCCATCGCACTAAATATTGCGAGTGCTGTTGAAGATGAAGTAGGTGATTATAAAGAAGCGGCATTTAAGAAGAAGACACAATTAGATCCTCAACAGTCAAAGGATATAGCACAACAGACGGCATCACAACCTGCTCCCACGGCAGTTGCTACGACAGGTCAAGTTGCGATGAAAACTCAACCCGTTCGTCCTCAACAAGGAGGAGGTGTTGCTGTCTTTTAAATTTTTTTTTTAAAATATTAAATTTTTATATTAACTCTTAATAAAATGAGTTTTTGGGCGAGTGATGACAAAATACCGATTGTGCAAACAAAGGTCAAAATACCTGCGGAGAATGGTTTAAGTTTTAATGATGGGGGTTTAATTCATATTAACATCCCTGCCAATTCAGTAGAGTTCTTTCAACCGAAAGAAAGTTATTTAGAATTTGATGTTGATGTTGACGCTCAACCTACGAACGGTAAAACAAGACTTCAATTAGACGCTGAACTCGGAGGTCAGGTCTTAATCAAAGATATTAGGATCTACTCGGGCGGTGCTGGGGGAGTTCTTCTTGAAGAGATACAGAACTACAATACCTTAACTGCTGTCAAGTATGATTATGAAAGTGATGATACGATTAGAAACAAACGGTCTCTCACCGAAGGGACAACTGTCTATTCACAAGCATGTAGAAACACGAGAGGTGTTCGTAAAAGTGATTTAAATAACGTCAATTGTAATCCCTACTTTCAGCCTTATACGTGGGGGACAGGTCAATTACAGGATACGGCAGGGACTTTCGGTGATACCTACAATGGTAATGTCTCTGGCGATTCAACTGTTGCGATCGGTCAAAACAAAGTAAGATGCCTACTGCCCCTTAATACAGGGATATTCTCAAACGACCGTGTGTTCCCGTGTCTCTTGACCGAGGGACTTCGTATTGAAATCTTGCTAGAGTCTGCTCCTAAATGTCTTCGTCAGTTAGACCAAGTCAGTCGTGTAAGAGGTCTTCGTTCTTGTCCTATCTTCCACTCCAAATCAGGACACGATATCGATGATTTATCAGGGGCTGCTCAGGTATGGGCGAATAATGATGAAATAGATCATTTTTGGATCAAACGTGATAATAATCAAACCCAGTTTGAGAACTTCCCTCTGGTTGTGGGAGAAACTTTTGAGGTCGTAGATACTCGTATTGATATTCTTGCGGAGAAGTCTCAACAGGTAATGAAGGTTTCAGGGACAGAAAACTTCTGTGAAGTTAAGTCTATCACATGGTCACCGGGTGATGTGAAGGTTCCTGCGGCAACAGAAGGAGGATATTATGGTTTGACCAAGGTAGGTTTAGTTAATAAGATGAAGAATATTTCAGGAGCAGACATCACTGGTAAAGATGGTAGGTTCGGTCTTGTTTCAACTTCTGTGGCGGCAGGTCTCACGAATGCGAAGGTCGGTAATTGGCAGAATGATGCTGTTTCATACGTTGTAAGTAATGTCAATCTTGTTCTTCAAAAATTGGAGATGCCCCAAGGATATGTCAGAAAGATGATGTCTATGATGAAATCAGGAGGCACTA
>TARA_R110000824_G_scaffold7512_6_pt1 | contig 10107 bp, 12 predicted proteins | sample TARA_R110000824 | Tara Oceans TARA_R110000824 (sample SAMEA4397747) | marine metagenome | biome: Polar Biome; feature: [MES] marine water layer (ENVO:01000295) within the mesopelagic zone...; material: water (ENVO:00002006), including particulate matter (ENVO:01000060) such as...... | reverse complement strand
ATATTATTGAAGTTTTCTAACATGGTTAGGTTTATCAATTCGCCATGTCCTGAAAACCTGAAAAATGCATCTAAAATAGTCGGCAACATATGAGGCGGGATTAATCCACCGGACAATGTATCGCTATTCATTTGCCATGCGGGAGCGCAATTCTTGCGTAATCCGTTTAGCATTTCCATACTATAGCAATGCTTACAGATAATGTTGTTATCATCCACAGCATTCATTTTTTGGCAGTATGGGTTTGTTAGCGTGTTTGTATTCAACGCTTTGAACCCTTCTAACTTGCCTGTCATATTTGAGATTTTAAGCATTTGTAATCCTCCATAGTTTACTTAAACAGTATAACCACAATACAAACAAAACACAAACAATAATATAGGTTCGGGTTCCGGGTCGGGTCGGCTGGCCTCGAGCAGCGCTTCGGGTTTCGGGTCGGGTCGGGATTCGGGACAAACAAAAACCCCAGGGCCTGGCCCTGGGGCTTCGTTATAGTATGGAGGACTATAACTTACTATACTATCCGTTGCGGACTGGAAGGGCAAGTACGCTTGCCCTTCCAGTTTTTAAGATTTTATTTCGCCTTTTGCATCGGTAATGAATAGAAATCCAGAGTCGTTGCCCTCTGGATCGCGACTAACTTCTATTACTAATGCTCCTAGCTTTGGGTGGACTAGTCCAAAGGTGGGGAAATCATCGTCACTCATCCAGAATTTTGTAATCTTTGCCCCTTCTAATTGACCATAATATTCTTGCCAATAGTCCTCGCTCCCATGTCTTTCGTAATTTGTCATCTCACCCACCCATCTGTTAGGAAATAATCAGTCCAATTAGTGATGCCTCTCCAATTGCGCGGATTGTCCTCATGATCTCGTGCAATGGGTGCGCGGTCTTTAATCTCATACTTCACGCCCATGCTGTCCAATTTGTTTAGGAATTTAGGAAAATCGCAATCTTCCTCCAAGGCATACAATTCCTCATTGGGTGTTTCGTATGAAAAATCAGAGAAATCCATTGGCGACATACGCGCAATAGATTTTAGCTGGTGTTGCGTGACAATGCCCCACCCATGCCCTTCGTCAGATATAAATGTAATATTCATTATGCTCCTCCATTAGCAATATGTAATTCGTCTTGCTCTTGATCTGTCCAATATGCATTCAATTCTTCGTCACTTAATCCTTGGCATGCTGGACAAATAAACCTATGACCAAACATGGCGAGATTGCGCTCATACACGACAGTCCCGCATTTATCACATGACTCCATTTTATCCTCCATACTGTGATGTAATCAGTATACACAATAACAAACACAAAACAAACAAAAAGATTCGGGTCGGGTTCGCTATGTTTCGGGTCGGGTCGGGTTCGGGGCTGGTGATACTGGTGGCGACCATGGGTGCCGCCCTCTTCTATAGGAGTAAGACTATAGCATATAAAATCTAGACAAATAAAAAGGGGCGGCTAATGCCGCCCTCTCTCTAGGTTATACATAACAATCAACCAACCGCATGTTAGACACCATGCGCTACAGCCGAACATTGTCCAAGATAACCATGTCATTTCACCCATGCCATGCAACGATAGCATTGCCAGTCCAAAGAATACGCCTACCATAACCATGGCTATCAAGAACAAATCTAGCATTTCAAACCTTTTCATTAGGCGACAATCCTTTCATTTTTTCTGGCTTCATCTGCATACTCACTCAAAGTTTTATCTGCTTTGAAATGCAAATCTCGCTCAACACCTAATCCAAATGGTGGAAACTTCAAGCTCTCTAATTCAGATAGACTAACATAGCCAAGCTCTGGACAACCAACACCAAGGTCACACAATCCAAACAGCGTGTCTCCGTCTGTGTCCATCTCACTGATTAGCCAAGTACAAGCCCCACCACCAAAAAATTTTACTATCGGCTTGTGCTTGTTAGCGTTTCTAAACTCGCCTTGTGCTCTCAACTTCTTAATAATTTGTTGCGTTACTAGTATCATTATATTAGCCCTCCATTGGCTAGGTTGTGGTGGCGGCATTATGCCGCCACCTATTAGATTATTGCCAGACCCCAAAGTCTTCATTGATCCCCATAAATTGAAAATCAATTTGCCAATAGTCGTCATACGCGCATTGGACTGCATCGCTAGGCGATTGCCCGTCACTATGATAATCCGCCCAATTTGCGTCTGGCAAATCGTGCAATGATAAACCGATTTTACTTGATACGATTTTGTCGCACTCTTTAAGCCATGTTTCAAAATTCTGTTTCATTATATTAGCCCTCCATTGGCTAGGTAATGGCTAGGGCATTATGCCCTAGCCTAGGTTATTACTTATTCCACTTCAGTGGATAAAAGACATAAGGCTTAACTGTGTAACCATTTCTGGTTTGTGGACTGTCTTTATCCTCATATGCAACGCCATTGGCTAATGCGTTAGCCTTCATATCAGAACGCAATTTTTTAGTGCGCCCCTCAATTTTTCCTAACGCCTTATATGCCGCTTCATTGCATCGTGAACCAATGACATTTATAAAATCAACAATGACGCTGTTTATGTCATTAGTCCGTTGAGTGTTCTTTAGTAGTGCTTGCATTTTCTAATCCTCCATAAGATTAAGATTGCTTTGGGGTCGCTTGGCTATTGCCATCCGATTTCCCTTAATGTCCTTCGACATTATATCACAAACAAGTAGAACACAAGTGATAACAACAAATAAAACACAATTAATTTGTCATCTATTTGACGGGGTAACTTGGGGTAATCGGTCGGGTAGCGTCAAATGTTTGACCCCCGACCCCCCTTGACAGCGGGGCCTGGCTGCGCCGCCCACCCTCCCCCCCTAGATGGGTAGATTTATTCACATGTTTTTCCATTGAACCGAGGTTCGGGTTGCAAGTTCCACAATTAAATTGTACGAATAACAAAAGGAGTCCCTAGGGGTGGAAAAAAATTCTGATGTAAATTCATTTGAGATGTTTGGTCGGATGTGTGTGTTACTGGACAGTGCTCCGTTTTATCGTGAGCAGCGGATCTTGGTTCTTGGCACACGGTTCATTCCTGCGATTCAGTATGGCAAGGTGCGGTATTACATGCAGGGTGATTCTTTGCTTGGGTTTTGCACATGGTGTTATTTGACGGACGAGGAGGCGGAGACCAGGAAGTTTACTGGTGAGGTGTTTGCGCGGGATGACGGGGATCAATTGTGGGTTATAGACATGGTAGCGGTAGATAGTGTAGTATACATTGCGAAAGACATGCGTAGTTACTTAGGAGAGGTGACTAATCATGACATTGCTCACTGGAAGCGACCTGATGGCCGAAGGGGTCGCGCTTGGAGATTAAAAGCCAATGATTAATTTTTTCCCGGAATTAAAGCGTCCCAAGTCTGATGGTATGAGATCTGCGTTAGGTTTAGAGGATTTACGCAATCCGTTTGAGATCCATCTTGGTTTGTTTGGTGAGGATGACAGCAGCGATGGTGCGGCTGACAACAACCCTGTAGATGCAGATGCTGGTCGTTTTAGTGGCAGAGGAAACACTCAAGCCGCCGCTGGCACCCCGTCACGCGGAACTACTTTTGGTGTAGACGGTGTATCCAAGACTGGAAGCACGGCTCTAGATGCACAGATTGGTTACACGGATGATGACAATCGAGGCAATCCGGGTGCTAATTTCAATGCATTAAACAACGCGACATCTGAACAGACGATAGCGGCAGTTGCGGCGGCGCGAGAGGCGCAGGATCGAGGCGGTAGTCCTGGGCAGGTTGAGAGCGCGGTTGGCAGTGCTTTAGATAATTATTCGACTGGTACGGTAGATCGGTCAGGCGGATTAACGGATAAGGGCAGGTCTTACATTGACGATATAGTCAATCAGACTTTTGCTCCACCATCCTCCTTGTCAACAAGCGATCCAGACGAGATCTTTGATACGGTAGATCTAAGTTCTTCAACCCCATCTATGGCCTTACCAGCTTCATTACCTGCCTCTCGTAGTGGAGAGGTTTCTCGTGCACTTAGTAGAACCTCAAGTGCGATTCTATCTATGCCCAACGCGGGTATAGGTTCAGGTATTCCTCGGAGTCTCATTGATGACGAATTAAAGACCAGAGCCGAAGCCGGAGACAGAATAGCTCAAGCAGGTTTGACTCCCTCCCCATACGAACTAGCAACGGATTCACGAGTTCCGGCAGTAGGGATTATGACCACACCCCAAGCAACAGCAGCGAATGTTTTACAAGGCATAGATCGCAGTAATCCGAGGGACATGGCTGCTCGTGAGTCTAACATGGCTCGTATGGCTACGGCTGATGCAGGCATGATTACGGATTCGTCTCCAAGAAGCAATCAAGTAGTTCTTGGTGGCGGCGTTGATGACATGGGTTCAGGTGTTCCTCTTGGTGGATCTTATGATCGTTTTACTCGCGGTTCAGATAACATGAATCTTGTTAATGATGCTAGGTTTGGTGGTCCTGCTACTCTTCCTACTGCGGCTGGCACTGTCCGTGATTTGCAGAGAGCAAGAGGTGATGCGTCCATGTTAGAGGATTTAAGAGACACGGCACCCGCTTCTATTGCGGCTGGCCCTGTACTTTCTGGTGCCACCACTGTGGATGATGATTTTGCTGAGATGGGTCAGCGAGGCGGACTGACACAAGCACAGATTAATGCTGGCATAGGTTATGATGAACGCGGATTACCTAGAGGGTTACAGACGTTCACAAACAATCGAGGCATAACCGCAACCACAAACTTGGCAGGCACGACACAAGCGCAACGTGACAACATGCCAGGTTACATGAATCCAGAAAAGGATGGTTTACAGGACACCATTTTTGGTAATCCACTTGATACCGCCTACGGTTACGAGCTTAACAGGCAAGGTGACGTAACAGGTGTAGTTGGAAGACCTATGGGTGGTGGTTTGATGGGTGCGGGTGCCGAGCTTCTAACCAACGCAATTATGGGTCCACCAGAAACTGTGGAGGATTTGTTAAATAGAAGTGTGTACACTGGATTCGGTGAAGGGTCACAAATCGGAATGGACGATGGTGGTGGTGACAGCCCGACTAAGGCTCCAACCGACCCGTGCCCAGCGGGTTATCAGATGGTAAATGGTGCGTGTCAGATTTCTGGTGATATTATGGATCTTGCAGTGGAAGATGATTTTGGTTCAGGATTCGTGATTAATCCAAACACTGGCCTGCCTACATTATTCCAGCCTACAACGCAGGCAACACAAGTTGGTCCTATTAACCCGTTTGTCTTACAGCCTTATCCAAGACCACCAGTTGCAATTAATCCACCAAGACCGATGCAGGGCATTCAGGCACTTTCACCTACGGGGGCGGCATTAGGTAGAGCTATCTAATGAATTTAGACGTAATTCCTGACGAAAAGCTGAAGGAGATCTATGCCCTTCAGAACGCCAAAGTTCGCATGGAGATCCGCGAAAAGGCACGAGATCAGTTTATGCCTTACGTTCATCATGTGTATGACGGGTTTATCGAGGGCACGCATCACCGTGTGATTGCGGAAAAGCTGGAGCGTGTAGCAAGGGGCGAGTTAAAGCGTTTAATTGTTAATATGCCTCCGCGTCATAGTAAGTCGGAGTTTGCCTCTTACCTCATGCCTTCGTGGTTCTTGGGTCGCAATCCCAAGCTCAAGATTATTCAGGCGACACATAACACGGAACTGGCGGTACGGTTTGGTCGTAAGGTTCGTGATTTAATTGATACACCGGATTACCGGACTGTGTTTCCTGACACTGAGTTGAAGTCTGATGACAAGGCGGCTGGTCGCTGGGGGACTTCGGCAGGCGGGGAGTACTTTGCGGCTGGAGTTGGTGCGGCGATGACGGGTCGTGGTGCTGATTTGTTAATTATTGACGATCCGCACTCGGAGCAAGACGCATTATCCAGCACTGCATTTGATAACGCATTTGAGTGGTATACGTCTGGACCGCGTCAGCGTTTACAGCCTGGCGGTGCGATTATCATTGTTATGACCCGTTGGGGCATGAAGGATTTGACGGGTCAGGTTTTGAAGATGCAAGGCTCTGACACCATGGCTGACGAGTGGGAGGTCGTGGAGTTTCCTGCGATTTTGCCGTCTGACAAGCCGTTATGGCCTGAGTTCTGGGGCAAGGAAGATTTGCTCAAGGTCAAGGCATCGCTTCCGGTTGGCAAGTGGAATGCACAGTGGCAGCAGAATCCGACCGCTGCCGAGGGTGCGATTGTCAAGAAGGAGTGGTGGAACATGTGGGAGAAGGAGGATATTCCCACGGTCAAGTATATCATTCAGTCTTACGATACGGCGTTTAGCAAGAAGGAAACTGCCGACTACTCTGCGATTACAACGTGGGGGGTGTTTGAAAATGACGAGACTCATGCCGACAACATCATACTTATGGACGCACGGCGTGGGCGTTGGAACTTCCCTGAACTCAAGTCTGTAGCTAAAGAAGAGTATGATTACTGGGAACCGGACATGGTTATTATCGAGGCGAAGGCATCTGGTACGCCCTTGACGGATGAACTGCGTGCAGCCAACATTCCAGTTATGAACTATACACCGAGCAAGGGTCGTGATAAAGTGACTCGTATGCATACTGTTGCGCCGCTTTTTGAGGCTGGTATGGTATGGGCACCGGAGGAGAAGTTTTCGGAAGAGGTTATTGAGGAATGTCTGGCGTTCCCGCATGGGGAGCATGATGACTTTGTCGATAGCATGACGATGGCTTTGATACGTTTCCGGCAGGGCGGATTCATTTCGCTAGAAGGCGAGAACGATGACGAGGACTATGTACCAGCAAGACGGGAGTATTACTAATGGCTGATAAAGATTTAGAGAGACGCAAGAAGACGCAAGATAGTTTACAAAAACTTCGTGCTGGAGCCAAGGGCAAGTTCCCGAACAGAGGGCAGTCTGACAGAAACCCTCCCAAGAGAGAAATATATACCGTTTCTAAGGGTGATACGATGTATGACATCGCTTTAGGAACAGGTAGGGCAATGGAAGACGGTGATATTACATCAATTAGATCTTCTGCAAACACTCCTCGTGAGGCTCTGAAAGCTGTAAAAAAGATGGCAAAAGCATCTGGTATTGAAGATCCAAGTAAAATCAAACCAGGTGATAAGGTTGTTGTTGGTGAGTTCCGCAACGGCGGTAAGGTTTCACTAGGGGCATTTAAAGGAAACTTCTGATGGGTGATACTAAAAAGTTTGATTTAACCACTGCCACTATTGCAGAACTTGACCAGAAGATCGCAGAACTTCGCAAGGATCAGAATAAGTCTGATCGTAACAAAAAGCCTTTGTTAAGAGCTAAAGGCGGTTCTGTGAATTACAAAGGATCATTCTAATGGCACTACCTCCACAGCCCATGGGCAGTCTACTAGACTCCGGCATTGAAGCACAGCAAGGCATGGAAGTAGATGTGCCTCAGATGGAAGACTTTGCTGGCGGTGCGGAGATTATGCAACAAGCGGACGGAAGTGCGCTTATTCAGGCATTGATGGGCGGTGATCCAGAAGGCATGGAAGTAGAGGCTGAACAGTACGACCATGACGCAAACTTAGCGGAGATTATAGATGAATCAGTACTGGGAGAGATTTCTAGCGAACTGCGAGAGATGTATGAAGAAGATGTTGAGTCTCGCGAAGAGTGGAAAGAAGCATATACAAAAGGTCTGGATTTGCTTGGTATACGATATCAAGAGCGTAGCCAGCCGTTTGAAGGTGCAAGTGGAGTCACGCATCCGCTCATTGCGGAATCGGTAGTCCAGTTCCAAGCGCAGTCATACAAGGAGCTTTTACCCGCTGGCGGTCCTGTCCGCACACAAGTCATGGGCTTGAAGTCACCTGAAAAGGAGGCACAAGCAGCGCGGGTCAAGAACTTTATGAACTACCAGATCACGGAAGTGATGGAGGAGTTTGATCCCGACACGGATCAGATGCTGTTTTATTTACCGCTATCAGGTTCTACCTTTAAGAAGGTTTACTTTGACCCAACTCGTAACCGCGCCGTTTCTGCGTTTGTACCAGCCGAAGACCTAGTTGTGCCGTATTCGGCTACCGATCTGGCTACATCTCCTCGTGTTACGCATGTTTTGCGTATGGAGGCAAACAATCTCCGCAAGATGCAGGTCGCAGGCATTTACCGTGATGTAGACGTAGAAGCTGATGACAATGAAGAAGATGTTGTAAAGAACAAGGTTGACGAGATTGAAGGCGTTAGCCGTGGGTATTCTGACGATGTGCATACTATTCTGGAGATGCACGCAGATCTTGATATCGAAGGATTCGAGGACGTTGGTCAGGACGGAGAGGCTACAGGGATTAAATTACCGTACATCGTAACTCTTGATCATGGTTCAGGCGAAATCCTGTCGATCACGCGGAACTACGAGGCGCAAGATCCAAACAAGCAAAAGCGTCAGTACTTTGTGCATTATAAGTTTTTGCCGGGTCTAGGGTTCTACGGCTTCGGTTTGATCCATATGATTGGTGGTTTAGGCCGAGCCGCAACAAGCATTCTGCGTCAGTTGATTGATGCAGGTACGCTGGCAAATCTGCCGTCAGGGTTCAAGGCACGCGGTATTCGCGTGCGTAACGAAGACGAACCAATCTCACCAGGTGAGTTTAGAGATATTGATGCGCCGGGCGGTGACATTCGTAACTCTATCATCCCGCTTCCGTATAAGGAGCCATCAGGCACATTAGCACAACTCTTGGCTAGTTTGATTGAAGGTGGTCGGCGTTTTGTATCTATTGCGGATCAGCAATTAGGCGAAGGTCAGAGCGGCGACATGCCTGTAGGCACAACCGTTGCACTGCTTGAGCGTGGCATGAAGGTTATGTCTGCCATTCACAAACGCCTGCACTATTCACAAAAGACAGAGTTCCGGCTCCTCGCAAAGGTTCTTGCGGAAAGCCTCCCTGCCGTATACCCCTACGAGGTGGCCGGGGCACCTTCTGAAATCAAGGCACAAGACTTTGACGGACGGGTAGATGTGATCCCAGTATCTGATCCAAACATCTTCTCGATGTCGCAACGGGTGACATTAGCGCAGACGCAGCTTCAGTTAGCACAGTCAAATCCGCAGATTCATAATTTGTACGAAGCATATAAGCGCATGTATCAGGCTCTGGAAGTACAGAACATTGACGAGATCCTGCCTGCCAAGAAAGAGCCACAACCTACCAGTCCTAGTATTGAGAATGCCAAAGGCTTGCAGGGTGAGATCATGATTGCTTTCCAACAGCAGGATCATGATGCACATATGATGACGCATGTGGCGTTTATGAAACTACCTTTAGTTTCCACATCACCTAACATTTATGCTATATTTATGGCTCACCTTCAGGATCATATTTCTATGAAGGCACGCTTGACAGTGATGCAACAGGTTGAACAACAGCAAGCTGAAGCGCAACAGATGATGTTAGCCGCCCAGATGGGTGCGGTAGATCCAATGGTTGCACAACAGCAAATGCAAATGGCTGGGCAGATGTCTCCAGACATGGTTGAGGCCGAGGTTGCAAAACTAGAAGCGCAGATTACGCAGGAAGTAATTGCTATGATTGCCCCACCACAAGGGCAACAAGATCCTCTTGTACAAATACGGCAACAGGAACTTGCTATAAAAGCAGCCGAGTCCGAGCGCAGAGCAAAACAAGACCAGATGGAGTTGGATCTAGATCGTCAGAAGCTCCAACAAAAAGCCATGACTGACGCAGCACGCATTGAGTTACAAGAAGAAATTGCCGATGACCGTGCGGATGTGAACCGAGAACGTATCCAGACGCAACGGGAGCTAGCGTTACGAAATGGATAGTTTAAATGGAACCAATATCGGCAGCACTGGCTGGCATTAGCTTATTTAAAGCGGCAGTTGATGGCATCAAGGGTGCTATCGGCACCGCTAATGATGTCTCTGACATCGCTCATTACATTGATAATCTGTTTGAAGGCGAGAAGCAGGTTCAGCATAAACGCAGCGCAAAGTCAGGCGTAGGCGTAGCTGACCAGTTTGGCGTGAAGTCTGTTGCGTCTGAGATTATTGACGCTCGTCTTGCTAAAGAACAAATGCAAGAAGTAGCC
>TARA_R110000824_G_scaffold55795_4_pt1 | contig 10107 bp, 10 predicted proteins | sample TARA_R110000824 | Tara Oceans TARA_R110000824 (sample SAMEA4397747) | marine metagenome | biome: Polar Biome; feature: [MES] marine water layer (ENVO:01000295) within the mesopelagic zone...; material: water (ENVO:00002006), including particulate matter (ENVO:01000060) such as...... | reverse complement strand
AGGGGCATTACCAATGGAAGAAGAATGGTGTTTATACCATCCAAAAACAATTAGAAAACAAGAAATACAAAACAAATTTTACGACACAATTTAAAATAAATTATGGGATTAATACAAAGTATATTAGCTAAAGCAACTTTTAAAGATAATGCAAATAAATTTTTAGAAATAGAATTAAATCATGGAGGTAAAGATAATAGAGGTAAGTTTCATCTCCAAAATGATTCTATTCGTATAGAAATGAATGCTGATGAATTTATAGAATTTTCATCTACTATTATTGATGGGGCAAATAAATTAATTGAAACAAAAAAAATAAAAATTGACTAAAAAAGAATTAATAGAAATATGTTTTAATGTAATTGAACAAGTTACATGTATGCATTTTATTACTCTACGGGGGTTTGATGAAATACCAGATCAAGTATCAATTAATAATGATATAGATATTATGGTATGTGGAAAACATGTAATACCCATATTAGATGATCAATTTAAACAATTAGGATTTACACTACATGTAGACAATCATTCTTACATGTATGGGGCAGAACCCCACTATCAATTTTTAAATGAAAAAATGGATATTAAATTAGATATAGTAACAGGACTTTATTATCGTAGTATTAGTGATAAAATGTTATGGATACCTATCAATAAAGAAGTCCAAAAATCTATGATGGTTAATAAAGTTAATGTTAATGAAATATGGAAACAACAACCCTCACATGAGGATGAATTAATTCATATTTTATGTCATTGTATTTTTGATAAAAGAAAAGTATCTGAAAAATATATCAATCGAATAAATCATCTATTAAAACATACAAATAAAGATAAAGTCAAATTATTAATGGAAAGAGCCTTTTATGCTTCGTGGGAGCCTATTTATAATACTATGAGTACTAATCCCTCAAACATATATGAAAGTTATATTTCTTATACAAATTATTAAATTATGAAAAACAAATACGGAATTTACACAATAGCAATAGGGGATTATGCAAGAGAATATGCAAAATTATGTCTACCTTCACAAAAAGCATACGCAAAAGCAGTAGGGGCGGAACATTATTTATTAGATGAAAATGATATGAAACCCGAATATCCCACTGCGCATTTTTTATTGTGGGAAGCTATGAAACAATTTATGTTATCGGATCACGAAAGATTCTTATTTATTGATGCAGATATTATAATTCAAAAGGGTACACCAAGTATATTTGATGAATTTCCTGAAGGAAAAATGTATATGCGTTTTGGACACTCATTTGATAAAATAGAAAAATGGGTAAAAGAATCACGTGCAAAGGGTGAATGGCCAAAAGAAGACACATATAACCCAACAGGGGCAATGGAAAAATATTATAGTTCTGGAGCAGTTTTAGCAGATAGATCTCAAGTAGAAAGATTTTTAGAAGTAGCACAGCCACCATTTGTTATAGGACCTTGGGCGGGGGAAATGGCACATTATAATTATTTTTTAGCAAAAGGTAATATTCCAGTAGAAGAAATGGATCCTCGTTGGCATTTTACTAGAGTTTGGGCTGATGGGTATAAAGGCAAATCACTTCAGTCAGCAGGAGTAGATAAATTGGAAGACATATATTTTATGCATTATGCTGTACCTGGGAATAAATTAGTAGCTATAAAAAATGATAGACATATTTATGGGTATTTAGGTTATGATAATACACAAGAAGGATCCTCAAATTTAAATGTGGGGATGGTATTATTAGCTCAAAAACACATATCCTCCCCCATTATGAATCATCGTTTAGATATAGAAGATAATATAGGTGAGGGTATTCATATACATTATAAAAATTTACGTTTAGATTTTACTATTAAGGATTATATAGAATTAGCAAAAGCTTTTGACACAAGCTTACGCCAATATGTTGATATGATCAACCAATAATATTATGGATAGAATAGAAACTCCATTCCTCATAGATGTATCTATTCCTTCGTTTGAACATTATATAAATAGTTTAGCTAAAACAGGAAAGAAAAATTATAAATACACAGATAAAAACAATAAAGATCTTACATACTCAATTATCGAATACGATAAGGATATAGTTAAATTTTTTATGGAATTGTGGGAGGAACAACTAATAGATGGACAAATAGGGGGTGTAAAAGGAAAAAAGTGGGGGGCTCCTTACTGTCCTGATTATATAACATATCTTAATCAAAAAGGAATAATAAACCTATTTGCGGCATATAACTCAGATTCAACAATATTAGCTTTACATTTTGTAGAAAAATATGACCAACATGTTTATTGTCACCCCCCTTTATATAAAAAAGATATTTTGGATAAAAGATATATAGCTAAATATATGTGGTTTAATTTAATAAAATATTATATAGAACATTCTAATATACATTGGGTAGATTTGGGGGGTGGTTATAGGGGAACATGGAAAGATTTGGTTATTAATAGAAAAAATTATATGAAGAAAATGGCGTATAAATGGTTATATATACCCAAGTATGTAAAAGAAAACCCAAAAAAAGAACTAGATTACGTAGTAGAAATAAATCAAAAAGGAAGAAAATTAAAATTAAATGGGGCAGTTAAGTAAATTAAAAATAACAAGTGCAAATAATTCTGCATTAGATGGGGGGTGGAATGATTCCATTCGTTCAAGAATAAGATCAAAAGAATTAATAAAAAAATGGTTTATAGCTATAAAACCCAATGATGGAAATATATTTAATGTAGAAGATTTACATACCATACCTTCCCCCAAAGGAAGATATTATGCTGATCCTTTTTTGTTTAAAAAAGATGAAATTAATTATTTATTTTTTGAAGATACTGACTATAAAAAAGGAGTAATATCTTATTGTATTATAAATAAAGATCTTACAATGTCCGAACCTAAAGTTATTTTAGATAGACCTTATCATTTATCTTTTCCTTGTGTATTCCAAGATGGAGATAATATATATATGATACCTGAAACTCACACTACAAACTCTATAGAATTATATGAAGCTGTAGATTTCCCCCATAAATGGGAATTTAAAAAATTTATATTCAAAGGACCCCCTACATCAGATGTAGTTGTTTATAAACATAATGGATTATGGTTTCTATTATGTACCGCCGCAGCAGGAAGAAAAACCCAAAAAGAAGGAGTCCCCGAAGAACATACAACATTAGATGATGGATTAATAATATTATACACTGATGATATTTTGAGAGATTGGAAATTTCACCCTATATGTGAAAATTTTCCTTTATTTATACCTGGTTCTCGTTCAGCGGGAAATATATTTGAATATGAGGGTAAATTAATAAGACCAATTCAAAAGAGAGACCCATTAACTGGTAGATATGGCTATGGAACGGGGTTTAAAGAAATAGAAATAAACGAAACAGAATATAGTGAAAAAATATTAGATACTGAAATATTACCTGATTGGCATGATAATTTAATAGGAACACACACCTTTAATTTTAATGAAGATTTTATCGTTATAGATGGTAAAATTGTGGTAGATAAAACAACTGAAGAAGTTATAAAATATAAACCACCTAATAATTTATTTCCCTCAGAAGATAAACATTTTGTTAATTATTGGTTTCCAAGAAACCCAAACTATAAAACAAAATTATCAGTAGAAAAACGTGAAGAAAATTTAAAGATATTAACTACAACATTAAAAGATTTTAATATAGATAGTTGTTTAATTTTCGGAACATTATTAGGAGCATTAAGAGATAAAAGTTTAATCCCCCATGATCATGATGATGATATATTTGTATATGAAAAGGATAGAGATTTATTTACTAAAGATTTAATAACAACTTTAGAAAAACAAAATTTTAGAATAATGAGAATCGCAGATAATAGCCAAACTTTAAGTTTTGTTAGAGAGGGATATTACATAGATGTGTATTTTGTACATTTAAATGAAAAAAATAAATGGCAATGGAGAGAAGTAGAAATGTCAGAACATTATTTTAATTCACTAGACACATTAACATTACATAATGGTGATGTTTATAATACTCCTCATAACGCTGAAGGATTTCTAGAAAACACCTATGGTGATTGGAAAACCCCAAATCCCCATCATGGTTGGGTAAATGGTAAATATGCCCCTATAGATTAATTATGGAAAAAGAAATAATACAAAAATATTGGAATCAATTTTACAATCATTCAGAAGTAACAAATAAACCTTCCCCTTTTGCTTTATATTGTTCTGAAAATTATATAAAACCTAATAAACACATATTAGAATTAGGTTGTGGAAATGGTAGAGATTCTAATCTTTTTGCAGAAATAGGATGTAAAGTAACAGCAGCTGATTTTTCAAAAGGGGTATATGATATAAAAGGTTATACTAAAGAAAATCCTATGTTTATAAATAATAACGCAGTAGATGTTATTCGTTTATTAAGTGGTATGGATTATGTTTATATGAGATGGTTTTTACATGCTATAAAAAAAGAAGATGAAAAAATAATATTACAAGAGTCTTACAAAAGGATGAAAAGAAAAGGGTTAATGTTTATTGAAGTTCGTTCTGTTAATGATGATTTATATGGTAAAGGAAAAAAAATAAGTAAAACAGAATATGTTGACACTCATTATCGTAGATTTTTTCAAAAAGATGAATTAATATCAGATTTAAAAAATATAGGATTTAATATAATTTATAACATTGAAGATAAAGGATTTTCTAAAGATAAAGATAATAATCCTACTTTAATAAGAATAATAGCTCAAAAATAATATGGAATATAAAATCTATATAAATGAAAATGATAATATTGTACCTTATACTTTAGTATATAAAGATAATCAACAAATAAAATCTACTCATAAAAATATAAACACAGGGAAAGATAAATTAGATTGTAGAAGAGATTATGAAATATGGGGTGATTGTTATATAAAAGAAACCAATAAAAAATTTCCCGATTTATTTGTTATAAAAAAACATACACCTTGGGTAAATAAAAATGTGTTAACGTCCGAAGAAATAAAAAATAAAATATACAAATACACCCAAAGTAAAAATAAAATAGCAGAAGTTTATAATATTTCAGAAGAATTAATAATATCAAAACTATATGCTATAGATAAAGATCAACTATACTTTCCTTGTTTAATAAAATCATCTTGTATATGGTGGGATAAAGAAACATTTGTAGAAAGATCAAATATGCACAGAGATAAATTTAAAAACCTATACAACGCTAAAGAATTCTATAATAACATACAGAAAGAATATAAAAATTTCCATGAGTATACAGGATGTATTTTTACAGATGATGGGGCAAATAATTTTATAGTTAATAATGATTATTCTGATTATAGAATTATTGACTTTGGTTGTTTAGAACATGCCCCCAATAAACAAGTTAGAGTAAGAACTTTATTAGATGGTATAGGGGGAATAGAAGGTAATGATGATGTAGCAAACCCAGGTATGGCATTAAAAGATGAACATGGAAAACCTTATCCTTATTTTACTCAACAAGAAACAATATTAAAAGAATGGGCTAAAACAGTAAAAACTACATTTCAAATGCATGTAATGTGGTATGAGTCTAAAATAGTAAATGAAACTTTAAATTCTTTACAAAGTGCCCTTCAACACGCCCAGGGGGAAGTAGAAATAATAATATGCTTAAATAGCCAAACATATTTAGAAAAACCCATTAAGGGAAAAAGTAAAGATATGTTTAAAGAATTTCTAAACCACCCTATTTTAGAAAAAGCAACAATAATAGAAAAAACCGATAAAGACCCTTTTTATAATATAGCAGATTGGAGAAGAGAAATATACGCAGATAGAGGTTATACCGTGTGGGGGGAAAGTGATTGTTTATTACCTTATGATTTATTTTATATACTTGAAAATCTTCAAATTCACAATACGCTAATTATAGCTAAACCACATACTATTTCATTTTCATCGCGAAAAATGTGGGATGAAACATGGTCTGAAGTAGAATTAAAAGGTTTAGAAAATAAAAATTATAAAGATATGTGGGGGGATATATTACATAGAAAAACCCAAATAAACCAAGAACAATTAAATAAAATTAATGATTCCCAAGACGAACTTGAATATATTACTTTAAATAATAATAAAATAGATGGGGCCTTATTTACACTTTCAGATGGTTTATCACAATTTATTCCTGATGATATGAATTTTGTTAGAGAAGATTCTTGTGCACAACATGTTTTTAGCCATCATAATATACCTCAATATCATATAAAAAATAGATTAAAAGGTCATAATTATCATCATCCATTAAAACGTACAAATACAAAATCAACAAGAGATGACAGTATATTTAAATCATATGCTGAAAAATCAACAAATGCAATGAATGAGTTTTTACAAACATTAAAATAATGAATAAAATAACTACATGTATATCAACTAATAATAATTTAGACTACTTAAAAATAGCTATTAAATCTGTTAGACAAAATGCATATTACAAAAATATGCCTATTATAATCCATGCCGAAAATTGTAATGATGGTACAGATGGATGGTTAGAAGAAAATAAAGACAAATATGATCTAGAAATTTATATAGATCATAATAATCACCCTAAAGGTATAGGGGGAGGAATGAATTTTTGTGTTGATAAAGCAAAAACAGAATTTGTTAATATAATTCATTCAGATATGTGGATAGCTCCTAATCAAGATTTAGAATTACTTAAAATATTTGATGAATTTGACGAATCTGAAAGAGTTATAGCTTCAAGTTATAGAATACAACCAGATATATTTAATGATCAACCACGTCCCGGAACAGTATTCCATCCATTAGAAACTTTTGGGGCATACCATGATGATTTTAAATCAGACGATTATGATGAATGGGCTAATGAATTTAGTAAATTAAATGATGTTAGAGTAAGAAAGGGTGGAGGAGCAGGATTCTTTTGTAGAAAAAGAGATTATATTCATATAGGGGGAAATGACCCTTTATTTGCTCCTGCTAGTTGGGATGATATGGATTTATTTTCTCGAATGCAGATGGAAGGATATCATTTTGCAATGACAACAAAATCAACAGTGTGGCATTTTGCTGCTAGAGGATCTCATTTTAGAGATGAAGCTAAAGATGAATTTAACAAAAAATCAAAAAGACAAATAGATGCTGAACAAGCTAATATCCAAAAATGGATAAATAAATGGGGGAGGATGCCCGAATATGATTTGGATACATTCGTAATACCCATTACCGACACAGGAGTTAATCCAATAATGGATTTTAAAATTAATTTAGAACAACAAAATTAAAATAATGAAAATACAATTTATAATAGCAGGGTGGTATTATAACCAAGATAGTTTAATAAATGGACTAATAGAGTTAAAGAAAAGTAATAAAGAAGTAAGTGTCTTTTATGCATGTCATAAAGAACCTACACAAATAATTAAAGATAATTTTGAATGGAAACTTTTTCCCAATGTAGGATTATCAGAAGGGGCATATGCCCAAGCTACAGACTATTTAAATATTGAAGATGATACAATATGTTTTTGGGTACATGATGATATTATTATAAAAGATTGGTCATTTGTTCCACGATGTGCTAGTGCGTTAACAGATCATGGTTATAAAGTTATAGGAAATTGTTGTAATTATCCAACACATTTTGATCCAGATGAGATTAGAGAATTTGGACCCACCCCAGAATGGGATAATAAGTCTTTAAGAGAATATATAAAAGAAAAAAATAGACATATTTTTGATAAAAAAAGATACCTGGGCCACTGTATACGAAGTAGTTTTAGTTCCTTTCAATTTAAATCCTTAAAAGAAGTAGGGGGGTGGGAATATATGGATTATGAACCTTTAATAAATGAAGAGGGAATACCACATTTTCGTAAAGAACTGGGTATTGGGGGATTAGGAAATTTACCTTTAGTTATGATGTCATACAAATACAATAAAATATTTGGAAAAGAAAAAATAGCTTTTTTAAGTAGTGATTATTTAGATTCTCCTTTTATATATGAATGTGCTAGAGGAGAAATAGATCCTAACAACCCTATGAAAGATTAAAAATAATGGAAAAAATAACATTTGTAATACCAAGTAGAAACAATTTAGAATTTCTACAATTAGCTTACAAGTCTATAAGAGACTTAAAAACAAAACACGAAATATTAGTATTAAACGACGCTAGTACAGACGGAACCCAAGAATGGATGGATAGTTTGGGTGATGATGATTTAATAGTGCATAACAACCCAGGACCTGAACGTATTGGTATAGTTGGTATGTTTGATAAAGGAATCGAAATGGCAAGAACAGAAATCATAATGGCATTTCATGCTGATATGATTGCAGCTCCTAAATTAGATGAAAATATATTAAAACATTTAAAGAAAGGTACTGTTGTAAGTGCAACTAGAGTTGAACCACATTTACACCCACCAGGACCAGAAAAAATCACAATAAATTTCCACATAGGAAAAGAGTGCGAAGCGGATAATTTTGATCATAAAGCCTTTATAAAGTGGTGTAATAAGGTAGGATTAAAAGAAACAAAAACAACAGAAGGTATATTTGCACCTTGGTGTATGTATAAAGAAGATTTTTTAGCTGTGGGGGGTCATGATGAACTATTTGCACCCCAAAGTAAAGAAGACAGTGATTTATTTAATAGATTTCAATTAAAGGGATATAAATTTATTCAACCATGGGATGCATTAGTATATCATTTTACAAGTAGAGGAAGTAGATTTAATAAACATGCGGGGGGTGCCGCAGGTAAAAACTCAGATGAATGGTTATATACCACAACTAAAAATATGCGTAATTTTATTCGTAAATGGGGAAGTATGGTTAAACATGATAGTTTAATGAAACCCATAATCACCCCCAAATATGATATAGGAATTATAATAAATAATTGTAATATGGATTTGTTGGCTGGATTAGAACCTTGGAGTAGTACTATGTATGTTGACCCATCTTTGATTAAAGGTTATGTTGAAACTGAAAAAGTAAATACTACTATGGATCTATATAATAGGGTAAAACCATATGATAATGAAAAACAAAACGAGATACTTGTTAAAATAGATGGTAATAATTTTACAGAACAAGATTTTAACCACCTTCAACAATTACCAGAAATAATTCAAGATAGTGGAGAAATTGGGTCGTTTGAATTAGGTAATTTACATATAGATATAATACAAGTAAATACATACGAAAAAGATTTATTAAAATGCAATTAAGTTTATTCCCATTTAAAAACATACTAGTAACAGGAGGAGCTGGTTTTATAGGAACCAATTTAGTAAAAGAATTAATACAAAGAGGACATAAAGTATACGTTATAGACAATTATTCTACAGGAAAAAAAGAAAACCATATAGAAGGTGCTCAATATATAGAGGGAGATATATTATCTATAAAAGCAGATAAGTTTGATTTTAATTTCGATATTGTATTTCATCTAGCAGCCAAAGCCCGAATCCAACCTTCATTTCAAGAACCCGAGGAATATATAGCAACTAATTTTTTAGGTACATATAATTTAACTAAATATTGTCAAGCTAAGGATATACCTTTAATATATGCGGGTAGTTCATCACACCATTCAGGTAAATTTGAAAACCCATATACTTTTAGTAAAGATATGGGAGAAGAAATCATACAGTTATATAGAAAACAATTTAATTTAAGAGCATCTATAGTTAGATTCTATAACGTATATGGTCCCCATCAACTAACGGAAGGTGGGTATACAACATTAATAGGTAAATGGATAAACAATATTAAAAAAGGATTACCATGTGAGATATATGGTGATGGAACTAAACGTAGAGATTTTACTCATGTTGACGATATTGTGGGGGGTTTAATTAAAATTTTAGAAAAAAGAACCTTTCTAAATGATTTTGAATTTGGTAGAGGAAAAAACTATTCTGTGAATGAAGTAGCTGAGATGTTTAATATAACCCCCATTTATAAAGATGAGAAACCAGGTGAAGCCCAAACAACTATATGTACAAGTTATCTAGCTGCCTCTTTATTAAACTGGAAGCCCACGATTAACTTAGAAGATTATATTTATAACAAAAT
>TARA_R110000824_G_scaffold58132_3_pt1 | contig 10108 bp, 8 predicted proteins | sample TARA_R110000824 | Tara Oceans TARA_R110000824 (sample SAMEA4397747) | marine metagenome | biome: Polar Biome; feature: [MES] marine water layer (ENVO:01000295) within the mesopelagic zone...; material: water (ENVO:00002006), including particulate matter (ENVO:01000060) such as...... | reverse complement strand
TTCGTCTTCTTTGGGATCACTTTGCGCGGTATAAACCATACCACTCCAAGATCGGGGTCATACTCGCTAATAGGGGGAACATAGCGTTGTTCGAGGCGCTCCTTGATCTCTTTGGACATCACCAAGTCAAAGGGAAACAACCCTGTGAGGTCGATCAAATATTCTAGTTTTTCTTCGGGAGAAAAATTTCCTACATCTGCGAAATTGGAAATGTTTTCAATTAGGTTCTTTTCCTTCCGGGGGCGCTCTGCCACTACTGCTGTCCAGAAGTGCTTAAGTCCGGTAAATCTCTCATCAATCAACTTGTTCATTGCCTGAGATCTCACTAAGGCATCTAAACTCTTCTTATTTACTTTAGAATATGACATGCGCTCGTGAAAGAGAAACTCTTCAATGGTATGAAAGGGGCGGTAATCTACAATCTCTTTAATTGCTGCTGCTCCCAATCCCTTCACACTTGTAAGGGGTTGGATAAGGGTTTGCCCGTCCTCATCAATCTCCCACGTAAACCCACTGGTGTTAACGTCTAATCTCTTTATCTTGAATCCCATACTCTGTGCGATATTAATCGCCTTCTCCTTGCGCGTCTCTGGTTCCTTGTCTAAGAACGCTGCGACCCATTCCACCGGATAGTATGTCATTAACCATGCGCACTGGAAGGAGAGGATACTATAACTCAACGCATGACTTTTATTAAATCCATACCCTGAGAAGTATTCAAAAGTTTTCCATAACTTATTTGCTTCTTTGCTCGTGAGTCCCTTCTCTAAACACCCATCAACAAACTTTCTCTGAATGTTCTGTTTAAGTTTGCCCTTTCCTGTTCCCTTCTTCGTTAAGATTTTGCGCAACAAGTTGCCCTCGTCTAGACTCAGATCTTTGCCCAACTTATGGGCTAGCAATGCTATCTGTTCTTGGAAGATCAGGAACCCATATGTCTCTTCGGTTACTTCCTTGACAATAGGATGAACATACTGAATGTTCTCAGGACTTCCCTTCGCATCTACATAGTGCTGATCCACCTTTGCCGATAGTGGTCCTGGGCGGTAGATGCTCGTGATGGCAGACAAGTCCACAATATTATCTGGACGTGCCTGTTGACAAAACCTTTGCGCTCCACCTTCCGTGAATTGAAAGATGCCAGCCCACTTCCCTTGGTGAAAAATATTTTTATATACTTTCTGATCGGTCAAATCCATCTTCTTAGGATGGAGCTTCTCATTATAGAATTCTCGGATCTCATCAAACGATGGATCTGAGTTGTCATAGTGACGCTTAAGAACATGCCTAATGGCATCTTCCATCATGCGTAAAGATGCCAATCCCAGAATGTCAAACTTAATAAAACCCATCGGTTCTAAATGTCTCACGTTCTGCCCTTCGCTCCATGGCGTCTGCCTTACGCCACCGCTGTTAATCAATGGCATAAACTTATCCAAGTCATCGCCCACCACTACGCCACCTGCGTGGCGCGAGCAACTGCGAATCTGCCCATAAAGAACATCTACGTGTGTCTCTACTTCTGGATACTTTCTAAAAAATTCCTGGAGTGATTGACTATACTTCTTCACCTCTTCAAACCCTGGAATATACAGTCCTGCTGACATTCCCTTCGCCGCTTTAGCTAGGGGTGTCGCCTCTTGCATCATACGCATGGTGACTATGTTCACTTCTTGAAAAGGAATGTTATTGAGTTTGCTGATATCCTTAATCAGGGACTTTAACTGAAGTGTGTTCCAATTTGATATGGGAACCACCTTGTCTTCTCCCCACTGATCCATCAAGTAGTCTTTCAACTCCATAGGATCTGATACATCATAATCAATATCTGGGAATCCACTGTCTCTTTGATTGCTTCGCATGAATCTCTCAAACAATAGGTTGTGCTCAATAGGATCAATCTGGGTGATACCCAAAGCGTAGGACACCAGCGAACCCGCAGCACTCCCACGTGCTGGACCGACCAACTGTTGGGACACCGCTATGTCGGAGATTGCCTTCATCGTTAGAAAGTACTGCGCGAAGTCGTTAGTGTTGATTACTTCTAATTCTCTCTTGAGGCGCGCCACGTACTCTGTATCGTTGCCGAATCCAAGTGCCTCCAACCCCTCAACCGATGCTTGAACGAGCGCCTCAGAGGGTTCAGTGCCCTCTGGCACCACAAAACTCGGCAACCTCACGCTGTTATCTGGAAGGAAGTTCTCAATCCTCTCATGTGCAATGTGATGCGACTCCTTAATGGACTCTAAAATCATATCGTCATCATACTCGAACCCGCAATCTGCTGAGTAGGTCTTGTAGGACTCCCACATCTCGTCGCCGTTTTTGGGATACAATTGATAGGGCATCTTATCCAATGAGTCAGGAAGAGATCCCTCCTCGAAGGTGGCGCCTTTCCACCCAATTCTTTTATAAATTTCTCGTTGTTTCCACATCGACGGATTAGGGTAATGGCTGTCTGCTGTGGACAGCAATTTAATATTAAACTCTTCGGACATTTGTATTACATATTTATTAAGTTCATGCTGCGTGTCGATGCCATTCCATTGCACCTCTGCATACCACCGATCTCCAAACACATCAATCATTTGGCGCGAGGTTTCTCTCATTGCCTTGACTACCGCCTCGGAACTCTCTTCTCGATGCTCCCAGAAGTCCCCCGCATAGATCCCTCCGAGACACGCGGATGAGGCGATGATGCCATCGCCATGCTCCTTGAGCAGATCATAATCAATGCGCGGAAACCTATAATGATTCTCGTCTCGATAACTTTTTGAGATTAATTGAAAAAGGTTGTACAAACCTTTTTGATTTTGCGCCAGCAATACCATATGTCTGCGTCGGTTAAGGATGTTCTTGGTGACGCCTTTGGTATCTTCTTCCACTTCCACGGTGACGCCACTTACGTCACCGTCAATGCTCTTTTGTTTCTTCTTGCTCTTGGATCGCTCTTCTTTTATGCGATCATAATCAGCGCGCCACTCTTTAATGGAGGGTATAAAATATGCCTCCACTCCGAAGATAGGTTTAAACTCTTTACCTTCTTCTTTCATCTTCTTCGCATGCATCACTTGATAGGGAAGCCCATTCATGTTTCCATGATCAGTGAGCGCCAATGCTTCCATGCCATTCTCATATGCAAAGTCCATGTGTTCCGCTGGGTATCCCAACCCGTCGAACACGCTGGCAACGCTATGAGCATGTAATCCCACAAAGGGAATTTCTGATTTTGTTCTCTTCAAAACTGTCTCTCTCTACTCGAAGTGAGTCTCTAAGGTGTTCAACGCGTCTTTGGCGTCGGCTAATTGCCTCGTAAGTTTCTTCATGCTCTCTAGCAGGGTTTCGTGGTCGGCAATTGCCATTGGGTTATTCAAATATAATTGAAGTGTGACCATGTTTTTATCTACCTCTGCTTCGTAATGCTTCTTCAAAGCATCTAAAAAATCTTTATTCCCTACTTTTCTTTTCATCAATCTTCTCCCACTGTGTGTCCCAATAAAATGGACGAGCCTTTTCTATCTCTGCCAATGCGCCCTCATAACATATACAACAACTATTCTTCCGCATCTTACTTTTAAATGCCTCCACGAACTCGCACCTTGTACGGTACGAATCGCGGAGAGCATCCATTTGTTTCTGCGTTATATTATTGCAGATACAAACAATCATTTATTTATATTGTATATCAATTGTTGTGGGTTTTGTTTCTTCCACACGCGGAATAACAATTTGCAACAGACCATTCAAAAATGTAGCATCTGCGCTCACCATGTTAAGTTTCTGATCGTAGTCAACGAATGACCGCGTAAATGCTCTCCGAGCAATCCGGCGCGGGTCGCCGGCGGGAGTATCAGATGCACAAGAGATCGTAATTGAATTATCTTTTACTTCAATATTTAACTCCTCCATAGCAAACCCCGCTAGTGCCATCTCAATCACTTGACTCTCTGATTCATCAGTATAGAGATCTGTGAGGGGATAACCCGCTGTTTCTTTCTTTACCATCGAAAATGGATCATCAAAGATCTGATCAAAGAATTGATCAAACGTGTGGCGCCCCACGATGTGTGGGAACCTGTGATTTCCGTCGATGATTTTCATCATTGTATTAGTCATAATATTTCTCCTTTTATAAGCAAGTAATGACTTAGTTAATGCGCCCCAAACCGGCGGCGCAATAGTATTGTAAACACGCCACAGCGCGTGGCAAGTGCTAAACTGACTACAGTATAACAGACTCTTTAAGGAATGTCAAGTCTTTTCTTCACTGCTGCCTACGATTTCTTCCCTGTCCACTCCAAAAGGATTGTGTTCCTGATACTTGAGAATATAATTGGGACGCTTTAGAATGTTTGCTACCCCACTACCTATATACTCACAATAATCTTCCCAGTTTCCAATGTTATAGTAGGACTTACATGGGGCCGTGACTTCTTCGTCCAACTCTAACCACCCAAACACTTGCTCGAGGGAATAATTCTTGGCACTATATCTTTCTTCTACGGGGAGTACTTGACCCTTCACAGTCCGGGTACCCTCATCGAAATAAGATCCTGGTTCATACTTCCCTGTCCCCCCTCTAATAATCTTTCTGAACTTCTTCCAGTCTTCGGCGTCAAAAGTAAAGGAAAGATATTCGCCATCTCTCACAGTCTTTCCTTCGTGTGAGAGATAAAACTTTTTCTTACCAGATATATCGCCGCGATGCTTTTGCAATTGTGCAACATCATAAACTCCGTAAGGAAAGGAGACGTAATATTTATCCGGCACTGTCCATTTGCTTATCATCTTTGAAACAGAGAACGCTCGCATGGCACCATATATAATACTCCACGCTAGACAGTCACGCTTGTCTCTATCCTTGGGATGAATAGGGACATAATATATAGGTATATATTTGATGTGCTCGGATGGATGCTTTACAAAGTGACTCTTGATCCCCGGCATCGTCATGGGATCACTAATACAATCTCCCAAGCGATGGCGGATAAGAGCATGCATCTCCTTGTGGCATACAATCCAGACGCTCTCACACCCTGCCATGGCACATTCGTAAACGCTCCGCTCCACTGCTAAATAATTCTTCCCAATAGGTATAAGACTATCGTGCCAGGGGAAGTTAAAGTCCAGGAGTTGTCCGGCTACGGGAACGACTCCGGCAAGATTAAAATAGGTTGTGTTGATTGGTTTCTTATCCATCTAAATATTTATTCTTAAGTTTAAACCCCTTGAGAAGTTCGTCCTCATCATAGGGTTCCTTCGGTCGACGCTCTACATCTCGCTTCACTGTTTCCAGTTTAATCGCAAGGCGCTTATGCCTAGTGGGATTCTTCTTATCAACACCATTCTTGGGGCCTTTTATTCCCCACTCCCTCATGAGGTGCAACACTCTAAATCGTACGTAAGTGTCGCAATAATCCATGTTGTCAATCTGATCTTGGGTTAAGTAAGACACCGCTAGGATATCCCTCTTGTCACTCCAGTTGCCCTGAATTCTCTTGGAGGGATAAAAATATATTTCCTTAACAAAATCATCCTCCGTCGAACGGTGTAATATGTAGTGAGGTGAACTCCGACGATTGTTAATCCAATCGAGGACTCGATACTTTCTATCGTATTCTAGTTCCTCATCCCATCCCTCCAGGTTAGTGTCATCAAAGACGATGAGTTCGCCATAGGTGAGGGTAGAGAAGAATGGACCATCCGTAAAGAGTTTCAGTGTGTCATTGTTTTCCACTCTAAATCTAGTGACGCCTGGCGGCATGGGAACCAAACCGGCAAAAGATTGTTGGAACGCCAATTGGTGCCATAGTTCTTCCTTGCTCTCGCACTTATTATATGTCTCAAAAAACAGGGGAACCTTCGGGACGCACCATACCACAGGTATTTTGTTTTTATACCCGTACAGTAGTGCAGCCAAAGATCCCCCTATGATGATCTTCTCGTAGTGACGAGGGGAAGAGGTCACTCCTCTTCTACTGCTCCCCGCAACACAACTAAGTTCTCGGTGATTACATAATATTTTTGTCGCGAGTCTAGTTCCACAGGGCGTACCATATTTTCTTCAACCACCACAACCTCCCCAGGTTCGAAAAAGGCATCACAGTCTAAAGAGGAATCTACTACACGATAAGTACCAAAGTCCTTAATGATCTTATAGTCATCAGGAACGAGGACAGATGCGGATGGATCAGTGGTTTCTACATCCTCCAGCAAGAGGTGTCTGTTTAGGGGTACATACTTCATCTAAATTACCTTTGTTCTTTCATAAAGATTAAAGAAGTCGCGCATCTGATCTAGATCAACCTCCCCTTTCATCAACCTAAACGCTCTCACGGCTGTGCTGATCTCCTCCTTGGTGAGCCACCCATTCTCTACGTAGTTCTTTTTCAAGTCTCGCTTTTGTTCTTTGAATGGTTCCATTGTTTCTTCCAATTCTTTAATTGATTTGATATAATCAACAATTTTCTCTTCTTTTTCAGTATCCGTCGCTTTGACGGGTTGTACTACTTTTAAGCTAGTCGCCATAGTTTCTCCTTCTGTATTACACTCCCTCTATTATAGAGGATCGTGTATAAGATGTCAAGTAAAATCTTTTAGTGTATAGTAAGTTAGCTTATCTCGCAGGATCCGCCGGCACACGCCAGCTCTCCCTTGAGATTAGTATTATCTTCTTGTTCGCTAATCTGCGTCAAGTCTACTGCCTTCAAAGATGCCATCATATGTGAATAGGTTTCCTCATCGCAGTCCTCGAACGGGGGCTGGATATAAGATCCTCCATCGTAGGGAAGAACCGATAACCCATTATAACATGAGCGATTTTCCCACATCCAATTACCTACCTCATCCCACTCCTCATCCTTAATAGATATGGTGGCAGAAATGTTGTGAGTGTTCTGACCTTTACGATGTCCGGGTCTGATCCATCGCTCATAAAAATACTTCACCCGCTCCAGAAGCGCAAAGGGAGACTCGTGGCGTAAAATGGCGCCTTGCGGTGCTTTTTGGGGTACTGAGATGACAGCGGTGTCGTGGGGGCGAAAGTATTCGTCCTCCACTAACTCAGGATGATTTTCAGACAAGTAAGAATACATCGCTTCATTCTTTCCTACTCTAATACGACGAATATAATGTTCGTTATGCCACGCATGGATACCTGAACTGGATCCCACTGCCAATGAAGTAGTGCCGGCAGGTTTAATGGTAGTTACTCTGGCGGCAGGGTTGATCCCTATCTTCTCCGCAGTTTCCACATTCATCTTCTTCGCTTCGCTTACTGCTTCTTTTAAATCTAAATGATCAAGTCGACGCGAAGCGATACCTGTAAGACTCACTCCGATGAGTGCCTCTTTCTCAGTGGTGCGTTGCCACACTGGACGTAAATAATGAAAGTTAGTATATCCCGCTTGGAGGGTGCCAATAAAAGAAGCAGCACGTACCCGACTATTGAAATCTTCCTGATCTTCTACATCGGATGCGTTTACTTCGCAGAGGTTACAAAATTGAAACGGTCTGAGCGCAATCTCACAACAGGGATTGGTGCCGTAGTCTTTATCGTTGGAGAAATAAATTCCCGGTTCTCCGCTATTGCTTAATTTAATTTTTTCCCACAACCCATCAAAGAACTCTCGATCTATCTTATGGCGTAAGAGTACTGCACTATTATTGGATCGTCCACGTTGGGGATTGCGCTCGAACCACTTACCATACTTGCACGAAATCATCTCATCATCGTCTGCGGAAAACAAAGAGATCAATGCGGCGCGCCGAATACCACCTGCCAAAACTGCATCTGCAATGTGACACACAATGTCGTGAACTTCGATGGGGCGTAATTGGTCGCCGTCTTCCTTCTCATTTAAAATACTTTTAATCTGTCGGAGGCAAATCTTGAGTGGTTCAGGCCCAGGTGCTTTACCGCCGCTCGTCACTAACTGTGCACCCTTCAGGCGAATATCACTAAAATCAAAACTAATATTAGAAGTGCCAAAGAAATAAGATTTCATTAAGATCTTAACAGCATCTGCCCACCCTTCAATGCTGTCGCCAATCAAGTAGCGTCTTGTCCGCGTCATGTTAGGCTTTCTCACCTCGGGGAGACTTTCAATGTGATGCTTTTGCACACTGTATCCCACGCCAGTTCCTCCCAACAACAAAAAAAGAATCTCGCTGAAGGCGCGCCAATCATCTACGGGCAAAAAGGCGCAGTTGTATATACGGTTGGGGGAGATCTCAATGGGTCGGCCGCTAAACTGTAAAGACCGCATGGAGGGGAGCACCTTCTTTTGATAGACAAATCTATATGCTTCATCAATCTCATCCCGCAATTCAGGATACGTCATCTTGTGCATGTCTCGGTTTCTCGTTATGAGTTCTTCCCAACTTTCACGGCGCTGATGATCTTCCTGGTATCGTGCATATTTCATATGCACAGTTATATCGCTCAAGATTTTGCTTGATAATTCCATATTTATTCACCCTTTTCCTTTTTATGTTGTTCGGCGTCGCGCCATTTCTTATAATGAGATTGAACAGTAGTCATACTCTCGTCGTTCGGGGTGATTTGCATTTGGGGCAACACTTTTATATCCACATTGGCGGGATCCATAAAAATAGGATAGAGAATTCCATCAATGCCATTACGATTTTTAGCAATAAAAAGTCTGCCGGTATTATTCATCTTATCTGCAACCGTCCTCGAAACTGAAAATATAAAGTCCGCGACGAAGCATTTTGAGAACGCTTCGCTTATGGATTCCATGGTAATAACTTCTGCGTTTATTCCACTCCTGTTAGTCTGCGAGGCCGTCCAGACAGGGCACTCAAACTCTTGAGCAATGCCCCTCAACTCTTCATAAATAGTTTCCAGATCATTCCTTTTCTCTTTTGAAAGAGAAATAGGTCTTAAAATATCTGCATAATCTACAATGATCATTCCTATCTCAATATCTCGCTGCTGTAACTTCTCTAAATGATTCTTTAATGTACGGGTAGTAGCGGACTTAGTGGGGTATTCTTTGATTAAAAGTCTTCCGGGGATTTCGCGGATCTCTTCGAACACCTCATCTTTGCGCTGGAACAGATCGTTGATCCGGATCCCTGTGATACAACTATCGTAACGATTGCCGATGCTCACATCTTGAAGTTCAAGAGTATAATGCACCACCGTCTTACCAGATTGAATTGCCTTGGCGCCAAGGTGAGTGAGGACCATACTCTTACCCACTCCCGTTGGAGCAATCACTACACCCAACTCGCCACTCCCAAGTCCGCCGCGTATGATCTTATCTATCTCACTCCATCCCGTTGTAACGGCGTTACGTGTGATCAGTTGATACCTCATCTCGAAGTCTTCTATGAAATCATATCCAAAGTCGGTGCAGAGTCCTAACTTCAAAGCGTCATTGATGATCTTGCTAATCTCATCAAACGATGACTTCTGCATGAGTTGCACACTTTGCAGCATTGCTTCCTGAAGTTTCTGTTTGCGACAAAAGTCTAAGGAGTTGGTCTTAACATATTCTTCGTCCACATCCCCAATGCGTCCGGACACCAGACGTACATAAAAATCACGCACTTGCTTGCGAACCGCTTCATTAGCGGACTGATTCTCATTTTTTAAAATGCTTTCAAAAGTGTCGCGACTGGGATGGGTGGTGTAGTGTTCGCGATATGCGTACACTTTCGCCACAAAATCCTGAAGATATCGCAACTCAAAAAAGTTCATATCTAAAACTTCGCCAATCTGGGAGGCGAATTTTGAATCTTCTAATATTAATTTGGCTAAAGACTCTTGAAACGATTTCCCAAACGATCCAAATGTCTTCTTATCTTCATCGACCATACTATCCCCGTTCTGTATTTTTTGTGCTGATCCGATCATACTCTCTTTACCCCTCTCTGTCAAGATCTTTCTTTGTGTTCTCTCACGATTTTCTTAAAGACACTATAAATCTCATCTAGGTTCACCTGCGGGAACCCGTCGGAAAAAAGCATCTTAATCACTTCAGTCTGCCGGAACTGTGGTTCATACTCTTTAAAGGTAGAGGTGATGGCGCTACTTGTTTGGATGGAAATTGAGGGACTATATAATTGCATCACTTTATAA
>TARA_R110000824_G_scaffold28264_10_pt1 | contig 10114 bp, 6 predicted proteins | sample TARA_R110000824 | Tara Oceans TARA_R110000824 (sample SAMEA4397747) | marine metagenome | biome: Polar Biome; feature: [MES] marine water layer (ENVO:01000295) within the mesopelagic zone...; material: water (ENVO:00002006), including particulate matter (ENVO:01000060) such as...... | reverse complement strand
GGAGCAGAGCGATATTGTCCCTGTTCTTCGTGGGTTTAAATTAGAAGTTGACGATCTTGGCGAGGTGGTGGTGACAAACCCCCCAGTGGTTAAGTCTAAATCGCCAACAGTAACAACAACAGAGACCAGCAAGGTTGTAACAAGTTAATGCCACGCTATGTTTACCACTGTCACTCGTGTGATAATCACTTTCAAATTCGTCACGGTATGAAAGAAGCGCAAGAACTATGCCTAAATTGCGATGAAAGTGGTTATCTTGTGCGAGTGCCCCAAATACCTTCAATCAAACAATCTGTGACCGCAGAAGACCACAAAACAGGTCGTGTGACTGAAGAGTATATTGGGAAAAATCAACAGCTTCTTAAAGATATGAAGAAAGAAGCAAGGAATCAGATTTATGAAGATTGATTTAATGTTTTGGTTAATATTAGCACTTTCTTCGTCCGTTATTGCCAATATTTTCATCTTTTATTATATTAGGGTGCTACTGGGTAGGCTATATTACATAAGTGAAAATATGGGAGATTTGACGGATCTAGTGACTAATTATAGAAATCATCTCAAGAATGTCTACGGGATGGAAATGTTTTATGGAGATGAGACACTCCAGTTTCTCATAAGGCATACTAAGAGCCTTTGCGAGTTACTTGAGGATTTTGAGGATGCATATTCAATTATAGATCCCATAGAAATCGTAGAAGAAGACACCCAACAAGAGGAAAAAGAAACTAATGCCGAAGAAAAAATCAGCGACGAGAATGTATTTTACGCAGGAACACGAAGAAGCAATAATTAAATATTGTGCAACAACGTGTAATAAGATAAGAACAGTATTATATGTAGATTGGATACAGCCTGCATTTGATCAAATGGTTGATAAAATTGTGTACACATATAAATTTACAACTTTGCCAAATATCGATGAATTAAGAGATGAGTGCAAAATTTGGCTCACAACAATACTTGAAAAATACGACCCCAATAAGGGCTCAAAGGCTTTTTCATATTTTAGTGTTGTTACAAAAAACTGGTTCAGCCATCAGGTTAAGAAAACAACAAAGAGGAATAAAAGAGAAGTTGACTATGAAAAAGCCCTAAATGAAATAGATCCAAGTAAAATAGTCTGTTATAACACCTATCATCATGACCAGGAAGAGATTGATTTTTGGAAAAATCTATGGACTGAGATAGATGGCTGGGGAACTAATGACATGAAAGACAATGAAAAGAAAGTCTATGAGGCTATTAGAGAAATACTTAGCTCCGTTGAGGAAATAGAAATATTTAATAAGAAAGCCATATATCTCTATCTTCGTGAGATAACAGGAATGAATACAAAACAGATTGTGTGTCAATTAAACAAGTTTAGAAAAAGATACCGTCTTTTCAGAACAGATTGGAATAACGGTAAAATTTAATTAAAATCTATTTAGGGGTGATATGAATAAAAAAGAAAATAATTATATTGATGAAGTCTTAGACAATATCAGAAATGATAGAAGAATCACTAGAGAACTCTTAGATGATGCAATTAAGTGGCTTTCTAAAGATGAAGCTCGTCACAAAGAAATCGGCGTGGTAATGGCAAAGTATGTAGAGACTTTGCAAAGGTCAAATGAACAACTCGTTAAAATAGCTGCAATGGTATCTAAAAAATCATCTAATACGGGACTCTCAGCTAAGGATATGGAGCAAATATACAGTGCCATATCTGATGACTCTGATTCCGGGGAGGATAAATAATGTCAAAAAAATGGTTTGGAAATGCATTTTTAAATGTAATGCATGATCCAATAGCAAGACTGCGTTTAAACCAAGAGCGAACTGATGATATGTTCGTAGAAAAACTTAGTATTCTAGCAGGAAAGAGCCAGTGGCAGGGCAAGGTTATACAAGAACAAGAAACCGCAAGAGGATATTTGCAAGCAAAAATACGAATTCCGGAACTATACGACCACCATACCCCTGAGGCATGTGCATATTCTGGTAAAAAACAAGAATTTCTTAAAACAACAGAAACCTTAGGAACGTCAGAGGTAAGATGGACTGAAATGGGAGGCATCTCCATCGATGCACCAGTCCCTGGCGAGACCACGAGCACGACAAATACAGAAGCAGTTCAGGGTGTTAGTTATGTGGGTAAGACAGTATATGTTCGGTTTGCTGCTGGTGGCCCTGATAGGGAAGGCCGGATGAGAGATGCAAGATTCCAATTGCAACCATATGATGATCTTGTTGTTCAAAATGCCAAATCATGCTACAACACAGCCGGAACAATGGGTGATTGGGCTTCAATCACCTGGGACACAGCCGGTATTGCCCTCCTTGACGAAGAAATGGTAAAGGGCTGGGTTCAGGCCAGGCCAAAATCCGACACAGATAGATTTGATTATTTTTTACCCCCTGTCCCAAAGGGTGGTCTGGATATTAACAAGGCCCCTTTATTAACCGCTGGAAGTCCTCCAAAGTGGAAACCGAGTCCTATTTTCTCTATGAAACATAAAAAATTAGTAGGACCGCCAGGCTCAGTTGATTGGAATGGAAGAACTCAGAATGATTTAAATAAATTATTTATGAAGTATTACGTCCAACTATTAGATTTCCAAATAATAATAACTAGTACATTTCGTGGCCCTAAAGCGCAGGCAACCGCCGTATGGGGAAAACTTCTAAAAAAAGATGTGGGCACGTATGGGCCGAACACAGCAAAGCTATTTAATGGTTATTATAGAGCTTGCAAAGGTGAAAAATCTTGCACAATAAAACGTTTAACAAAGCATTATGAAGGGGTTAACCCCAGGGGGCACATGATTGGAGCCTCAGTAGATATGAATAGTTGGAAACACTCCCAGCCACAGGTTAAAAGGATGCTGCAAGCAGCTAAACTGTTGGGTTGTTTTGTACAGCTTGAAACTGGCCCGCCCCATGTTCACATTACCATAGCCAGTGCAAAACAGGTATACAAAGACCCAGCAAAAGTATCGGATGGTTTTGACTCTGCAAAATTAAAAGCATTAGAGGACAAGTGGGAAGGCAAGGTTTCTGGCGAACTTTACAAACCAACCTTTACAGGAGATATCTACCGGGGAGAAGGCGAGGGCACCACCAGAGGCTCCACCGCCGCCATAACCGCCGCCGACCTGGCGGCTAAAAAGCGGGCCGCAGCATCCGCCGCCGACTGGCCGCACATGGCCACCGATTTTCGCGATTGTACACTATTATCCACCGGGAAATTAAAATGTCCATAAAAGCATTTACACCAATTAAATTTTTTAAGAAAACCGAGGATGATTTTGCCAAATCAGATACCAAATCTTATAATGAACAAAAGAAACGCCAACAGTTTAGAAAAGCATCCAGCCTGGATTCACAAATACAAAAACAAATTGATGCCGGCGTTCCAGATGGCTTTTTCTGCACCAGGGTTAGAGAGCCCGTCCCGAGATTTAGAAGATCTCAAAGTGAAAAAGTATATGAAGGCTACAACAACAGCTTTATTGTACTGGGAAGAGATAGGCATAGCAATCTAGGTTCAGGATGCGGAGGCGCAGGGTATACATCTTCCGGTATGATTGATTTAGTAGTCGGCAGGTTAGCACTATCAAGCGCAGAAGAGATGGGCAAGAAAAACCCGCCAATCGGAAAAGAAGAAGAAGCAAACCCCTGTTTTATAACAGATGCTGCTCGTATTTATATAACACAAAAATGTAATAACATAGACGAATATTTTGGTTTCGCAAATACGAAGACATCCGACACAGCACTTCGTCTTAAATCCGCCATTGCGATGAAGGCAGACCATGTGAGAATAATAGGTAGACAGACTGTTAGGTTTTACTGCGGCGGAGTTCAAAATGCCGAGGGTCTTAAAGACAATCGTGAGACCAATTCCATCGGCGAACCCCTCACTCCTGGAAAAATTGAGTTTGTCGTGGAAAATGAAAAACACCTCCAACCAGCGGTACTTGGAGACAACCTTAAAAAATATTTAGTAGATATAGAGGAGGCTATCAGCGAACTTCAATCAGATGTTAATAAACTTTGTGAAAACCTGTTAGCTATTAATGGAACATTAGCAATTATAACACAGGGTGCATCACCATTTTCAACTAATGTTAAATCCAATATAGAAGGTTACATGCAAAATGTAATGAACATGTTAAATGGTGAACTGCGTAAAATTCAATCGCTTGACGAAGCAGATATTATTCGCGGCAGCAGGTCTATTTTAAGCAATAGAGTCTTTATATGCTAAGGAGATTAAATGGCTATAGATAACGAATCAGAATTTCTTGCATCACAAAAAGCTGCATGTGAGATTGTAAAAGAAAAAGTTGAAAAAGAAGAGCCCCCCGAAGAAGATAAAATATGTCCAACTTGCACTCCGGACGAATCTTTTGTTGCTCCAAATTGGTGGACTTTAGATAAACCTTTTCTCAATAAAAAAACTTGTGAGTATTCAATTGGCGTTGCAATCAACGAGTTTGGAGATACTTGGACAATAGGAAGTTTAAGAGAGTCAGGAATGATGTTTGAGGCACTTAAGAGGACGTATGTTCGTCCTGGAATTCGGATGCTTCTCCAGCATTATGGCAAAATGGAATCTGATGATATTATTTGTGCTGCCCCCCCTAAAGAGTTGGGAGATAAATGTGGTAAAGTATTTGATATTGGAATTGGTAATTATGTTAAAGAGAAAACGACTGTGATTGAAAAAGGAGAGTCTGCTTCCCTTTATACAACAAGAGAAATAGACCAAAGCATTATTGCCGCCCTGGGAAGAAGTACCAATCTAGAAGCTCTAGAGTTGTATGCGAAAGCAACCGAGTTTAAATTTTCAACTCTATCTGAAAGTGGAATCTTGTCTGTTTTAATAACAATACCTGCCTATATCTTTGATAAAGTTCCCGATGCCCCAGAGCTACCAGAAATTGATACCAATGTTGAAAAACTTGAAATCCAAGCGGACAAACTGCACATGGCTATGATTGAAACGGTGGCTGCTTTGAGGGTGTTTGCAACCTTCCAGTCTTATTTTTACCAATCCGAGAATGGAAACTTATTTGAAAAAGAGTCTGGTAATACGTTTTACATAAAGTTTTTAGCGAACAGAATAAACGATTTCAATAAAACACTGGAAGCTCTTATAGAAGCTAACAACTTTTCATATGGTGATGGAATGTCATTTATGCATGAAGCGCATACAGTACAAATCTTTTTTGATAAATCAGATGAAAAATTGCCTTTTAATATTAAAAAAATAAGAGTAAAGAGGAAAAACTGCCAATTTGTTAGAATGAAAAAGGGTATGAAAAGTTTCTTAAAGAAATGGAATGGGCAAGCAAATCAAACAACTTTAGGCTATATAGCAAAAATAGATAAAATACACCTTCTTTTAACCGCTAAAAAAACTCCACCCTGGCTTGATTTTGTTTTGGAGTACACATACCCACAGCTAGCAATTGATTATGGTAGTTCTCTTAAATTTAAAGATAAGCAGGATGGTGCTTGCTTAGATGACTTAAATGCAATTAATGCAAATATTTTAAAATCAGTGCTGCAATTTTCAAAATCTTTCGAATATTATTTAAATAAAGCTAATTGTGTATCGCTGCAAGGCAAGGAGTATCTTTTTGAAAAGACACCTGGTGACTTTAATATAGATAAATTTAAAGAAGACCGTGGCCTCCCAAATATCGGCATTACCAGAGAGAATTTTAAATCCCAAACTTTTCAGGGAAATTATAGTGCTATGACAGAGTATGTTTATCACAAATATGAAGAAGGCCTTGACGAAATAAAACAATCATCCCCGTTGCATGAAGCCCTGGCTGATTTTACATCATCTTTTGAAGGAGACAAGGGAGCTTCTGAGAAACTTAAAAAACTTATCAGTATGTTTAATCCGTGTACTTTTAAGGAGTTTACCAAAACGCTTTTAAAATGTCTTTTTCGTGGAATGAGTGCAAATACGGCTTATATGCTAATAATAAAAAAGACCCTAGGGTCACTGGCATCCGAAGCCCTAGAGATAGTAATACAGGCACTACCGGCCGATAAACAGGCAACTATTAGAGAACAGGTTGAAAATGATTTTAGAGGCATGCCTGCGCCCTGGAGTCCAAACTGGAAGGGGGGTTCTTTGAGCGCCGCCAGAACCTCTAAGGGAAAAGAAAACATTAAAAACCATATGGACCAGAGGTTATCTGTCAGCGGAAGATTGGATGAAGTTAAAAATAAAATAAAAGAAATATTTGAAAACCTTAGATACAATGGTTATGACTTTGATTTAAAAGTCTCATTTGCAACTTCGGATTCCGATGGCGCCCCCCAATTAAATTGGGGGATAAAATACGTGCCAACCGATGATCTTGGGTGGATATCGGAAAATGTTAGTTCATCTAACTTACCGGAAAACAAAATTAGTGTTTTGACAATTGTAATAGAACCCTCCATAGAGGGCATAGAAAAAGTAATCAATGAATTCCAACATGGGGACCCTAATCGGTTTATGTTAGACTTCCCCCCTTCTCTGGAAGAAGGCCTCGCAGGTTATGAGGAAAAACAGTGGGCTATAAATGAGAAGCACAATTTTTATAAGGGAAAGCAAGGTGACTTGAAAATCATAGAAGAGGGAAAGATAGAAACAATTTCCAATGCGCAGGATTCTGAAGATCCAACAACAAAAAGGAATATTGCTAGAATACAGAAGAGAATAGATAAGATTAATAAGAAAATAAAAAAAATAGATGCTGATATACTTGATAATAAAAAACCTTTTAATCCAAAGAAAATAAAAAAAGAATCCATCATGGCTATAATAAAAGAATTATCAAAACTTGAAGCTATAAGGGGCCAAGCTGCAAATCTATCACAAACACTGCAAGAAACAGTTGAATATGCTGGTTGGGATAGTATGACTATTGAACAACAAGATGCTATGATAGCAAAAGAAGGTGACAAAACAACCTTTGCCAGACTAAATCCAGAATCTGATTTTCAACAGGGAACCCTTGGTGCCGCTCTTGGTAACACCCAACAAGCTATTACAAAAGCTTATGTTGATGCAATTATAGAATCGGCAGAAATACAGGAAATAATGAGTGCCCTAGACAGGGTCCCTGGGATGGATTTGCTTGGAAAATTTATTTCTTCTTTTAAGTGTCCTAGAAATCATTATATTTTTCCTCCAATTGATAGTTTCTTGTCAACATTGACGTTTGATCCGTGTGGAAAAGAAAGACTAGATATGGCATTACCAGAGATCCTATATTTACCTAATATTAGTGGGTGGACAATAATAAAAAATTTAGTTGGTGCATTCATAATTGCCTTAAAGGCAACTATTAAAGAGGCTTTGATGGCCTTAATAGCAAAGTTCGGCCAAATGCTGTTTTCTGGTATCTGTCGTTTGATTGGAGGCCAAAACCCACTTGAGTTGGGAGAATTGTTAACAGCCATGGGAAGAGAAGATTGTGCCGAATCTGAAATTTTAAAAGCAGCTTTAAACGCAGGCCCCGGCGATATGGCTGATATATCAAACGAGGATTTTAAAGATTTAGCAAATGCGATTTCAAATGGCGGTCCTTATATAAATATGAAAGAAGCGTTAACAGGACGCGAAGATTATGCCTATTGTTCGCAGGTTGCAAAATCTATTTCTGTATTTGCTCCAAAATTTCAAGCTTTATTACCTAATGCGGAAGCAGTTTGTGAATTTTTTACAATGGCTGGCGCCCTTGTTTCTGATGAGCAAAAAGAGGCACTAATCGCAGACACCGACGCATACCCGATTTTGGAAAACCTGAGAACAAGGTGCCTTCCGGAAAATGAAACTTATCTCGATATGTCAGGATTAGGATTACCAGATTCTATTGTTGATGAGTACTTAGGTCAAGAACAGGCCCAACTTGCCAATAGCGCAGAAGAGGTGATTGACGCTGCTCTAAACGGGTTACCTCTTAAAGACATTCTTGATAGCGCACTTTCTAACGATCCTGACTGTCGCGACAAATTTAATAATGATAAAGTCATTAGTGTGGGAAAAATAATGCAGAAAGCAACAACAACAGAAAGCTTTCAGGCTGTCCAGGCTGGTATATTTGGTAGAGTTAAAAAGGCGTTTTTGGATGACGTAATTCAGTGGAATTTATTTGAAGTTTGGGATTCTCCAGGAATCCTGGGCACGATATTGTCAGATAAAAAAGGCAACACTTTAAACTATTATAGCTTGTTCAACCGAGCACCAAGGATTATTCGTGTATTTTTGCCCGAGGCCGGTGAGTTACCTAATACAGTTGGTATTGATATGAGAGATCAATTACTTGAATCTAATCCGGAATGGAACAACAAACCCTCTGTTCCAAATATATCATTAGATTACGTTCTTGGTTCCGGTGGACTCTTCCCTGAGACCACTAAGGTACAACTGTTTAATGATTTGGAGAACCAAAAATCATTGGGGTTTAAGTTCAAATATGAAACCCCAGAATTTTCAAATGCCACGATTACTATTAACGAGGTTATCACGGAAGAAAATGAAAAAATATTAAAAGAATTAGAGCCTTTTATTGATGTTACAGAAAAAATAAATTATCGTACAAAAATTCTAAAGGCTATGGTTAATAAATCATGGAATGAATTTTCCAACTATAGTATTGATTCAAAGCATGTTGAGAAAATAATAACTGGCATAAATTCACAAATGTTTAATAATTTGATTAACTCCATGTTAGTGGACGAGTCAAATATACTTGGAATACCCCAGGGCTTCAGGTATGGCTACAAGCCAATTGAGATTACTGCTGAGGATCTAACATATGTAGCCCCAAATGGTTCTAAATATAACTTTGAAGAGACAGACCAGGTGCTAGGGAGAAGTAAAACATCTAATCCCAGGGTGCAGTTTTTAGACCCAGCACAACATGGAGGCACTTACAAGGCCCCATTTTATAATATTCTGGCAGAAGAAAAGGAAGGCTGGTCTTTATTTGCTAAGGCGATTGTTAGTACAACAAAGGGGTGCGAAGAGGCGGATTCTAATTTCCTTTTTTTGCAAGATATAATGGACAATATTTCAAAAGATCAAAACTCTATCAAGCCGGATGAAAGAATAGAATTATCTCCGGATTGTGTTAGAGAAAAGCCTTTTGATAAAATCGCCAGCCCAAGTACACTAGCTACTTTGGGAGGAGTCACAACAGCTACAATTAGAATGTATTTAATTGATTATCTTTTAAGAACCTTTTCTATCAATGGTAGTGTGGAGATGGGCTCTCTACGAAATAAGAGTAACATAATCTCTAAATTTATAGTGAGAAGGATGAAAGCTGGGCTCCATAATGAAAGGTCTTTTTGGGCTACAACATATGAAGGTGGGGTATACTGGTTGTTATTTTTAGAACAAGCTGTTCAACTATTGAAGAGAAAAACCACAGAAGGGATAATACAAACGACCCCAAGAATGGAAGAATTATTTAAGTTTATAAATAACTTACAACAGGCACACAAGACACCAGGCCTCGGAGATCTTCAGATTTTAAAAGATATTAAAGAAATGGATTACACAAACGACGCAGGCCTCGGCCTCGCCGCCACAATTGCAACTGGCGCATTAATAGCTGCTAGTGGCTTAGCAGCCCCAGCAACCACCGCATTGGTTGGAACCATCGGTATTGCTTTTGGGGCCTTTAGTTTATCTCAAGCAAGATTATCTGCAAAATTAGGAACAATTTATTACGCGGAGAAGGAGTGCATGGAGTTGCTGGGGTATCTAATAGACGAGCAGCTTGACTATTATGGCCAAGTTCTGGACAAAACTATGTACCCCCGTCCGAAGATCTATGATGTATCAAAGTATCTCATCGGGGCCTCTAAAATGTCAATCAAACAAACAGTGGAGTCCGGCCTCTCTTCTGTTGAGATACCAATCGGCGGCAAGTCAAATTATCCTTATGGGGATATTGATCATTGTGTGAGCGATATAAATACTGAAAATCCCCTTGATGCCCTAAGCCCAGAAATGATTTCACCTGAAATTAGAGAATTCGGCGGCTTTTATTTAGAAAAGTATTTAAGAATAATAGAAAAACCACCAGTGTCTGCTATTATGGAA
>TARA_R110000824_G_scaffold255577_1_pt1 | contig 10114 bp, 12 predicted proteins | sample TARA_R110000824 | Tara Oceans TARA_R110000824 (sample SAMEA4397747) | marine metagenome | biome: Polar Biome; feature: [MES] marine water layer (ENVO:01000295) within the mesopelagic zone...; material: water (ENVO:00002006), including particulate matter (ENVO:01000060) such... | reverse complement strand
CTGCCTCAGACACTTTCCCTATGGGAGCGTTACAGCTGATTGATTCAGCCGAGTAGTCATACTCAGCTAAGTGCCAATCAATTACCAATCCGTCTAGCGAATTATCGCCATTTTGGTTTCGTGAGTCTTTTATAACAAGACGTACTCAATCTCTGCTGCACTTAATTGTCAAATAACACCTGTCGATACCGTTCGAGCCCAAATTTATTCATCATCATCATAATCTTCAACTTCGTATGTACCTTCTATGATTAGAAGTGCACGTTCAACAAATAACATATCTGCCGTTTCCATTGCTTGTTTTAACAAATCAACCACTTCATCAACGTCAAAAGACATACCGGTTTCAATGCTGTTAAGATTCTCCCATTCCTGTAATTTCATCTGAGTATTTCTCCAATTCTTTTTCAAACTCTTTCAAAGTGCTCAATCCATCATCTGTTTTCATCAGCTGATTAAAACACTCTTCTATATATACAGAGTCTAAACTGTTTTTGGGATTTTTATCAGATTCTCCATCAAATAGGAATTCATCCGCATCACTCATTAGATCATCGTTAGCTAATATATGATCCAACTTCTTCAATATTAGGGACATGACCTTTCGGCTTTCCATAATGGCCATTTCCATATTAAACAATCGCTTGTTAAAATCATTGATAATTGTTTCTATAGGCATCTTCATCTTACTCATAAATATAAGCTCAATTGGTTATGCGATGCAACATTATAATTATTATTATTCATTCACGACCTCATATTCTGCATTGTCTATTTCTTTGTCATCTTTAGGTGCATCTGTTTGAACTTCTTGTTCTTGTTCTTGTTTATACATTTCGGATGCAAGCTCTCCTAACGTTTTATTTAGATTCTCGATTGAATTCTTAATGGTCTCCGGATCATTTGATCCCTTATCAGATTCAAGCTTCTTAGTTTGTTCTTTTAAGATGTCTTGAATGTCTTCTGGTATGGAGTCTGAATTATCCCTGAGTGTCTTCTCACATTGATATATTAGATTATCCGCCTGATTTTGTATATCGATCAGCTCTGCCCTTTCCGTGTCATCTTGCTGATGCTTCTTAGCATCATTGATCATGGTCTCAACTTCTTTATCTGAAAGACCTGTAGATGATGTTATTCGGACATTTTGTTCTTTTCCGGTTCCCTTGTCCTTAGCACTAACATCCAGAATACCATTAGCGTCTATGTCAAAGGTAACTTCGATCTGCGGAATCCCTTTTGGTGCTGGAATGATTCCATCTAGGTGGAACTTTCCTATCGTTTTGTTGTCGATAGCAAATTTTCGTTCGCCTTGAAGGACATGAATCTCGACTGAGTTCTGATGATCTGCAGCCGTCGTAAAGGTTTGAGATTTGTTGGTCGGGATTGTTGTATTCCGTTCGATTACACCGGTCACTATTCCGCCCAATGTCTCTATTCCTAGAGATAGTGGAGTCACATCTAGCAGCAATACATCAGTGACGTCACCAGATAGAACACCACCCTGTACAGCTGCCCCTATGGCAACCACTTCATCCGGATTGACTCCCTGGTGGGGATCCTTATTAAAAATTTTCTTAACCTGTTCTCTCACGGCTGGTATCCTGGTGGACCCTCCCACTAGAATTATTTCATCAATATCTGATGCTTTCATTGTAGCGTCCTTGAGTGCTTGTTCACATGGCTCCTTAGTTCTCTCTATGAGGTCTCCACAGAGCGATTCAAATTTTGATCTGCTCAATGAAAGATCCATATGCTTTGGTCCACTCTGATCTGCTGTAACGAATGGTAGATTAATATCTGTCTGCTTTGTGGAAGATAATTCTTTCTTGGCGATTTCTGCAGCATCCTTTAGGCGCTGTAATGCCATTGGATCTTTTTTGAGATCAACACCGTTACTAATTTGGAATTCGTTAGCCATCCAGTCTATTAGTATTTGATCAAAGTCGTCTCCTCCAAGATGGGTGTCCCCATTTGTAGATTTTACTTCGAAGATACCATCACCCAATTCTAGAATGCTGACGTCAAATGTACCACCGCCTAAATCGAATACCGCAATTTTTTGATCTTCTTTTTTTTCTAATCCAAAAGCTAATGCCGCCGCCGTTGGTTCATTTATAATTCTTTCTATCGTCAACCCAGCTATCTTCCCAGCATCCTTTGTAGCCTGTCGTTGACTGTCGTTGAAGTATGCGGGTACCGTCACAACGGCCCTGGTGACTGATTCACCTAGGTGCTGCTCAGCTGCATTCTTTAAATTTTGAAGAGTAGATGCACTGACTTCTTCCGGAGTATGTTGTTTGTTCTCCGTATGGATCTGCACGCCACCTGATGGGCTTCGCTTTACTTTGTAACTAGCTTCTTTGGTTTCTGCTTTGATTTCATTAAATTGGCGTCCCATAAATCTTTTTACTGATGCTATGGTATTAGTTGGATTCGTCACAGCTTGTCTCTTTGCTGCCATGCCCACTAATCGTTCATCATCCGTAGTGTATGCGACCACAGATGGAGTCGTTCTGCTTCCATCACTGTTTAGTATTACTGTTGGCTGTCCTCCCTCCATAACTGCAACACAGCTGTTAGTAGTCCCTAAATCGATTCCTATTATTTTACTCATCATACTCTCCTGTTTTGTTTACTGTTAGTCAAACGGTGGACGTCCTCCTTTGAGCAACGTCCGATTATTTTATAATATTTGCTTCACTGTAATGTGAAATAATTTTTTGTTCTAGCTGTTCCCTAGCGGACTCTTTTGCATTGTGCCATAGCATGGCTAGTGTGGTATTTTGATGCTTTAGTTTTTCTTCTAAATCTGTTATATTCTGTGTGTAGAACTCTTCCGTATCTACTACGGGAGATATGTCGACGCCGTGCTCCTCTGCTAATTCCATCACTCGGGTCATATCTTTCTTTTCGATAGAGTCTTGCAACTCCCTGAAAGCTTCTTCGGTACCAGTTTTTTTGTCTGGATGGAGTTTTTGTGCCAGCTTCTTATAAATCTTATCCACTGTTGGTTTTAATTTCTTCTTGGGTGTCATCGGAGTACGGTCGCTCGTTTTTAATTCCTTCTCTTCTGCTTTGAGATTGATCTTGTCTTTAAAGTGTTTGTTAAATTTATCAATGGCATCTTTATAAACGGTATCGTTATACTCACACTCCACCCTTAAATATGCATACTGAGCCTTTAGCTTTTTTAGATATAGTTGGTCCATATCATGTTATTATGTCACCGATAATTTCATTTTTCTTTTATACCATTCTTTAGTTGGATTATCTTCAGTAGTATTCCATACTGATTTATCTAGTAGCTCATTCAACGGTTTGGTTTCTTCACCAAATCTTGCATCCGATTCCCACAATACATATAAATCCGTATTTAAAGTTTTGGCAATTTCTTTCAATGCTAAATAATCTTCTGTAAGATTTAAATCACCATACCATACCTTACCACATTCTGGTGTCAGTATATTAGCATTAAATACAATTAAGTCGTTTGGATGTCCTGTACGATAATTCATTTTAGAGCCACCTATCATTCTGGCGTCATAAAATCCAAATGCTTCAAAGTGTTTCTGAATTTCCCTTATTGATGTTGTGGGTTTGAAATCGCTTGGGTATTCACCCACGAGTTTTATTGTTTTGTCTATCATGTTATTGGACCGCCAACATAGATGGTCCACTTGCCACTGTCTATGAGAGGCTTGGCTTTCTTGTATTTGATTTCTTTATAAGTCTCACCATCTGTGATACCTACGATTTCATTCCGTCCATACTTCTTTCCGGTTCTGATGGTGGTGGTAACCATTCTGTCTAGAATTCTCATACCGTTGAGATGATCTATTTCGTGTTGAACGCAGACTGCTTCCAGTGTCCTCGTCTCTCTGTCTTGTTTGCTTTTGTCGTCTTCCCAAGACCCCTTGGCAGATTCAGTTCCGGTATCTGTTCCGCTAAATATGATAGTGCCTTCATGTTGAGCAGTCGTAACTTCTATGGTTTCATATCTTTTAGTATGACAACCCTTACCAGGAAATGAGAGGCATCCTTCATAATAAGGTATTTCAGTTTCTTTTGATATGATTTTAGGATTGATTAAGATAATTGGTTCGCGAATATTAAGTACAGCAACAGCAGCATCAATACCAACTTGATTAGCCGCCAACCCAATACCATCCGTCCTCTCGTTGAGTATACTGAGTAGTTCCGTAGCGATTTCCATTCCTTCTTCAACTGAGACATCCTTTAGTTTTTTTTGGATAACAGGATTGTCTTTCTTAAAGCAATTAATTATTTCACGCATCAGAACGGGAATCCTTTAAACCAATCATCATCATTACTTTTAGATATCTGGTATGCGATGTATATTAAGATGGTTACCACCAAAAACTCAAACATTGATATCCTTCTTTATGTTGTGATTGAGAAAGTCCTTTTGCTTTTGAAGCGCCTTTTTTAATACCTTCTTTTTTTCTAAGTGCCGGTCGAGAGCAATTTGTTCTGCAGTTCGCCGCTTTGCCTTCTTTCTAGGCTTTGGCTTGGTTGGTGGTAGCGTACCCTTCAATTCTGGAGCTTCCGTTCCCTTATGGAAAACGTTTCCAGCTGGATCTACATATTCGTTCATGAAGTGCCATCCTGCAGGTCTCCCTGTAGATTTGTATGTGGGCTTGGATCCGCTTGGGAACCCAACCGATAGTTGCACACACCAACTGCATGTGACTCCTGTGGCTTCTTCACCTACATTATTAACCATCCTACCACACTTCTTACATAGTAGTGTTTTATAATTACTTATTTCTGACATGTTAGTTTTCTCCTTTTTTAAGTTGTCCTAATATACGGTGCAATTTCATGCGAGGCAACATTTATTATTTTATCATTTCAAATTCTACATCAATTACTTTTCTACAGATGAGCAGATGTTGTCCGTTCTGTAGTATCGTGTCGGATCCGAAATAGAGGTTCTTAGTATGTTCTGCATTCTCTATGCGGGATGCGTCAAGCTGCGCTAGAACCTCATATTTCGTATCCTCTACTGTAACGATTTGCAGTTTAGGCAATCTCTACGAGCTTCTTTACGGGTTGGATTGGTTCCAGCTTAGATATCTCAACAGACAGTATGCCGTTTTTAAAGGTGGCCTTGATGTTATCTCCGTCAAGGCCGTCACCCAATTCGAAGTTCCGTTTAAAGGATGATGCTTTTAGTTCTCGCCGAAGACATGTTACTCCTTCTTCTTCGAAGATAGCATGCTTCGTACCTGCAATTGTGAGTGTCCCTTGCTGGACTTCAACCGTAAGATCTTTTTTATCTAGTCCGGGAATCTCAGCTATGATGCCAACCCTGTCTTCATACTCGTATACATTCACTTTAGGATATGCTGATCCCTGATATGGCTTTACGCCTACTACGCGCGCTATATCTGGAAATGATGTTTCGAAGACTTGATCGAATAATCTATCAAAGGGTGTTAAAAAAGAATCCCTATCGATGAAAGGGACGTTGGGATGTAATGGCTTGTTCATAATATTCTCCTGTTTTGTTTACTGTTAGTCAAACACCAGATATCCTCTCTTGAGCGATATCCTTTATCATTTATATATACTGATGAGATTTAGAAAACCTCTAGATTTTTTGTAAGAATTTTTTATTCAATGTTCTAGCTACGTCCATCATGTTCACCGGATTGATGAACTGAGCCGTTTTTCCGTACATGAGTCTAAAATCTTTTTCACCGTGGTCGCTGTAGTATGAACCCTTGATGAAGTAACTCATTACCTCAATGCCCTTGCTGCTCATCTTCTTAACCATCTTTGCTGTATGCTTGATGGCGCGATCACCGCAATAGTAGATGTCGTCGTTACTGAACATTGGAGCTCCGTCTGAGTAGTTCAAAAAATAACTATCATTGTTGGATGACCCCTCTACGAATTGTTCCATTATCGCATCGAAGGTAAGACTCTCTGGTGTTGTTCCGCCTGGGCTTATATGAGGGAAAAGATTTTTTACTTTTGAGATTTTGTCTTTTCTGGAGTCGTATGCCATGACAATCAATGGTAGATATGACCTACCACTTCTACCTCCGGTGCTATGTGTGGACCGGACAGTCAACTGTACATTTATGTTTGATGTCATGCTGGCGGCTTTGATTACCGCTACTGCGCTAGTTAGCGCGCTCTTCCATTTGTCACCATACATTGAGCCTGATGCATCTATCGAGATATGAAGGTTGAGATCTTTATACTTGTCCACAAAAGATTGTGTGAAGACGTTCGTGTTTCCAAATCCTAACTCAGAGATCAATCTTTGATCCATCTTACCAGCATCTTTCCTGGTGTACTTGGTAGTTCTTTCTTCAGAGCGAACTTTAAGTTTTTTACCCAATATCGATCCTAACCTCATTCCTTCTCGGACTGATTCTACACTTTCGTCTGATTCAAAGCTGTGTAGGATTCCAAACTCATTTGAGTTGATTAATGTCTTTGTAAAATTGTTTACTACGATGACTTTAGTTTTCCCTTGTACTGTATCTCCCCAGCGATCTGTCTCTGAGCCCATGTCAACATCTTTGTAAGTACAGCCGGCTTGTTGGATAGCATTCAGTGTTGATGCATCGTTTTTGGACAGCTTTCCTTTTGATATTTTGTCTCTCATGAAGTCTTCTTGTCTCCGTAATGCATTTTCTAGCATCTTCTTTGCACGATCAGACAACTCTGGTGCTTCTGTTCCATCATCATTTGTTGAGCTGGTTGCTGGTGAATCGCTATTGCCTGGTGCTACATCGCCTGATTGGTCACCGGAAGAATTAGAATCAATCGATTCGTCTCCGGTACTATCATCTTCTTGGATTCCTGGTCCTGGTGTTTCTTCTGGTTTGGGCTTTGCCTCAATATTAGATAAGATCACTAATAATATTTTTTGAGCAACTGCAATGGCATCTTGGGTCGACTTCAGTCTTGAAATGTTTTTCAGATCGACTATCTCCCAGATCTTCCAGAGACCTTTTAGTGCGAGTAGCTGTCTATTCGAGTTAGTCAGATTGATGATTCGCATCATATAACACTCGACGTCTTCAGTTCGATATTCAGTCGACAGTAATGCTTTGTCGATGACTTTGGAGTGAAAATACTTATCATACATTGCATGATAGTATCCTTTGTATCCTGGTGACGTATCGAATATGAATCTATCGATTCTACGATCTTCCACCCAATTGGTTAGGTTCCTCACAATGTCATAAACTTCATTGTCTGAATAGCCTTTGTCGTTAAACTCGCCGAGCGTCTCGTTATCTAAATTGTCACCATGTGACAATTGCTGGAAAGCATCAAAATCTGTTAGTTTGATATGTGAACCTTCATGAAGCGCTAATCCAACCGCTATATCAAATGTCTTATCGTTGATGGATGAGCTAATGACCACTGACTTACCGTCCGTGTATGAGTCACCGCGCGTAGCAAATTTAACCGGAATGTTCTGGCCGGTCACGATATTAACAAAATTGCCAATAGCTCGTTGATAACCAGATAGACCAATTAAGTCTTTTCCTTTCTTTACTGCAGTATCGGCGGTTCCTAAGAACTCGTCAATATCAATGCTCTGTTGACCAATCCAGAAATCACTGTATCTGGGTGTTGAATTCATTGTGTAGCTCCTTTTTAACATGCTCTACTATACGGAAAAATACGACGCGAGGCAACAGCTCATTTAAACAAATGGCGGTCCCAAGATCCAAGACACTAAAGAGTATCTTATGCCCTTTGTGACTGGAGTGATTTGATGCCATAGATGAGAATCAAATACTAAGATTGATCCCTGTGACTGTATTGGTGGCGTCATTGGATTTTTATCATCCCCGGTCCTAAATTGAAACTCTCCGCCCTCATAGTCGGCTGCATGACTTAGCTGTACCGTCACACTGAGCTTTCGTAATTCGGTTTCAGTCTCTGCCCACGCGTATCCGGAATCTTGATGCCATCCATAGAACCCGCCAATCTCATATTTACCAAACTGACATGGTGTCATCTTGGTAAGAGCATAGTGCCAAACTTTCTTGTTTGTCTCTAAGACGTAATCGAGAACCACTTTATTCATTGGATGTGTTGCCGGTAGCCAATTCAGTTTAGTTTCGCGGATATCCGCCAAGACACCTTCCTTGGGTGCATCCTTCTCATAGTCCCACTGATCTTCTTCTTTATGTCTACGAATCTCTTCCGGAAAGAGTGATTCTCTTCCTTGATAGTTTCCCGTATCTGCTTGGAGCTCTTCAGTGTGGTCAAATTTTTGGATTATGTCTTCACATTGCTTGGTTGATATTGCATCTTGCCAATAATAGAAACTCATCAGTACATCTCCATCAAATCAGTGATAGTTTTTCGGCGGGATGGTTTCTAGCGTGCATGAGATTATACAGTGCTGTATAGAGTTGTTCCATGTTCCAGCTTTTACGGATAGCGTCCAGACAGAGATGTTTATGTCTAGGATTCCGGAAGTGAAATCCTTCTGTGAGAGATAGGGCATCTCGCTGAGCTCCTGAGAAGTCTCCTCCCCGGAGCTGTCGATTGAAACCATACCGGTTCACCAAACCATTTAGGTATTCTGGTGTTAGGTAGCTTTCGCTATTTTGTTGAGATTGCATTATACTGCCGCCTCTTCAAAGAGTTCGTCGCTGGATTTATCGTCGATGAATTTTTGTACAATCTGCTTGACAAAAGTTCTTTCGGAGTCGACTCCACCCGTAGCATCATACTGTGGATAGATTGTCACTTCAGCTACATCATTGAGTCCAAATCCATCATACAACAGACCAGCAATCTCTACCGTAGTACGAGTGCTGATTCCATTATCGATTCGTGGGGATTCGTTTGTCGATTCCATTCTGGTCAGAAAGGCTATCTTAGCCACGCTGGAAATCATCTCGGTGTCCACATGTGGAAACATATAGGACAATAAACCATACTCTTCTTCTTCGTTCAGAGTATCGACTTCTACGATAGTAAATCTATCTCTGAGGGCTCGATCGAGTACGCGAGTGGCTGTATACTCGTTACCGATGTTTGCAGTCGCAACGAACGTCACACCTTCTGCAACTTTAACGGTTTCGCTTCCATCAGCTTCATCGAGTCTGAGATAGCGTTGACCTTGGTCTAAAACCGACATTAGAATATTCCATGCGTCTGGATGTGCCCGCGTCAGCTCATCCAAAAGGATAACTGCGTTTGGTGTTCTAAGTGCACTAACGAATAATGATTCAGCAAAATAAGTTCCTTTGTCTTTATCAAAGTGAGTATTACCGATCAGGGTGGATCGTGGATCTTGAGTCGCACCTAAGTTGAAATAAAAGTCCGGACGATCTAGAGCATTGACGAGCGCTTTAGCTGACATGGTTTTGCCACAACCAGCTGGTCCGGTCATCATGATGTTCTTACCGCGTACGGCAGAACGGATTAGATATTTCCACTTCAATTCATTCATCACAAGAGCCTTAGGCTTTAGCTTATAACTATTGTGAATAAAGTCTACCGTATCGACATGACCTTCCGGAAGATCCATTACTACGTCATTGACCGGAACGGCTGAAAGGTCAGTGTATGCCTTCATGGGAACAGACTTCCAATACTTCCGTCCCGTAGCCTTTTCTGAAAGCTCGAGTGCATATCCGTTCGTGAAAGCATTCTTTCGCGATCCGTATACGATAGCTGACGTGTAATCTAAACCTGTGTTATCTGTGGCCTTATAGCTCTTGCCGACTCTTTCGACTTTAACTACCGTGCCCAAGCGTGATTCGCTTCTGTTCATTGTGTTCTCCTTTTTTAACATGCTCTACTATACGGAGAAATACAACGTGAGGCAACAGCTCATTTAAAAATTATATAAATAAATTATCATTTGCATCTACATGATGCTTTTGTGCTGGTCCGCTGGGCGTGTATATTTTTTGGCTGAAGGTGATATTCAGATCTGGAATGTAGTGAGATAGTCTGTATAGTCCAAACACAACTAACATTTTAATCACAGTGATAATGTTATAGAGTATTCGTTTGAGTTGACCTGACATGACCGTTGCTACTTCCTCTCCCCTTCCGACCGCACTTCTCTTACTAACCTTCTTTTACTCTTTGA
>TARA_R110000824_G_scaffold401769_1_pt1 | contig 10116 bp, 3 predicted proteins | sample TARA_R110000824 | Tara Oceans TARA_R110000824 (sample SAMEA4397747) | marine metagenome | biome: Polar Biome; feature: [MES] marine water layer (ENVO:01000295) within the mesopelagic zone...; material: water (ENVO:00002006), including particulate matter (ENVO:01000060) such as...... | reverse complement strand
TCACCTAGTATAATAACTTGGATAGTATATATGAAAGTGGCTAATAAACTTTTACCACTAAACACGATTATGTCTCTAGCAAATAGCAGAGCAATGATGACATTAGCACTAGCTACAAGCACAGCCTCAGGTGCAAGCGCAACTTATGGAACCGTCCTCTTTGGTGAAACTATTGCTATGGGATATAACAATCTCGTGACAATAATATCGGGGAAAATTAAGATAGCACATGCCGGATATCTAGCCGGATTAACACAGGGCCTATTTAAAAATACAATAGGTTGGATAGCCAATAACGCAGCTATGCTGGCAGGAATTGCAGGAATTGCTCTTATAATATATGGAATAACTTCATTATCAGGACCAATGAATGCACTGATTGGTGTATTAATATTAGGAGCGGCTGCTTGGATGGCTTTCAATGGCTCTATGACAATGGGCTTGGGTATAGCAACGGCAGTAGGAGGTATAATGCTAGGTATTGGAGCACTTAAGATGATGTTCCCTAAGCAAGCTGGAAGTGTTGGAGGAGTTACAGCTTCGGGCTTCGAAGCGGGAAGCGAACCTATGAGTTTAAAACAACGACGTTCTACAATGGATACTGGTGGAAGATTCAATCCAACATATTATGATGGTGGAGGATTAACTCAAGAGCACGGCATGGCTGTGTTACAAAAAGGTGAAACAGTAATTTCAAGAAGTCAAAACATGGCTGGAGGTAGTGAAGCCTTTGATTCAGGAGGAGCATCTATAGTTATCCAAGGTGATATTTATGATGCAGATAAGTTCATTGAAAAAGTTTCAGCAGTACTTCCCGGAGCATTGAGACGTGCTAATGATATAGGAGGAATTTAATAATGGTACAATTCGTAAAACAATCAGATATAGATACATACCCAAATAGATGTTTTTCAGCAGGGTTAAGCTCGGCATATAAAGATGTCTTTAATAATAGTCAAACTACGATAGACGTAGCAAATAAACCCTTTCAAACAGGTGTGTTTTTAGAAATACCAACATCAATTACACCTCCGTACGGGTCAGGTGAAGTTGTAGGGTATAAACTAGGGTTATACATGAATGAAATCGAAACAGACCAAGCTTCTAACCCTTCATTAACTATATGGAAAGCAAAAAAAGGTATAACGTCAGGTCAAGGTAATTTTGGACAGACAGTCCTTCAAGGAACAGACGTATATGCAATGTGTTCATATCCTGAATATGTAGAAGAGGGATATTTCACAGAAGGTTTTGATAGTATTAAAACTGGTTATGTGAAAACAGCTGGTCCCGATGCTCATAAGACTGTTAGTGTATCTGGTAATTATATGACTTGCGCCAATACTTGGAAAGCAATGGGCGATTGGAATATTAATAACCATGGTTTAACTTACGATGAATTCGTTGATGATTGGGGACTAGAACTACCTAATGGTTTAAAGGTTATTTGGTTTGAATTACACACTAAGTTTTTACCGGGCCCTCCAACAGATATAGACATATGGGCTATAGTACCGGGTGGTGAACCATTTGTTGAATTCGTAGAGAGGAAATATTGGGCTATGCTCCATCCTACAGATGATGACCCAGATGAGTGGTTAAATAGAGCAGGTTATTGTGAGTTCAATGAAGGGGACATCGAAGTACTAAGTACATACGAAACAACAGTTGAACGTAAAGGTGAGGCAGAAAAACAAGTAGAAGTGGAAAATACTACTTTACATGCTATAACTACAAATGCAGGAGGAACTATACTCCGTTATTCTGACACAGGTAATACTATGTTATACAAAAACGGTATTTATAGAGATTGGGAAACGGCCAAAGAGGGAATTACATCCGCACGCTTTACTTCAGTTTGGGATAACAACATATTATCTTCCGAAGATACCATCCGCCAATGCATATCAACAACAGATGGAAATGGCTTAATGTCAACCAATTGTATTCATCAAAACCAATTTCCTACACCCATCCAATTGACTAAGGAGGAAGGCAGTACCGCCACTCAGGAAGCTACAACAACAACAGATGTATGTGGTACAGATTTAGTAATAAAGATTAATATAGCTGAGTTACCAGACATAGCTTGTAAATCAGCTACTGAAGCTTATTTCCCTTCTAGATGTATGGCAGTATGGTTTAAAAACAGATTACACAGTAGTAGTTCGAAAAACCATGAAAATATAATGGAAGATTTACGTTTAAATTATTATGGATATGGAGTGGAATCTAGTGGAGCTGCGTCTACATCAACTGATTTTATAGCAATGGATGCTTCTCCTGCCTCTCCCGGTCATAATGTCTTTTCAGGTTTCTTTTTATATAGATTTAATAATAATTATTATGTTAAAGATATTTCAAACTCCTCAGGTGCTGGTACTAACTTTGAAGCTAGTGGTGCTGGTGAGGCATTTAGTGATTACGTACCTACAAACGCAATGGCACACCCAACTACTGGTTCAACAAGAATACCCAACAGTTTAAGTAACAAGTGGGTAGACATGATTTGTAGGTGGACAGCAGGTGCAGGGAATGGATTTAAATTATTATTTAGAGATAAAACCACTGGTAAAATGTTAGCAGATGAAATAGAAATTAGTACTACAGCGGCTGGTACTGAAGTTAATAATACATATGCTTTTCCTTATTATTCTATAGCCACTTATAATTGTGCATCACTAGGAACTGATGCATCGACAGCGGTTAACCATAGACCTGCTTTTGATGGTTTAGATACAGCTGCTGAAGTTGGTAATATGGTATCATCTGATTCACCGCTAAGTTTAAGAATAAACTGTGATATGATTGGAGTTTCTAAATATGGTTTAAATTATACACATAAAAATGCCACAGTAAGTTCAGAAAGTACAGGTGCTAAACTATCTATAGCTAGTAGAGATGGACCTGACTTTTCACAAACAATATCCGAAGGAGATGTAATGGAAGTTGCAACAGAGCGCACTAATACTGCCAATTCTATTCCTACATTTTTATCTTTTGGATTTAAAAATGCAGCAGATGTAAAAGGAGATAGTGCTGGTCGTCCACAACATTTATTTTTCTCAGGATTCACATGTTCTAATCCAGCAGGAAACTCACCTATAAATAACGCATTTATGAAGTGGGCTTGGTCAACTGACGCAGCTCTACTAGGGTCTCAACTCTGGAGTGCTGATGAGGCTGGAACTGGTGTTATAGATGTAGGGACATTAAGTGATGATAATTCTCAATTTGCTACATCAGGCCTATCTCAAAACTTATTCTTTAATAGTGATGAAGCAAATATTAATACAGCTACACTATCTATGGAAGGTTTCCAACAAAAGGGACATATGCTTTGGGATGAATATACATTTACCAACCATTCAAAAAGAGAGAACATATTTTGCTCTGCTAGAGTTGCAGGCAGTAATGGTAGAACTACTACTAGCGACAGCCTATCTACTGGTTCAGTTCAAGATATTTATGTTGATGACCCTAGTATTTTCACAAAGTGGTCTAGAGGTAAAGGAGATGATAGTGGCGAAACATATGTAATTTATCAACATGGTAAACCAAATAGACCTACTTATAAACGAACAGGACTTACATGTACAGGTTCGAACGTAGAAGGTAATAAAAATGCTGGTTATGCTTTAATGACATTTAATAAAGATGTAACAAAATCAGACGCTAATGTAGCAGCAACAGCTGTTGGAGGTATTAAAAATGTCAGCACCACAGTAGAATTCAATTCTGGTAGTAAAAGAATAACATGTGCTACACCAACACTCGGAACTGGTGGAGTTACAGTTGATTTAAGAGATTATTTTAAACCCGGAGATATTATCACTATTTCAGGCAGCACTAGCAATAATGGAGACGAAGTTGTGTCTACTGTTAATAATGCTACAGATATTATAACTGTTGGTGCATTAACTAGTGAAACAGATACTGGTGGAGTTATTTTATTACATAAGGCTGGTACGCCAGATTTATTAGTTAATACATTAGGTGACGTAAGATACGATGACCATTATAAAACATTTATCTCTCCAGAGAGATATTGGATATTTGGTGAAGTTTATAATATGGATGCTAATGGTATTGCTTTACCAGCAAAAACATATGATTCTGTAGTTTTAACAGATTTTAAGATGACTCCTTCTTCAGTAGGTTCAGCTGATTTTGGTACTGATGATTTTGGTGCTACATTCAGTGAGTATTTAGTATCAGATGCCACTGTTAATGCCAATGCATGGAACATATTACCTACTAAAGAGGCAGGTGGTGTGCTAGAAACTCAAACAGATTATGGTTATGGAGCATATAATTTTGATGAAAATGGTGGAGGAGGTTTTATAGAGAAATTTATACCTATGCTTTCTTTCTCAAATTCAGCACAATATAATATAGTAGATTTGCCTACATTACCAGCATTACCTGCTGGAGATAGTCTTTATCTATGGGTTTATCCTCAGACAACTGGTTCTAATACTACTGTAAACATATCTACATTTGAAGATGTTGCTGGAAAAAGACCATTCCTATTAACTACTTTTGAAGATGAAATACCAGAACACCCTACATTAAAGGTAGCCCCGTTTGAAGATGATGGTTTCTTACCTCATTATACATGGGAAGCATCCGCAGATGATTTGTGGTATGGTCTATTAATTATTGATAATTCACAAATACAAAGTCAATATCACAACATGTTATATCACATACCTTTAAATGAAAATTTAACAGGGTATGCAACATCATCATATGCTAGTTTAATATTTTTAGAAGACAGTTCTGGAACTATGGTAAATCCAACCATACCTACAGGAATGGTAGAAGATAGATATGATGGATTAGCAGGACACACAAAGAAATTTAACAACACAACTAATAATATGATACATTGGCCCGGAGCTAACACAGGGGTTGGGAATGGAGGAAAGTTTTCATTTTTAATTCACGCAACTCCAGATATTGGAGTTACAGGAAGTTCAGGTATGGAAAAGACTTACATAGCGTATCAAGAATCCACAGTAAATAATGATATAGACCATTCTTGGTATTTAGCAATAAATACAACGGGACAAATAGAGTTATCTTTACAGGGTAAAAAAACAGATACTAATCTTACAAATATTGCTACTGTCTTAACATCTTCTAGTATTATACCTAGAGACGGAGAATCTCCTACAGCAATTGCTTGGAGTGTGGACAATGAGCTAGAGGCTGGTAATGTTAAATTATATATCAATGGTATATTAGAATCGTCTTCAGGGTTACTAAGAACAACTTCTGCAAGTAACACCACTAATCAATGGGCTAAAGATTTAGTTTTAGATACTAATGCTGGTGTCTTTTGTATAGGTGGGATGAAACCAAAAACAGGTACAGACTATCATTCTTTTAATGGAAAGATAGAAGAAGCAGTAGCATATAGTGATGCTATATACCCAGTAAACCCAAAAGATGGTGAATTTGTTTGGACAAAACCAGTAAAAGACTTTTTAGGAGATAAATCAACACCATTATCTTATGTATCTAGAATATTTATTAAAGATTATCATAATATAAGAGGGCCTTCAACTTCTGATGTAGCAGTTTCTCCACCAGTAAGTTTTTTGAAACCCATCTTAGGAAACAGAGGTGATTAAATATGGCAAGACCAACAGATTATGTATTAAGAGTATACCCAACAAAAGCATTGGCTTTACAAGAAAACCAATCAGGATTAACAGCGTTAAGCGTTTTAGGAGACGAAGTAACAGCAACAACAGCAACTAGTGTAAATGATGCAGGACATAATACATACACTATTACTGCTGGACAGTCTTTAGATTTAAATCTAATGTTTGACATAGATGAATATCTAACTGTAACAGGTTTTTCTGTTTCATCTAATAATGTAGAAAATGCACTTGTAACAGAAGTAACAGCTTCTACTATAAAAGTAGTTTCAGCATCTGGTACTGGCCCTCCGGGAAATACAACAACAGGCACCCTTACATTCAAACAAGCTTCAAGTAGCAGACCATTCGTAGATAATAACAACCAAGTTTCTAGTTACACAGATGCTGCTGGATTAAGTCAACAATATAATTTCTTTACTCATGAAAGGATGTTTTTTAGGTTTGATGTTCCTGTAGCTGCAAGTGAATTCTATGTTGACTGGGATGATGGTGAAGACAACACAGTTGAAAAAGCCAATTATTCTTTGAAAAAATTTGATTTACCACAGAACTTTGCTATATTTGAACATACCTATACTAAACACGGTCAGTTTTTCCCAATGTTGAGAGTGACTAGCCCTCATGGATTTAAATCCAAATATTACACTACATGTGACGCTCCTCGTTCTTCGTATAGAGAGTTAGAAGCAACACACGATTTAACAGCCACACAACAAACAGGTGCAGCAGAACAAAATATATCTATAGTATCCTTAGATTCTAATTTAACCCCAAGAATACCTAGTTTTATACCTTCTAATAGTCCACCTATTGCGGTTTTAAAAGTAGACAGGTCCTCAATATATAGTGGTATTGATAATTCAATAGTCAATGAAGCATTAACCGCAACAAATACACAGTTAGGTGTTGCTGCCAGAGGATATGTATACATCGATGGTGTAGATATAGGTATAAGAAATGCTAGTGGGGTAAGTGGTGGTATATATAACATACCTGAATTAGTAGAAGTTATTTATATTAATACGAATAATGAAATAAGAAAGGAATTATTAGCTGGAACTACAGGGACATTAGCAAACAATGTAGCAGCTTCTACATTTCCGTCTGATGGGACAGGTTTAAAAGAGATAATATCAGTTAAATTAAGAAATGTAAAAGAACATTCTTATGGAGATGAAGGTTTATCTTCAAAGTATAATGTTTTACAAACAGGATTATATCCAGACGAACGTGTTTGGATTCGGTTAGTAGATAGTAATGATGTTGGCAGTGGTTATTTAAGTTTCGCACCGTTTAATTCTACAGATGGTTCCACTATAGGTAAATCATATCCTTGTTTTTGTAATGTTTCTAATGGTAACCCTTATGTGTCTATTAATTCACCACGTTATAGAGTTATGGCTGACGGTTCAGACAGTATAGCAAGGAATTCAAACGTTAGTATAGCTAAATATTGGTTATATGATGATAAATTAAGAGTTCGTGATAAAGCAGGAACTGATACTTCTTCTGGTGCTAAAACAAGTTTAATGGATTCTGGTGGAGCAGCAGGGACATTTCTAGATAAACATACAGATGTTTTTGGAACACAAGTAGAGTCTGTAGATGCCCCTAAACAAGTTATATCATACAATCATGATTATATGAGAGGAAATCAACTAGATAATACAGCGTTCTATGCTAAAACTGATACTGATACTCTTTTAGAAAGTGTGGGTAGATTTTATGATGAGTTTAGATTATTAAGATTACAAGTAGAAGACTCTTCAGAAGATGGTCCTGATGCAACTATGGTACCAGATATAACTGGAGTGGCTTACCGTTCTGGAGATAGAATGGACCGTTCATTTATTGAGCATGACAGTAATTATAAAAGACCTAATGGTAGTGATTTAGCACAAAGGCCCGGTTCTCTTAAGAGTAACGGATTATTATTATATAGAAATAATACAGACGTATGGATTGATTTAAGTCTTAGAAACCCTGAAACAAATAATATGAATTTCGGAGGAGATGGAAGTAGATTAGGTAGTATGGTAAGAAATGTCTTAAGTGATACCACAGATATAAATACCGGAGCCCCTGCAAATTGGTTATTGGCTGCTAAAGACAGGAAGTTTTCAAAGATATTCTTTAGAATGGACAATGATAATATAATAAGACAGTTACAACAAGGAAGTAAACCACAAGTTAAAATAATGGCATGGTATACAGGTCCTTCGGGATGGAAACCATTACCTATAAAAGATGAAACAATGGTTGATTTTAATTTTTCAAGTGCAGCTGTGGGCAAAGCAACTTCTCTTTATAGGTCAGGACCTATTAGTTGGGAAATACCAGAAGACTGGACAGCAGTGTCTGCTACAGTTGCTTCTTCATCATCAGGATTACTCGGCAGTACGTGGGACACACCAGTTGTTAATAGTACCCATGGAACCGGAGCGGTTGCATCAGCAGGTGGGTCTGTATCAGTAGATGTATCAGAGAAGAAATTCACTGGCGTTCCATTGGTTGGAGATAAATTTTTAGCAGGAGATGCAATAAAAGTTACCACAACTACTACTGGTCATGATGGAGCTTATACAGTAGCTAGTGCAACAGGTACAACACTTGTAGTAAATGAAGCTTTACCCGGAAGTGATGCCCCAGATACTAGAATACACGTAGCTCACAATACAAGTACGACTAGTGATGTAGCAATATATGGAACTGTAGAACCAAAGCCAGCTACTCCGGCACAAAAATGGGCGGCAGGTAATTGGGCAAAGGCTACACCAACAGGTGTTGCAGGTGGATATGGTATATTATTCGGTATATTAAGCACTGGTACAGCAGGGATACAATGTTATCATACAACAATATGTGATAATCAACACAGTAGGATAGTTAGAGTGGTTGACCCTAAACATATAAGTTTAAATGAAGCTATGATAGCACAATCTATAGGATTCTCAAGAAAAGGAAATTACCACCCTATAACAGATAAATTAGGTAAAACAGAAATAAGAAGGTTAGGGGCAGCTGGCGGTAAATTATCTTTTGGTTCTGTTAGTATGGGAAAAAATACAGCTTCATCAGGAAACAGAACTAGAGAAAGATTCATTGAATTTCAAAAAGAAGGAACCCCAGTATACTACGACGTTAGGCACAACAATGGCACATATACTAGATTCTATGGTGTTTTAGACAACATTTCAGAAGATGTACCAATAGGTAAAGCTATACCAAAAATAGGCGTTAGTATGATAGTGTCCCATATAATTGAATATAGTTCTTCTGGTGTTTTTACTTCTGATGTTGTTTCCATTGGAGGGTTAGTAGATACAGACAATCGTTATCTACAGTGATATATGTTCTTACCAAAATTAGTGATAGATGGAATTGACGTAAATGAATTTAAATCATTCAATCTTAATTTTCCCGGCTCTAATCAATTAAATAATCTAAAAATAAATTTAACTAATCCTGATTTCGACAATGCTTCATTGTTTGGTAAACAGGTAGAGTTATATCTGAACGCAGGTAGTATAGACAGCGTACCTATATTTAGAGGTGTTGTTAAAACACTGTCCCCTACTGATAAAGGTGTGGGACTTTCTTGTCTTGATGTTAGAACATTTATAAGTGGTAAAGATGCCAGAAAAGTAAATATAACAGAAAAAGACAATTATGACGGTTACAGTATAGCACAATTTTTAAGAACAGTTATAGAAGATAATATAAATACTGATAAAATAAGAATAGGATTAGATATGTTGCGTGATACAGAAGATATTGTATCTATAACAGGATACAGGGGTAATGAAACTCCTTTAAATATAGCGTTATCAAAATTAGATGAAGGTATTGATGAAACAGATATGGATAATCCTTTATTTTATATTACTGATATAGAGGAAGGAGCTAATCATAGTAACATAATAATAAAAAGACAAAGATACTTATCAGAAGTATCTTCTATGAACTTAACATCTGCTGATGGAATTATAACTTATACATATAAGAGAAGACCTATACCCAGTAGAGTAGATATAAAAAGCAAAAAATTGGTTTCTACAGTTCAATTAAACAACCATTCAGATGGACCTTACGCTTCTTCAATATCTAAAGACTTCAATGACCCCGAGGAAGCAAGAAAATACGCCATTTCTCATTTAAAAAAGAGTCAACAAGAAATAGATGAGATAACCGTACAAGCATCTAAAGGTTATTACTCTTCGTTAGAATCTATAATAACTATTAATGTAGATAAACCTGAAATTGATGGAAATCATAGACTAGTGTCTAAAACCATTAGCTATAGTTCTAATAAGCTATCTTTATCACTAGGTCTAAATAAACGACCTATAAAGGTAAGTGAATATATAGCTAAATCGAATTAATAAGACCTATTGCTTTTATTAGTTTTACTTCTAGACTTAAGGTCGCCATTATCTGGTTC
>TARA_R110000824_G_scaffold32788_11_pt1 | contig 10122 bp, 10 predicted proteins | sample TARA_R110000824 | Tara Oceans TARA_R110000824 (sample SAMEA4397747) | marine metagenome | biome: Polar Biome; feature: [MES] marine water layer (ENVO:01000295) within the mesopelagic zone...; material: water (ENVO:00002006), including particulate matter (ENVO:01000060) such... | reverse complement strand
GTATAGGCCTCGATCACATTTGCCAACTGTTTCTCGTGGCTGCGGTCACCGCCGTTGCGGTCCGGATGATATTTGCGGACCAGCGCAGAATAGGCGCGGCGGATATCGTTGCGGCCAATGGAGGGGGCGTCACTGTCGCCAAGCCCTAGCGTCTTCAGCGCTTTCTGGTCTGCGCCAGAGAGAGTGGGGCCGGAAGTTTGCCGCCGATGGATGCCTCCGGCAAATCGCGCACCGATCGCGTCGAGCGGGTCGGTAAAATCCGCCCATGCCGGTTGCGCACCTGCTCCACCGTCATAGATTCGTCGGGTCGAGTCCCATCCGCGCACCGGATGTTGCGCATCGAAAATCTGTTCCGCATCCATTCCGGCAAAATAATCATAGCCCTGATTGAATGCACGGACATGGTCGAGGCAGAGCCAGCGATATTCGCCGGGCCCGTCATAGCTGCGTCCGCTGCCATAGAGGGGGGGTGCGCGAAATTCGCCGCTTTCTTCGCAACCTTCAATGGCGCAGCACTGGCCCTCGGTTTCGACGCGGCCATGAAAGCGATTCGCTTTTCTTTTGGGGGAAACGGTCAATCTTGCTCCGTTGGTCCTGCGCTGGTTGAAGGACGGTTTGAAAGCCATAAACGCACTTCGACAAGCGCATCGCAAAAGGCTAATATGTTGAGTGAAAAAGCAATATGGAGATTCGATGCCCAAAGGTCCAGTCCACAGCGAGATAGAAAAGCGGCTCACTGCCGAACTCGCGCCGATATCGCTCGTCGTGACCAACGATAGCGCCAGCCATCATGGCCACGCCGGCGATGACGGCAGCGGGGAGTCGCATTTTTCCGTCGAGATTGAATGTGCCGCCTTTGCAGGCCAGTCCCGGCTCAATCGCCAGCGGATGGTGAACAAGGCGCTAGGCGACATGATGCGCGACAAGGTCCACGCGATGGTGATAAAGGCGAGGGCGCCGGGGGAGTGAATGGAGCCTTCTCCCTCACGGGAGAAGGTTTGAGCGCTGAAGCGACAAGAGGAAGGACATGCATGATTCGCAAAGTCAATCTTGCCGAGGCCTTTGCCGGCTTCTCCGATCACTGGTCCCCGAAAGTCGCGGGCGATATCAATGATGCGCAGGTGAAGTTGGTCAAATTTGACGGCAAGTTTGACTGGCATCATCATGAACAGGAAGACGAACTGTTTCTGGTGATCAAGGGCAAGATGCGCATGGGGCTGCGTGCCGGCGATGTAGATGTCGGGGAAGGGGAATTTATCATCATACCGAAAGGCGTTGAGCATTGCCCAGAGGCTTTGGACGGCGAATGCCATGTGCTTCTGCTTGAACCCAAATCGACGCTGAACACCGGCAACGTAATAACCGAGAAAACCGTCAGAGATCTGGACAGAATATGACCATCATTGCTCAAACCATCACCCCTACCACCCATGATCTTGGCGAGTTCCAGGTTCGCCGTGTGCTGCCATCGCGCCATCGCCGGATGGTGGGGCCGTTTATCTTTGTCGATGAATTCGGCCCTGCGACCCTGCCGGAAGGGCCGGGTATGGCTGTGCGGCCCCATCCGCATATCAATCTGGCGACGGTGACCTATTTGTTCGAAGGCGCGATTGATCATCGCGACAGTCTTGGTACGTTTCAGACGATCCGGCCGGGCGCGGTGAACCTGATGACGGCGGGCAGGGGGATTGTCCATTCGGAGCGCTCTCCGCTTGAGATACGGGATTTGCCGAAGCCGATGTTTGGTATGCAGACCTGGCTGGCACTGCCCGACGGCATGGAAGAGATGGAACCGGCGTTCGAGAAAGTCGGTGTGGATGATTTGCCGCTCATTGAAGATGGTGGTGCGAAGGCGCGGCTGATCATGGGTAGCCTCTGGGGACAGACGGCGCCGACCACCTGTCATGCAGAGACGATTTATGCCGACATCCTGTTGTCCGCCAATGGCGCGATCCCGATTGATGCGGAGGCCGACGAACGGGCGGTGATGCTGGTCGATGGTGACGCTGCGCTGGATGGCGTGCCGCTGGAAAAATATGTGCTTTATGTGATTGCGCCGGGTGCGAAGGTCTCGCTTTCTTCGCTGTCGGGCGGGCGTGCGATGCTGCTGGGTGGCGAGGCCTTTGCCACCGAGCGCCATGTCTGGTGGAATTTCGTCTCTTCCAGCAAGGAGCGGATCGAGCAGGCGAAGGCCGACTGGTTCGAAGGTCGCTTTCCCAAGGTGCCGGGTGATCCGGATGAATATATTCCGCTGCCCGAGGGGCGACCCAAGACGGTCACGGATTGATACGTCCTCTCCCATAAGGAGAGGCAACAAGCCTTGGCAATTTATTGCCTTAGGCGCAGTCGGTGAGGGGTTTGCCTGTCTCTTGGGAAGCAAACCCCTCACCGAGTTCCGCTAGTCCGCAAGCGGACAAGCTTCACTTGCCTCTCCGTATGGGAGAGGAAAATTCAGCGTTTCTAGCCTTCAAACCACTCCACCCACGCGCCATGGGCGTGGGCCCGGCCCAGTAACGCCGGTTCCTCGCCGCCCGGCCAGTAGCGAATGATCAGTTCGTGACTGAAGGTCTTGCGGTTGGTCTCCAGCGACATCCATGCGAGCGGTTTGTCGGCGGTCGCCGCTTCGCCCGCCGTCTCCATGGCGGTGGTGATCCGGTCCTTGGTTTTCTGCGGCAGATATTGCCAGACAATCGAATGCATCAGAACGCGGGTAACGCCGCTTTCCTGGGGTAGTGTCAGCTGATCTTCCACCCAGTCGGCACCATCCGCCTTGACCAGATCGGGCGAGTCCTGTTTGGCCAGCGCGATCGATGCCTCCATCCGCTCGAACCGGGCCGGCATTTCCGGCCAGATATAGCCCTTGAGCCGCGCGGCGGTTTCGTCATCGGTGAGGTCGATCGGATTCTGGTCACAGCCGCGGGCGCTGACAATCTCGACCGGTGTTTGCGGGGGAGGGGGACCGCGCCATTCCGGCTTGATCCGCATCGGCGAATCCTCCGGCCCAGCCAATATGCCGCCGAGATCATAATGATAACGCCCCATCATCGTATTTACACCCGCGCTGGCCCCCAGTTCGAGCAGCTCGAATCGCGGACCGACCCGCCCCGACAGCCACAGCAGGCCAGCCATGAAACTGGCCGAGCGACCGGATTCGTTGGTCTGCGGCGGGCTGTCGAACCAGGGTAGCAAATCGGCGTCATGATCGGCCACGACCTGTCCGACTAGCAGATCGATTTCGTCCTGGTCGGTTATTCGCCCTTCGTAAATCTCGGCCAGGCGGGGTTCCTTGCCGCTGAGATAGAGATGATGCAGGCCGCCGGTGAGGCGCAGCGGCATCGCGTCTTCCAGCGGTTTCCCCGGCCAGTGCGCGATTTTTTTCCCGCAGGCGGTCGGGCCGTTGATCAGCGCCAATTGGGCAAGGATGATCGAGGCCGTAACCGGTGCGTCGTTGCGCCGACAATGTTCGGCCTGGCCGCGCATTCCCTGCGCGATATCTTCCAAATCCATAATGTCCATTGATCATTGCCCTTTCATCTGTGAACCCGTAAAGCCGCGGCCACCATGGCCAAACCACTGATCTTTGCAATTCCGAAAGGGAGGATTCTCGACGATGCCTTGCCGCTCCTGGAGCAGGCGGGGATCGTGCCAGAAGACGCCTTTTTTGACAAGTCCAACCGCAGTCTGAAATTCGCGACCAATCTGCCGCATATGTCGATCATCCGGGTGCGGGCGTTCGATGTGGCGACCTTCGTCGCTCATGGTGCCGCGCAGCTCGGCATCGTCGGATCCGATGTGATCGAGGAATTCGGCTATAGCGAGCTTTACGCGCCGGTCGATCTCGGCATCGGACGCTGCCGTCTGTCGCTGGCCCAGCCGAAGGATGACGCGGAAGAGGTGGGCAACATCTCTCATCTCCGGGTGGCGACCAAATATCCCAATCTGACCAGCCGCTATTTCGAGAGCAAGGGCATTCAGGCAGAATGCGTGAAGCTGAACGGAGCGATGGAACTGGCGCCGTCGCTCGGCCTTTCGCGGCATATCGTCGATCTGGTTGAATCCGGCAGCACGTTGAAGGCCAATAATCTGGTCGAAACGGACCGGATATTGGATATTTCCGGCCGTCTGGTCGTCAACCGTGCGGCGTTCAAGATGCGGAGCGCAGAGCTGACGCCGCTGGTGCAGAAATTTCGCGAGCTGGCGGGGCAGGTCTGATGGTGTCGGTCAACAATTTTCACCCCTCCTCTTCAGAGGAGGGGATCAAGGGGTGGTGGCGATGCTCTTGCATCGCTCGCGTCAGCGATCTGCGGCACGGAACCACCCCAACCCCTCCTTTGAAAAGGAGGGGCTAAGATGGTTCTTAGACTGGCTATTTCTGATCCGGATTTCAATGCTTCCTTTGACGCGCTGGTCAACGCCAGGCGCGAGGCGGATGCCGATGTTTCGGCGGATGTCAGGGCTATTATTCAGGATGTGCGTGACCATGGCGATGATGCGGTTTCGCGGCTGACCAGCAAGTTTGACCAACATGATCTGGAACAGACCGGCTGGCGCGTGGACAAAACCGAATCGGCAGCCGCGCTGGAAGACTTGGAAGCATCTTTGCGAATCTCGCTGGAACTGGCTGCTTTAAGAATTCGTGATTATCATGAAGGGCAACTGCCTGAAAACAGGGACTATATGGATGACGCCGGGGTTCGGATCGGCGCTCGGTGGAACGCTGTGGAGCGGGCCGGCATCTATATCCCGGGCGGTCGCGCTGCCTATCCGTCTTCGGTATTGATGAACGCCATCCCGGCCAAGGTGGCTGGTGTCGATCGCATCATCATGGTGACGCCTGCACCGGAAGGCTATATCAATCCGCTGGTGCTGGCTGCGGCAGAACTGGCCGGAGTTGACGAAATTTGGCGCATTGGTGGCGCTCAGGCGGTGGCAGCGCTCGCATATGGTACGGAAAAGATCAAATCTGTCGATGTCATCACCGGTCCCGGCAACGCCTGGGTCGCTGAAGCCAAGCGGCAGGTGTTCGGTGTCGTCGGGATCGACATGGTCGCGGGACCATCGGAGATCGTTGTGGTTGCCGATGGCAAGAATGATCCTGACTGGATCGCTGCCGACCTACTGAGCCAAGCGGAACATGATCCGACCAGCCAGTCGATATTGTTTACAGATGATGGCAAGTTTGCTGATCAAGTTGTTGCAAAAATAGATGAACAATTGGCAGTTCTGGCAACGTCCGCAACCGCGACCACCAGCTGGAACGACAATGGCGCGATCATTGTTGTCGAGCATTTTGAACAGGCGCTGCCTCTGGTTGACCGGCTGGCCGCTGAACATCTGGAACTGGCGGTCGATGATCCCGACGCCCTGTTCAAGAAGGTCCGCCACGCCGGATCGGTCTTCCTCGGACGCCACACCCCGGAAGCCGTCGGTGACTATGTTGCCGGCCCCAATCATGTATTGCCGACAGGGCGCCGGGCGCGCTTCTCGTCCGGCCTGTCGGTGACCGACTTCATGAAACGCACGAGCTTCATCCACTGCGATGAACAGGCTTTGCGCAATATCGGCCCGGCCGCGGTCGCTCTGGCAGAAGCAGAGGGCTTGCCTGCTCATGCCGCCAGCGTACAAAAGCGGCTCGACCGGCGCTGACCATTACAGAAAGAAAAATTCCATGACCATTTCATTATATGATGCCGTAATTCCGACCCAGCTGCAGATTATCGCTGCCGTCCGCGAACTGGTTGATGAAGCCAAAGCCCATTGCGAGGAAAAGGGCCTTGCGCCGGAAGAGATTATTGGTGCGCGGCTGATCGAGGATATGCAGCCATTTTCCTATCAGGTGAAATGCTGCCGCGAACATTCGCTGGGTGCGATAGAAGCTGTCAGAGAGGGCGTGTTTACGCCAAGTCTGGCCCCGCCACCTACTGACTGGGCTGGTCTGTATGAAAAGCTTGACGAAGCAAAGGCCGGGCTGGAAGCAGTCAGCGAAGCCGAGATGTCGGGATTTGTCGGCCAGCATATGGAATTCCGGTTCAAGGATGCAGTGATGCCATTCACCGCCGAAAATTTCCTGCTGAGTTTTGCCCAGCCGAATTTCTATTTCCATGCCACGACCGCCTATGACCTGCTCCGCGAAAACGGGCTGCGCATCGGAAAGCGCGACTTTCTTGGCATGCCACGGATGAAAATAGCATGACCGCAAAATCCACATCCCGATCCGCTGCTCGGCTCGCCGCTGTCCAGGCGCTGTTCCAGCACCAGATGGAAAAGACACCGGTACCGAAGCTGCTCAAGGAGTTTCACGACCACCGGCTCGGCAAGGAAATCGAGGATGATCAATATCATCCGGCCGAGCGTGATTTTTTCGACGAGATCGTGATCGGAGTAACGTCGCGGCTGGAAGAAATTGACGAGCTGGTGGAATCAAAATTGGCCTCCGGCTGGACGGTAAGCCGTCTCGACAAGACGATGCTGCAGATTCTCCGCTGCGGGACTTTTGAACTGGTCGCACAGGAAGACGTACCGATCGCAACGGTAATTGACGAATATCTGGACGTGGCCCATGCCTTCTTCAACAAAAAGGACGCCGGTTTTGTGAACGGGCTTCTGGATAGCATCGCGAAACAGGTTCGGGGCTGAACAATATCCCCGGCTGCTACGGGGGAAAAAATTGTCCGACTTTCTAGATCGCCTGGATCCCGCCTTCCGCGACATGATCGAGGCGGACGGCCCATATCTTTTCGAGATATTGAAGAGCGACGTGGCAGCTGCCCGTGCCGGACTGGATGCACTATTCGCTCAAATGGCTGTCGATCTGCCGGAATATGAGGGACAGAAAGACGAATATCACATGCCGGGGCTTGACGGCGATCCTGATGTCGCGGTGATCGAATATCGCGCCCGGGACGTGATTTATCCCGATTGTACGATCATCTGGCTGCACGGTGGCGGCTATATGATGGGTAGCGCCGATGATCTTTCGGCACAAGGCTATGCTTCACTCGCGCCGGTGGTTTCGGTCGATTACCGGATGGCGCCGGAACATCGCGCGCCGGCGGCAGCTCGGGATGTATGTGCGGTGATCGAGCGGGTGGCGGCAAACCGCAAGCCGCGCAAGATCATCCTTGCTGGCCCGAGCGCAGGCGGCGGACTGGCGGCGAGCGCGGCGCTGATGAACCGCGACCGTGGTGGACCGCAAATAGCGTTCCAGCTGCTGATCTACCCGATGCTCGATGATCAGCATGATACGCCTTCTGGGCACATGGATATCCCGCCGTCGACATGGAACCGCGCGACTTCTCTTCATGCCTGGTCGCTTTATGCCGAGGAAAATGGTGCCAGCCCTTATGCAGCCGCAGCGCGGGCAACCGATCTCGCTGGCCTGCCGCCCGCCTATATCATGTGCGGTGATCTCGATCTGTTTCTCGATGAAGATATTGCCTATGCAAATCGCCTTCGTTCATCCGGTGTTCCGGTTGAGCTTGCTATCTACCCCGGAGCGCCGCACGGATTCAATGGATTTGCCCCTCAGGCAGCGGTCAGCAAGCGCGCCAACGCTTCCATCAGAATGGCACTGGAGCACGCCCTGTCTTGAACGAACTTGATTTTATTGATCGATTGAAGGCTATTACCACCCACCCGGCAGCACGCGGACTCGTCGACGATGTCGCGATGATGCCATTCGGGCGGCACAAGCTGGTGATGACCCATGACATGATGGTCGAAGGCGTCCATTTTCTTCGCGACGCTGATCCAGCCGACGTGGCGTGGAAGCTTGTTGCAGTGAATCTCTCCGATCTGGCTGCCAAGGGAGCGAAGCCGCTTGGGCTTCTGCTTGGCTATGGCCGAACCGCTGGCGATCAGTGGGATACAGCTTTTGTCGAAGGTCTGAAGCAGGCGATCGACCGTTTTTCCGTGCCCTTGCTTGGCGGCGATACGGTGGCGATGGGCGAAAATGCTCCGAGAACCTTTGGCCTGACGGCGATTGGTGAAGCCAAAGGCCATATCGTACCCTCGCGCAGCAATGCCAAGCCGGGTCATGCCGTCTATGTCACCGGAACCATCGGCGATGCATGGGCAGGGCTGCAAATCGCAACGGGTTCCCTCCGGTCAGCCGATATTGATACAACGGCTTCGCTGCTCAAAGCGCATACGCGGCCGACGCCGCGGCTGGAAGAAGGCAGGATATTGTCCAACCTGGTCAGCAGCATGATGGATATTTCAGACGGCCTGTTGCTCGACGCATCGCGGATCGCAGCAGCCAGCGGCATTCAGATCGAAATCGATCTTGCGGAATTGCCGTTGTCCAAACAATATCAGGCGCTGGTCGGCAATGATTGTGACGCGCGGCTCAAGGCAGCAACGGGAGGCGACGATTATCAGTTGTTGCTGACCGCCAGCCCCGAAACCGTGCTGTCGGTTCCGCTAACCTGCGTCGGTATCTGTCGCCCGGGTTCGGGACTCTCGCTGCACAGCCACGGCGAGCGACTGGAACTGCCAGAGCATCTCGGATTTGTGCACGCCTGAATCGATCAGATTCTATCAAATTGAATAGCTTCGCAAGCCATTCAATTGCGCCGTTAAATCAGGGCTTGCGCCGTTCCCGATTCGCGCACTATACCAATTGCGAAAGCGCCCTGATCAATGGGGTGCTCGTAAAAAAATAGGGGGGGATGCTCAGCAATGACTGTAGTCACCATTTCAATTTTATGCGGTTTTGTCGCCATATTATATGGTTTCATTACCAGCCGTCAGGTGCTCAATGCACCGGCAGGCAACGAGAAAATGCAATCCATTGCCGGCGCCATTCAGGAAGGCGCACAAGCCTATCTGAACCGCCAATATCGCGCGATCGGTCTCGTCGGCATTGTCGTCGCGGTCCTGGTCTTCATCTTCCTCGGCGCAATTTCAACGGTGGGTTTCCTGCTTGGCGCCATTCTTTCTGGCGTCGCTGGCTATATCGGCATGAACATTTCGGTTCGCGCCAATGTCCGCACGGCACAGGGTGCCAGCGAAAGCCTGCAAACCGGTCTCACCGTGGCGTTCCGCGCCGGTGCGGTGACGGGTATGCTGGTGGCTGGACTTGCGCTGCTGGCGATCTCGATCTTCTTCTACGTGCTGACCACCCAGATGGGGCTGGCTGCCAATGACCGCACAGTCATTGACGCGCTGGTCGCTCTGGCCTTCGGCGCTTCGCTGATTTCGATCTTTGCGCGCCTTGGCGGTGGTATCTTTACCAAGGCTGCTGACGTCGGCGCCGATCTGGTCGGCAAGGTGGAAGCGGGTATCCCCGAGGATGATCCACGCAACCCTGCAACGATCGCGGATAATGTTGGTGACAATGTTGGCGATTGTGCTGGCATGGCGGCTGACTTGTTCGAGACCTATGTTGTGACCGTTGGTGCCACGATGGTGCTTCTGGCGCTGTTGTTCGGCGATTTTGTCGGTAGCGCGATGCTCTATGACCTTATGTCCCTGCCTCTGATTGTCGGTGGTGTCTGCATCCTGACTTCGATCATCGGCACATATATGGTTCGTCTCGGCAAAGGCACGAACATCATGGGCGCGCTGTACAAGGGTTTCATTACCACTGCAGTGCTTTCGATCCCGGCCATCTATTATGTCACCATGCGCACGCTCGGAGACATGGATACACCGATCGGTACCGCGCTTGACGGCACCGGCGGATTTACCGGCATGGCCCTGTTCTGGTCGATGATGGTTGGTCTTGCCGTTACCGGCCTGATCATCTGGATCACCGAATATTATACCGGCACGCAATATCGTCCGGTGCGGTCGATCGCCAAATCATCGGAAACCGGCCACGGCACGAACGTGATCCAGGGACTGGCGATTTCGATGGAAGCAACGGCCCTGCCGACGCTGGTCATCGTCGTCGGCATCGTTATCGCGTTCCAGCTTGCAGGTCTGATCGGCATCGCCTTTGCGGCAACCGCCATGTTGGCGCTCGCTGGTATGGTTGTGGCGCTTGATGCTTATGGTCCGGTCACGGATAACGCAGGCGGCATTGCTGAAATGGCTGGTCTGGACGAGAGCGTTCGGAACAAGACCGATGCGCTCGACGCAGTGGGCAACACCACCAAGGCTGTGACCAAAGGCTATGCC
>TARA_R110000824_G_scaffold85904_3_pt1 | contig 10123 bp, 8 predicted proteins | sample TARA_R110000824 | Tara Oceans TARA_R110000824 (sample SAMEA4397747) | marine metagenome | biome: Polar Biome; feature: [MES] marine water layer (ENVO:01000295) within the mesopelagic zone...; material: water (ENVO:00002006), including particulate matter (ENVO:01000060) such as...... | reverse complement strand
CTCAAGCGAGTTTCGTATGCTTCCTCACATCACCCACACCGGTGAGTTCCACCTTGAACGGCTGACCTCCCTGCTGAACAGCCGGTACGGCAAACGCCCTGCAGATAGTGAAACCAACAGTGACGATGCCATACGCGACCTGATCACCTATGCGGCGCGAGTGCAGGATCAGGACATTCAGCGCGAACTGCTGTTGTTTTATCTGAATTGCTCACCGGTTATTCAGGAGTACCTGCGCTCTGACGAGGTACTTGGAACGCGTCATTTCTTCTCCCCTTAACCAACTGTAAACCAAATACACAGGTCTGTTGTTGTATACTTCCGCTCCAGATATTCTCAGATCCACACTTTCAGACCGTCACATTTTTTTATTTTTGAATGTGACGGGCAACCGGCTCAGAGGTTTTCCATGTGTTCTAAACGATTGCGAGCTGGTCTATCGACTTTCTCCGTTATAGTTCTTGCAGGCAGTGTTCTGCTAACGGGGTGCTCGGCAGACAGATATTTCATGGTTCCTAAAGCTGATCTGGGTGATATGAACGCCTCTGTTCAAAGCCAGCGTGCGACGCTGGTAACCATGGAGCAAAACGCAACGGTTCGTCATGAAAAACTTCTGGAGAACAACGTCGCCTCCACGCAGAAAGTACTGGACGCGATTGCAACTCAGGTGGCTAAGCCTTCCTGCCCTCCGATCCCGGCCCAGAAGGCCTGCCCTGCCTCCGACAATGCGAAAGGCCGGGCTGACCGCCTCAAGGGGAAAGTAGTGGTCGGTGAGGTTGAGAATTTTCATCTGGCAGGCCCGGGGCTGATCTACAAAGCACGGATTGACAGCGGAGCAGAAACCTCTTCGATCGACGCACGGAATATCACCCGCTTCGAGCGCGACGGAAGCAACTGGGTTCGCTTCGACGTTCCAGTGCCAGGCACGGAAGAGTTTGTTACCCTCGAAAAAGAAATCTCCCGCCGCGTGAAAGTCATTCAGGCGAGCGCCGATGAAGCGGAGCGGCGCGTTGTTGTTGAACTTCAGTTTTCTATCGGCGATCACCAACAGGTTGCAGAATTCACGCTTGCAGACCGAAGCAACCTGACCTACCAAGCTCTTATCGGCCGCAACGTGCTCCGGGATGTCATGCTGATTGATGTCGGCAAGGAGTATGCAACGGAACTGCCCGAATCAATCCGTAACGATAATGACAACGGGGAAAAATAGTGACTACCCCCTCCCGCTCACCGTTTTATATTGCCGTTTTCCTGCTTATCACCGCAGGTATTTCTTTAGCCGTGTGGCGACACATAGAGCTTGGAATTCCCTGGCTAACCGGCGAGCAACGCCCCGTCTGGATGGTGGAAGCCCGCGTTGATTTTGATGGCGCCAACGACTCGGTTGTGGCCAGCCTGAACGTTCCGGCACAACCACCCGGGTTCCAGATTCTGACAGAACAGGCAGCCTCACCCGGCTATGGCTTCTCGATCATTGACAAGCCTGGAAGCCGTCGTGCGGAGTGGACAAAGCGTGAAGTAACGGGGCCACAAACGCTGTATTTCAAGGCCCAGTTCATACCCGACCCGGGCGCCGAGCCTGAACCACCCGCTCAGCCGCCTAAAACCAAGCAATTGTTCTGGGAAGAACCCCAAGCGACGGCTGTCCGGGAAATTCTGGCCCAGGCGAAAGAGCGTTCAAGCACACCGGAGAGTATGACGCGGGAACTGATTCGGCTGATGCAGCCAGACACCCGCGTTCAGAACACCACTTTGCTCATGTCCGAGGAAAACTACCTTCAGCTGCTGGTTAACATGCTCAACCACTCCGGTATTCCTGCCAGGACAGCCGATGGCCTCAAGCTTGAAGATGCACGTCGGAGACAGCAGCTGACCCCCTTCCTGCAAATCTATAACGGCGAACGCTGGCTCACGCTTAATCCGAAAACCGCCGCTCAGGGCGTTCCGGAAGACCTGCTGCTTTGGCGGCAAGGTTCCGAGTCACTGCTGGACGTTGTCGGCGGCGACAACTCCGAGATCAGCTTTTCCATGCTTCGGCAAACCGTACCAGCCCTCCAGCTTGTCGCCATGCAGTCCAAGGGCAACGGTCTCGGCTTTCTGAGCTTCTATGAACTCCCGATTGAGGAGCAGGGCATGTTCCGCATGCTTCTTCTACTGCCACTCGGGGCGCTGGTGGTAGCATTCATGCGTATCGTGATCGGTATTCGTACCTCAGGCACCTTCATGCCGGTACTGATTGCCGTCGCCTTTGTTCAAACCACACTTATACCCGGCCTTATTGCCTTCCTGTCAGTGGTGTCCATTGGCCTGGCGATGCGGGGATATCTCTCCAGCCTGAACCTCCTGCTTGTATCGCGGATATCTGCGCTGATCATTCTGGTCATTTTCATTACGGCAGGCTTGAGCATTTTTGGTTATCAGATGGGCTTCAATACAGGCATGACCGTAACCTTCTTTCCCATGGTCATCATCGCCTGGACGGTTGAGCGCATGTCGATTCTCTGGGAGGAAGAAGGCGGCCAGGAAGTTCTGGTTCAGGGGTCCGGCAGCCTGTTCGTTGCGATCTCTGCCTATTTGCTCATGAGCGCACCTTTGGCGGGCCACCTGACGTTCAACTTCCCCGAGCTGCACTTTGCGATTCTGGGCCTGATCCTTCTGATGGGTCAATACACCGGCTACAAGCTCACCGAACTTAGACGCTTTACGCCAATGAAGGTGTACGACTGATATGGACTGGATCTCCCCGCGCTCGCTGACCCGGCTAGGCATACTGAACATGAATCGGCGCAACGTGGACTATATTGCGCGTTACAACGAGCGCTCGTCCTATCCACTGGTAGACAACAAGCTCAAAACCAAGCTGGTTGTTGCCGAGTATGGTGTAAAAACGCCGAAACTCCTGCAGGTTGTAAAGCAACAGCATGAGATATCCCATTTCAGGGAAATGGCTGAGGGCCTCGCAGGTTTTGCCATCAAGCCCGCAAAAGGCTCCGGCGGCAAAGGCATTACGGTGATTACGGGCCGGGATGAGGATTACTTTGTAAAAGCATCCGGAGCCCGTGTGGGCGCGCCTGTGCTGGAGCGGCACCTGACCAATATTCTGGCGGGTCTCTATTCGCTTGCAGGCACGCCCGATGTCGCCATTGTTGAAAATCTGGTGGAGTCGGCCCCTTCTCTGGCCCGATACTCTCACCAGGGCGTTCCTGACATACGGATAGTCGTGTTTCAGGGCTACCCGGTTATGGCCATGCTGCGGCTTGCAACCACTGCATCTGATGGCAAAGCCAACCTGCACCAAGGCGCTGTAGGTGTGGGCCTGGACATAGGCACAGGTAAAAGCCTGAATGCGGTGCAGTTCAACCGCCCCATTACGCTTCATCCAGACACCGGCCTGGCATTGGAAAACATCAACATTGAAGACTGGGAAGAGATGCTCGAAATGGCCTCACGCTGTTATGAGGCGACCGGCCTGGGCTATATGGGTGTTGATCTTGTGGTAGACGCCAACGAAGGCCCCTTACTGCTTGAACTCAACGCTCGCCCCGGCTTGGCAATTCAAATGGCAAACGGACGCGGGTTGCTGCCAAGGCTAAGGGCTATTGAAAGCCTGAAACGCCCTCACTTTACGCCCAGAGAACGGGCAAACTACGCGATGGAAACCTTCGCCAGCCTCTAAGCCACAAACACATCATTCCCATCGGATTTTCTGACGTTCTGACTGACAAGCGTAAAAAAACCGAAGCCAAGGCTCCGGTTTTTTTACGCTTCATTGCTTACATTATTATGTCATCTCGCCTCTGGCGATCAGCAACTTGCGCTCATGGGTCAGGCCTTTCAACAGGCCCCAGGTCATGACCAGTAGAATCACCGTGAAGGGTAAGCCCGCACTGATCGCCGTTGCCTGGATAGCACCCAGCGCATCTGCACCGCCGCCAAAGATCAAGGCCGCTGCAATGGCCCCTTCCATCACCACCCAGAATACACGCTGTGCTGTGGGCGCATCGGTTTTACCACCGGCGGTTATGCTGTCGATAACCAGTGAGCCGGAGTCCGACGACGTTATAAAGAACACGAGCACCAACACAATGCCGATAAACGAAAGGATGCCTGTGAACGGCAGGTGTTCAAACATCTGGAATGTGGCCAGAGAAACCTCGGTAATACCCTTTTCTGCAAGCACACCGATACCTTTATCGATCTGCTCCAACGCTGAGCCACCAAAGGAGCTCATCCACACCGTGGTAATCACTGTCGGTATGATCAAAACAGCTGTCACAAATTCACGAACAGTCCGGCCTTTGGAAACCCGCGCAATAAACATACCCACGAAAGGTGACCAGGAAATCCACCAGGCCCAGTAGAATACCGTCCAGCCACGCAGCCAGGTTTCGTCTTCACGCCCAAACGGGTTGCTCAATGGCACGATGTTGGTCACATAGCTGACACTGGTCGCCCATATGTTTTCCAGAATGCTCATGGTCGGGCCGGCAAAAATAATGAAGAACAGCAAGATGCCCGCCAAGGCCATGTTGATGTTACTTAGCACCTTAACCCCGCCGTCAAGACCGCGCAGCACAGACATAAGCGCAACAGCGGTCACACCAACGATGATAGCCATTTGAACGTTGATGCCAGAGCTCATGCCAAACAAGTAGCTCAAGCCGGAGGCCGCTTGTTGTGCACCGAAACCAAGAGACGTCGCCAGGCCGAAAATGGTCGCAACAACTGCCAGGATATCAATAATATGGCCGGGCCAGCCCCACACTTTGTCCTTCAGCAGAGGAAAAAAGGCAGAACGGATGGTCAGTGGCATACCCTTATTGAACGAAAAGAACGCTAACGAGAGCGCAACAATAGAGTAAACCGCCCAAGGATGAAGACCCCAATGATACATGGTGGCGCCCATGGCAAGATCACGGGCTTCAGGTGTGTTGGCAACCACGTCAAAAGGAGTCCCGTACCAACCAGTGTAATAGGCCACGGGCTCTGCAACGGCCCAGAACATCAGGCCGATACCCATGCCAGCCGCAAAAAGCATGGAAAACCAGGATATGGTTGAGAACTCAGGCTTGGAATCCATTCCACCCAGGCGGATTTTCCCCACAGGCATGAAAATCAACGCAATACACACGATGACAAAAATGTTGGCGCTTAGCAGGAAAAACCAGTCAAAGGTTGCAATGATGTCCAGTTTGGCGCCGTCCAGCAATTCCTTGGAGGCCTCCGGAAACATCAGCGTTCCCATGACAAAAACAACCACCAGTATTGCGGTGATCGGAAATACCGGTGCGTGCAGATCCAGCCCGAATGGTTTGATATTATCCTGGCCGGCCACGTAATCCGTCTGATACTCGTCTTTAACTACGTCGCCCACGTTTGGCGCCTCCTGGTTCTGAGTTTAGTAACGAATACTCGTCATAATCCGGATTCAAACGTTACAGGCGCGCCATACTAATGTTTTGAGCTCAAAACATCAAAAACGTCACAATGGAGACACCAACTATCAGGATAGACTAAATTCAGAACACCAAAGCTGAAAGCTTCATCAATCGGATATCAGTCAAGCGTCGTATCGATATACCCGGCCCTGTCAAAATGAAGCAAGCCATCCGATACAAGCCACCGAAAGCACCCACGAGATATTCATGGAGAAAACAACTACCTTCCCAATGCGCTACTCAGCCTATGTGATCAGCATTTCAGGCTTTATTGTCTCTCTGGCACTCAGCCTGCACCTTGAGGGAGGGTATATTTTCACGGGTATATTTGGTGCCCTGGCGATTCTTGGCACCTACGACTTGCTGCAGAAATCGCGCACGATCAGCCGAAACTACCCCATTATGGTGCACTTCCGTTACCTTTTTGAGTCCATAGGGCCCGAAATCCGCCAGTACTTTATTCAGTCTGATAACGACGAACAGCCCTTTTCAAGGGATCAGCGCACCCTCATCTATCAGCGCGCCAAAAATGTGCTGGACAAGCGCCCCTTTGGCTCGCAACTGAAAATGTATGAAGACGGTTTCGAATGGATAAATCACTCCCTCAAACCATCAAAAATCGCGAATAGCAACTTCCGTGTGCAGATTGGCTCGCGCTGCGCCAAGCCCTATAACGCAAGCGTTTTCAACATCTCTGCCATGAGCTTTGGCTCGCTTTCTGCCAACGCGATTCTGAGTCTGAACACGGGCGCCAAAATGGGCGACTTCTATCACGACACAGGCGAAGGCTCTATATCCCGCTATCACAAGGAGCCCGGGGGCGACCTGGTCTGGGAAATCGGTTCCGGCTACTTCGGCTGTCGGAACAAAGATGGCACATTCAGCCCTGAACAGTTTGCAAGAAATGCGACGATCGATCAGGTAAAAATGATAGAGGTCAAACTATCTCAGGGTGCAAAACCCGGCCACGGAGGCATTCTCCCCGGCGCCAAAGTAACACCGGAAATTGCAGAAGCCCGAGGTGTATCCGTTGGCGAAGACTGCATATCGCCCGCACAGCACTCGGCCTTTTCAACGCCCATTGAAATGCTTGAGTTTCTGGACCAGCTCCGCGAACTGTCCGGAGGTAAACCAGTGGGTTTCAAGCTGGCTATCGGCCACCCCTGGGAATGGTTTGCTATTGTTAAAGCGATGCTCGAGACCGGGCGCAAGCCCGACTTTATTGTTGTAGACGGCGGCGAAGGTGGCACTGGCGCAGCGCCCCTGGAGTTCATCAATCGTATTGGCACGCCCATGACAGAGGCGCTTCTTCTGGTTCACAACACTCTGGTGGGCACCAATCTAAGGGAAGATATCGCCATTGGTGCTGCCGGGAAAATCACCTCTGCTTTCAATATTGCACGTACGCTCGCCTTGGGAGCTGACTGGTGCAACGCGGCCCGCGGCTACATGTTTTCACTGGGCTGCATCCAGGCCCTGAATTGCCATACTGGTCGCTGCCCCAGCGGTGTTGCCACTCAGGACCCCAGAAGAAGCAACAAGCTGGATGTAGAAGACAAAAGCAAGAGGGTGTACAACTTCCACAAAAACACTCTGGATGCGCTGCAAAACCTGCTGGAAGCCTCCGGCCTGCGCCACCCCGGCGAGCTGGGACCCGAGCACATTGTTCGCCGGGTGTCGAAAACGAAAGTACACTCGTACATCGACCTGTTCCCCTTCCTTGCGCCCGGCGCACTGCTAGAGGGTAAAACCGGCATGGCGGTCTTTGATAAATACTGGGCTGTATCGCAACCAGACAGCTTTGATCCGCCAGAGTTCGTGCAGAAGCTCAGAGAAACCAAGCTCCGCTAAAAATCCGGGAGCGAAACCCACAAAGTCTGTTTATTTTTGCTTTGGGCTAGTGTAGACTTCGCTCCCGCTAAGCCACTGAGATTCCTCTTTAAGTCTCTTTGGCTCATGTCATCAAAGCTTGGTATCAAAGCCCGGTTTCGAAACGACGGCATATAGCGTATCGGGGCGTAGCGCAGCTTGGTAGCGCACTTGCATGGGGTGCAAGGGGTCGTAGGTTCAAATCCTACCGTCCCGACCAGATTTATCAAACACTTAGCCCGGTCTCGAAAGAGTCGGGCTTTGTTGTTTCTGGGAAAAAGCCTTTTTCGTCACCGTTTCGCGTGCTTCTCAAACATCTCCTTTGCAAGAAACGGCTCCACAAGTCGGCCGAAGTCCTCACCGCCCATTTTCTCAAAATCCCGCTTTAATTGTCTGCGGCGATTGCGCTCTTGTTTCAACTGCTCCTGAAGCAACTGGTTTTGCAGACACATCAACCCAGCCAGATCGCCAAGACGAGACGATCTCTGCTCTACCTCAGCAACGACAACCTCCTGTTCAGAACACCGCTCACGAAGCTCCTGCGGGCTCTCTCTGTCGCCAAAATCTGGCAGAGTTAATTCATCCAAATATCTCAGTATCTTAGCCCAACACACCTGAGCGTCACCAAGCAGGCGCCAAGCGTCTTTTTTGCAGATTCACCATCCGCCTTCCCTGACCGAATATCACGGTGAAGAATGTGGCAGTCAGACTCAAACCGCTTTTGCTGATCCTCAAGACACGAAACAAATCCCATAACAGCCCTCCTTTCTTGTTGTGTTCTGAAAACATTACCAACAGAAAGTGGCGTCGCCCTGTATAAAGTTGTGGCGAATAATGGCAATCGTACCAACACCGAATTCCAGACGCTGGTACCTCGCTAATTTCCAGTAAGTATTATGAACAAGAATGGGAATGATGATATGGAAGTTTTGAGACTGGCAGAAGTGATTGGGAAAACCGGCCTGGCAAGATCGACCATTTATAAGTACGCCGATCCGGGAAGGTTCCCCAGACCCATATCGCTGGGTGGTAAATCGGTAGGTAATCCCTCCGCTAAAAATGGAGGGATTACCCCCTACCCCTGCAATTTCACGTAAGGCTTCAATACGTTAAGCCAAGCCAAAGGTTTTTGCTTCAACCAGTAACGGTTGTTCAATGCTAACCGCGCGCCCAAGGGGGAATGGGTGATAGCACCTGGATCAGAACCCAACCGCCGGATTCTCTACATTCACAGCGGTTCTGGATCGCTGGCAACCCCAAAAGCCATCGCGCCATTACTGACCGGTTGTCGAGGTTGGCACACGCCTGCGTATTCGCCATTGATTGCCGGCTAATGCCGGAAGTGGCGGTGCAGTTACCGCTCTTTCTGGTTAAAATTTGTTCATGTTTTATGGTCTATTTTCACTGTAAAAGTGGACCATAAAATATGTCAGGAATCGCTGAAAGAACTGCCTGTAACCCCATAATAATACGTCGCTTTTCATGACACCAACCTTCAGTTTAAGTGCCAAAACTGAAAGAAAAAACCATAAAATCAAGCTACTATATAGAGATGCAGGTGGCAGCTTTTCAGCCCACAAAGCGGGTGTTTATTGGGAGTAGCAGGTGCCAACCAATTGCCACCTTGAACACGTATATTTGTGAGGAGCGTCGCTGCGGAACATTACAAATTCTGTTAGGTGATCACCAAACGTTCGAGCCTGCTCTACGCTTTATATAGTGTTAATCAACGTTCGGCGGCACAGCATTTTTGCTTGTATGCTGCCGAATCATGTAGGAGAAAGTGCTATGCAGTGGAAAAATTCTTTGGCCGTTTTGTGCCTGACTGTATCGCCAGCGCTTGCATTAGCTGAACCTGAGGCCGGCGATCGGCTCTTTACCCTTTCGGGTTCCGGAGCGAGCGACTCTGGCTTCGATAACAACACTACCAGTATCAGCTTTGATCTTGGCCAGTTTTACTCAGACCACACAGTTTTTGGTATTCGCCAAAGTGTTGGCTTTGCCGATTCCGATAATGACTCAAGCTGGAATGGTGCGACCCGGGTGTTCGGGGATTATCATTTTGATGCAGGGAAATGGCAGCCATTTATTGGTGCAAACATTGGTGGCATCTATGGGGACGGTGTTGATGAGACCTTCTTCGCAGGGCCCGAGGCCGGCGTGAAGTACTACGTCAAACCAAAAACCTTCATCACGTTTCAGACGGAGTATCAGGTTTTCTTTGATAGTGCGAGCGAAGCCAACGATAACTTCGACGACGGTGCCTGGGCGTACAGTGCCGGTATTGGTATTAACTTCTAAACCTGAAATGCGACGAACACAGGCTTCTTTCGGGAAGCCTGTGTGTTTAATGACCGATTTCATCTGCAATGACACTCTGCTCAATGCCTTTGGCAACCTAGTGAACGTTACAGTTTTGCCAGCGCCTCAGGCTCAGCAGCCCACCAATCTGTTACCATGACCCAAACTCCCAACAAAGAGCTGAACCACGATGGATGCAACCAAGTTTTACATTAATGGGAAGTGGGTTACACCTGAGGGAACCCAACACCTGGACGTTATAAACCCTTCTGATGAAAAGGGATTTTCCAAGATAACGCTAGGCTCGCAGGCTGATACGGACAAGGCTGTCAGTGCTGCAAAGAAAGCATTTCCGGCCTGGTCGGCGTCTACCAAAGAACAACGTATTGAGCTGCTGGAACGCTTGTTTGAGACCTACAAGGAACGCGCAGAAGAGATGGCCCAAACCATCAGCCAGGAAATGGGCGCGCCCATTGACCTTGCGCGAAGCGCACAGGTTGGCGCCGGCGCCGCGC
>TARA_R110000824_G_scaffold55069_22_pt1 | contig 10130 bp, 7 predicted proteins | sample TARA_R110000824 | Tara Oceans TARA_R110000824 (sample SAMEA4397747) | marine metagenome | biome: Polar Biome; feature: [MES] marine water layer (ENVO:01000295) within the mesopelagic zone...; material: water (ENVO:00002006), including particulate matter (ENVO:01000060) such as...... | reverse complement strand
AACTATCTCTTTTATTGGTCCTTGCCATGCGGAGCTAGCGGTAACTACAAATCGATCTATTTGATCTGCGGATTTAAACCTTTGATCAAATTTCGGTCTATAATATATATTATATTCTATAGTTCGAGCTTTTGTATCGCCAAATCCTGTAGAAGCTTTATTGCACTTGAGCAGGTGTTTGGATTTTTTATATGTTTTGGGACCGGCTTGGACATTTTCGAAAAGTGAGGAAATTTTTATATCTACGGATATTTTTTGCAGTTCTTTGTTTAAAACAGTATAGGTTTTGGCATATTTGTCTATTTTTACTCCATTTTTTAATTGAGCAGCAATTTTATCCGTAGGAGAATCTTCTCCTGATTTTATTTCAGGGCCATAAAGCCTTTCCCCGATTGGTCTATTTATAGATAAATCAAGGACCTCGTCCGATGATGTAAATCTACCATAGCTGCTCATATCATTATTGAGCTTAGGAATATCTCCAGCTGGAAGACCTTTAGTCGTTTCTAAATTTATAGAAGGAAAATTATAAAATCCATCTTTATCAACAACTGGAATATTGTTCCAGAACACAGATTGAAGGAAGCCTAGTTCTTTATTACCCAGTCCGTTACTTCCTGTCGCTTGCCATACGTTAAAGTCTACTGACTGGTATCCTGTCTCGTTTTCTTTACCGACATATGTGTAATCTCCTGAAGTAAGACCTTCTATGGTTCCTTCACTAAGTAAATCAACAACCTCGGAAAAAGATCGAGATACAACATATTCTCCGTCCGAATTTTTTACAGCTGATATATCTGTAACAACCGGCCTTCCCTGTTTTGGTTTTTTTTTGTTTGGCATTAGCTATTCCAATTTTGAGTTTGAGTTTCGAGTAAACCTCCTGCATTAGGTATGTTATATAATAATCCGTATTTTGTTTCTCCCCAAGTATCTTTTGGTAAGACTTCAGCGTCTGCGTCAACCGTATCGAGTGCTGATTGAATAACGTGGCTTCCGATTAAAAGCCTGCCGTACCCCACAAACACAGGGCCTCCTTCGCGTATCGTGTTTTGAGGCCCAGTAAATGTGTAAGATGCAGATCCGCCTCCTTCTATTTCTCTAAAATCACCGAATTTAGGAATAGGCGTTAAAAGATTTGTAACGCCAGCAGTTACGAGTCCAATACCTGCCAGTACAAATGCAGCTTTCATAGCTGTTGATTTGATAACTATACCCATACCTAATCCTGCCCCAAATCCCGAAGCTATTAAAGCGATCCCTATAACAATAGTAATGATTGACATCGTGTCAGAACCTTCTACAACTGGTACGATGTCAATATTTTTTAAATTGTTTTTTTTGAAAACTAATTCAGACTGGCAAATATCTTCAATTAAATCTGGATTTTTGCCTTCTTCTATTAAGAAGTCTTCATCGTTAATAATTATGCGGTATTTTATATTTTTTTTATCATTTTCCATTAGTTGTTTATAAAGCTTCCCGGTATTACATTCTATTCCGCGTACAGCTTCACCAACACTGTTTACTTTTAATTTCCAGTCAGATCTTCCGAGCTGGTTGGCTAAAATTCCATGAATTTTTATATTAACTAAATTGCTCATGACGATATATCTTTATTATTTTGTTTTTGTAAACGTCTCCTAAAGCCTCTATGCAAAGGTATTTGTTTCTAGGATGATGCATTATTTCTCCATCCCCTAAATATGCGGCTACGTGATTTGCGCCTGTTCCTTTTATGAATTCAAAGACTAAAACGTCGTGTTTTTTAATTTCTGATTTAGGATCAAGTTCAAATATGGGTAAATCGGGGTCATTTTTATTTAAATTAAATAAGTCTTGAATTAAGTTTGGGTTTTTTTTATGCCAATCATTTCCTAGGTTATTATATCCGGATAATTTAATTCCTAAATTTGAATAATATTCTTTTACAAAAGTATAACAATCATTTTCTCCTATTTTAAAAATTCTATCGTATATAAAAGTTTTATTTTTTTCTGGGTCAAAAGTAGAAAAAGAATCCTTGCCTTGGCAATACAAGAGGAAAGGGATTTTGTGACCCTTACTGTGTAAGATATCATTTGGAGAAAATTTATCATTGCTAGAAAGATGCGAATGATATGTAGCCTTTATGGATCCTTTCCTAGTTGCTTTTAAATAATCTCTAGGAGATATAGAAAAATGTTTTTCTGGGTTCTCTGATGTATTTGAGCAAGTTTGAATATCTAATAACCCGTTTGATTCAACGACTAAGCCACAACACTCTTTCGGTTTTTCTTTAAGGGCGTGTCTTTTTATAATAGATTTTATTTTTTTATTTAAAATTATCATGATTGAGATATTTTTCTAGCTGCTGGAAATCCCCCAAAAGGGAGTTGTCCTTTTGCTATAGTACACCCATTAGTATTTGCTGCTCCTTTACTGGAGCCCCACCTTAACCTACAACCAGTTAAAGATTTCGAACATTCGTCAGCTATCCAATATTCTGTATTTGGAGGTACCGCTTCAGGCCCTAAAGCTTCTTTTTTACAAACAAAATAATATTTAATTTTATCTTTTAATATATATACAGCATTACCTATTTTATATTTTTTGTTATTAGTCCAAAGGCCTAGATCGTTTATGCTGCTGCCAGAAGGTAGTAATGTCGCAATTTTTTCATCTTTATCATTTGCAGTAGGTAAAGCTTTTTCAGGAAGGCCATAACCGCCATTATCGCCGAGTTTTGATATTTCAGCTTTTTTTAAAATTGGGGGAAATTTATCATCGGTATAGTCTTTATTTTTTTCATTTTCATCAGCGTGTTGGTACCAACACCCTATCCCTCTATATTGCCAAACACATTTGTCGGAAATTACTACTCTCTTAGGAAGTTTAGTTCCCTCTGTATCAAAAACAGAAGAAAGTTGGTATGTAATAGTACTTTTATTTTCAACTTGTTTTCTTTCTATAAAATAAACGTCTTCTGGCAACTGAGCGTAAGGGTCTGGTTCGTATCCTTGTGGAAGTTCGACACTTGTTTTGATATTAGATATGTTTCCGATAAAATTTCTTCTATCTAAATATTTAGCAAAAGTTCTTATTCTAGTAACTTTGCTGCCAATTATATCTCCAAATTCTCTTATTTGATTTTTAAGTAACGCTAATTGATCTACTCCGGTATCTGACTGGCTTGCTATAGTAAGAGTTGGTTGGGCAAGAGTTCCTTTAGTTGTCGCTTCAAATCCCTGTGATGATATGGGAGCTGGATAGTAAGTTTTTCCTCTCCAAACAATAAAAGAGTTTAAAGTTTTTATATTGTTATGAAAACGAAGTACTCCATCATTTACATTTATATTTGATGCTCCTGTTGTTCCGATACCTATTAATCCGGCTTGGTTTTGTAAATTTATCCCTTTCTCTTCTATCAAGTTAGTTAAATCAATTTCAAATAAAGTTAATAGATGAGAGGGGCTTAGATTTGATAACTCAAAATTTAGCGACTTTATAGAGGATTTTGCTCTATTTTCGTCATTATATGGTATATCTGGGTTTGGCATGTTTAGTGATTGGTTTCTACAAAGGTAGTCTTCATAGTGTAATTGTCATGGAATGTAAAATTTGAATTAAAACTGCTACAATAAAATTGTTTGTTGTAATTTGAGTCTGCATAGATAGGTGGGAGGCTCTTGATGACAAAACTTTCCACTCCTTTTCTAGCTTGTAAAAAATGTATAATAGCTTTGGCTTCAGCTTGATTTCTCATATCGAAAGAAACATCAAGTTTTATTAGGTTGTTAAAAATCCCATCAGGACTCCTTTGTTCGTATCCGTTTCCGAAAACAACGATATTTGTTCTGGGTTGATGGTTGACGTTAAGGTTGTAAGATGGGGTCCAAAGGAAATATGGTTTACTTTCTCCTCTAGCATTAATATACCCTCCCCAGTAATCAGTATTAGTGATTGCTTGGCTACCCGGCACATCTTTTAAAGCGTAATAGTATTTTTGCTCTCTTGGCACTCCGGAGTCTCCAATGCTCTGTGATGTAAAAACTATATCATTTTTTGAATAGCTTTTACTTGAATTGTGAAGTGGTACATTGTATATGCTAGTAGCCATTTTTTACCTTAAACCTTTATTTATTATATTACACCTAAAAAAGAGTGTAAAATAAAGATAAGGTAATGTTAGGAAGAATAACAAGGGAGGCGGAAAGCCTTACGATAAATGGTAGTGGAATTCAAGGAGTCCAATCCATCTCGGCGAACTATGCTTCTACTGCTCAATTTTTGAATAATTTAGGAGTAAATGATGTAAAATATGCTCCTCAAGGCCCACAGCAAGCAACTATAGACGTAAATACTCTACTTACTCATACTTTATCACCTTCTGCCCCTACTTTGTCTACAGAGATGATGTATGGGTTTACGGGAGATTTTCCATTTAGTGGAGTAGTTAATCATGGGAGTAAAAAATTTATTTTTACAGAGGGTTATATGCAATCTTATTCCGTGAGTTGTACAATTGGAGAGATTCCTACTATATCAACGAGCTCTGTGGTTTATGGTCAGTTTGGAACTGGCGAGTTAACAAATTTACCAACAGATTCTTATCCTAGTGAGATAAATATACCTAGTTACAGCTCTATGGAAATAAATTTAAATGAATTTACTACAAACAGGGTTTTGAGTTTTAATATTGATGTAGCTACTCCTCGCATACCTATTTACGCAGTAGGGCTTGACGTTCCGACTGGTGTTATAGCTGCTACTCCAGTTGAAGTAAATATAAGTTTTGATATAGAGCCAGATGATTATGAAATTAAAAACATGAGATTCGTTCCAGAACAAACTGTTTTTAAAGACACAACAATAACTTTGAAAAAAAACAATTCGGACACTACATTATTAACATATTCTTTTGAAGATATGCTTTTAACCTCTGAATCTTTTCAGGGTAGTTCAAATAGTAACGCTAGTATTAATTTTAATTTGAGATCTTTCATTTTAAGATAAAAATAGTGTAATAACTCACAAGGTTATGGCAGATTTAATTTTTTATGATAAAGCGGCAGTAAAGGTCACTGTGGGAAGCACTAACGAAGTGCTCCTCGCTTCTGATTGTAGCGTAAGCTTTAGTTCTTCGGTTCAGCCAATTTATTCAATAGGTAAAAAAGGTTCTTTAGGTCAATTTCCTTCAGCAGCAAGGGTTGGGGAAATTTCTTTTAGTTTTTTAACTTCAATGACCGGGGTTCACGATGGTCAGCCCGGAAATATTATAAATTTTTTAGCTAGTGGTGTAAAAGGCTCTATAAATAGTAACGCTAGTGGAGCCTTGATACAAGTAGCAGGATTAAGTGGAACTGGATTTTTAAACTCTTATAGTTTTAATGTCGCTAGTAACTCTGTTTCGACTTCTAGCGCTTCTTTCACATTGTTTGGTAGTGGTGCAGTTGATCCGAGCGCGGCCGCTTCTCAGTTTTTAAATCTGCCTATAACTGGTAGGTTAGGAAATAGCGATTACGCGCCAATTTCTGATAACGCTAGGCTTGCAACAGGGATAGCTCATGGGAGATTTACAAATCTAAATGACTTCAGGACTGAGTTAACAGGTCCTACCTCTAACGGTACAGTTTTTGGGGCAGATTACTCAATTTCTTTTAATCACAACCCTATCTATAAAGTAGGACAAGAATTTCCTACATGTACATATTATACAACAGCTTCTGAGCAGATGACTGTAACTGAAGATATTTTCAATTCCGGCCTATCTTTTAGTGGTACAAACGTCAACGGTGAAGATGGTAATGTAAACTTAAACGTTAAAGGTTTAATAGACAATACTGCTCAAATGCAGATAGGCATGAGCGGAGTGAAACAAATTAATACATCAGCTTCCGCAGGACTTGATGATATTGTAAGAACTCAAAAAACTTTAGCCGCAGCTTATTAATGTGTTTTATACTTCTGACAACGCGAAACTACAGATAAATGGCAATGAAATATTAGCCTCAAACGCTTCTATTTCTCTTAGCGCCAGCCTTCAGCCTAATTATACTATAGAAGACAGGAATACTGTTAACTATGTTGCTTCTAATGGAGTAGGTGGAAAATTAAATTTTTCTTATTATATTACAGGGAGAGACTACTTAGTTAAGTCTTTTATTACTGGTCAAGGAGAAATACCAATATCTACAAGCCAAGTAATTAGTGGTAATTTTGGGGGTCTTTATTTTGATAGTGGTTATTTAGATTCTTATTCATTGAATTTTTCTCCCAATACTCCTGCCGTAGCAACAGCCTCAATTTCTTTTTTTGATGATCTAGGTGGAGAATTTAACCCAACTACAGGCGCTGCTCCCTCAAATACAGAGGTTTTGAACTTCGAAAAAGCTTCAATTTCTCAGGGTAATACTCCTATGCAGGGAGAAATAAGTGATTTTATAGCTGGAACTTATAATTATACTTCTGAGGTAAAACCAGTTTATTTAATGAGCGAAACTAAGCCCAGCGATGTAAGCTTCGGTCCAAAAACAACAAACATGAACTTTGAGGTAGATAATCCAACAGGATTTTTACCAGTTTCGGGTACAAATGCTTTGATATCGGTGGATTTAAAAAATATTGCAGGTGTGACAAGGGAAAATTTTGCTTGTTCTGGAGTAATACAACAAAGAAGTTTGGCGGGGGCAGTTCAAGATTATGTTAAACACTCTATAACTATAATTGAAAATTCGACACAAGGGATTAGTACTTTTGTTGCTGCTATAATAGATAATCTTGGAGCGAGTGGTTGCGTAGGAATAGGAACAACAAGTCCGTAAAGAGATATATAATGCCAACTTTTAGACCAAAAAAACGATTTATTTTAAGTGGATCGAATATGAACTTCACGGAAAGGGTACGTTTTGGTACTGATGAAGTTGAGGATTTGTTTTATGTCGGGTCTACAGGTGTTTCGGGTGATGTTCCAGCAAATGCTAAAACTAGTCAGGTTTTAATAGATACGTCTTATGGTGACACTTTAAATTTAGGGGAAGCTCAAGTAGTTTTAGACTCTGATAGTCAAATTTTAGTTAGTGGGTTATTGCCTGAAGATGTAAGTGGTTCCGCTGGGAACTTAATATCATTATCGGGGGAGAATTTTTATAGAATAACCGATGTAGAATTTGGTGGGCAAAAAAGTAATTATTTTGATGTACTTTCGGAAGCTGAGATAACTGTTCAAGTACCAGAAAATGCTGACTATTCTAAAATTAGTGTTGTCTCGTCTGAGAGAACAGGCTTGAACAATAGTACGAGTGAATCTAGCGGTATAACTGTAAATGAATTTGTTCCTATTCCTGAGGTTACTGGATTAAGTTCTGGTCAGATGGTAAGTGGAGAAATTTTAACTATAGGGGGAGTATCATTATCTGGAGTTATCGCAGCTAGTATAAATTCTATTAATATGACTGGCTATTTAACAGATTCGTCTTTAGATGGCCCTAGTTCAACTGGACTTCAGTTTTTAGTTCCCGTTGGTAATGTGAATGGCTCCCCGGTTTTGTCTCTAAAAAGCGGACTGTCTTATTCTGCTCCTTCTGATATATCATTTAGACCTTTAGCTAAAGTTACGGGAGTTGAAACAAATGTGGAGGTAGGGGATTTTATAGACATAACCGGACAGAATTTTCATGCTGATATATTATATACTGGAGAAAATTATCCAGTTCCAGATGCTACTTATAAATATTTAGTTTCAATAGGGGGAGTTACAGGGAATGCGAAATTAGTAAGCGATACAGTTTTACGTGCAAAAGTCCCTGATGATATAATTATAAATGTTTCGGGTGATTTATCTGCCGGTGCTACATTAGGATCTTCTTATTTTATTTCAAGTCAAGAAGTTGAAATTTTTAGCGAAAATTATCCAGAAAAATACTCTCCAATTGAAACTTTTGTTCCGGCTATAGGGACGCCTCAAATAACTGGCATGAGTCCGCATTCAGGAATCGCGAGAGATTTAATAACTTTGAACGGAACGAATTTGTTTGGTATGACAGGTTTGGATATTGGAAATATAGGCTTCGGTACTCAAGCTCCAATTCCTACTAGTAGAATTCCCGGTAAAATAGTAGAGTTTGAAATACCAGATTACAATTTGTATTCAGACAGCCAAGAAGTAAAAGTTGTTTCTGTGTCAGGTATTTTTGGTAATGCAATTACTAATTTAACATTACTAGGGAAACCTGAAATAGATTCAATATATCCAGAAGGGTTTCCGGGATCACCTTTTTCTCCGGGCGAGACAGGTACTATCTATGGGGATAATTTGTATTCTGGATCTACTCTGAGTCTTTATGATGGTAGTATATCACCTTCTAACTTTCAAGGAGATATAAATGTAAGTGGTTATACTCAAAGCAATGATCAAATAACTTTTACCTATCCTACTACTTTAGAAACCGGCAATGATTATAAAATAAGAGTTAGGAATAGAAGGGGATCAACTCTTACGTCTGAATTAACAGGTTTTATGTTCAATCCTGTTATTAGTGGTTTTGCGCCTTCTCAAGTAGAGTTTGGAGATACTGTGACTGTTTCTGGTTATTTTGAAGAGATAGTAACTAGTGGATTGAAGGTGGGTGAGTATTTCGTTGATGATTATACTCAAAATGCAAAAAACAGAGAAGCTAATCCTCATTTAAACTTAACTGGTTTTGTATTTACTGTTCCTAACAACATAGTTAGTGATGTAATAAACATAGAAACAAGTGGAGGGTCAGTATCTAGCACTGGAATTTTAAGAGTGTCTCAATCAAAGCCTTCTATAAGTGGTTTTTATCTTGGAATAGGAGAAAAGCCTGCATCTTTTAATCAAGATCAAGTATTTAAAGAAGGTGATGTTATTTCTGTGACTGGAGAGAGAATGAATCTTATAACTGGGTTTAATTTCAGTGGAGATGATAATCTTTTCTCTTTTAACAATATATCTTTTAAAAGTCCTAGTAGAGCTTCTTTTAATGTCCCTAAGAATATTAATACAGGAAGTGGTATTTTTCAATCAGTAGATTTCGGAGGTAGAGTTTCTAGTACTCCTTTTGGTATAAATATTAGTGATATTTCTGGTTTCTCAAATTACTTAGGAATGGGTGATACGTTTACTCTTAGCGGTCAAAATGTTTCTGGTTTATCTGTTGGGTTTGAATATCCAACAGGGGGGTATGTTTTTACTCAAAAAACGACCAACTTGTCTCCTTCTGCACCTGATTTAGGGGTAGAGAGTATAACGGTAGAGGTGCCTACAGGAATAACAAACGGTAGTATAATAATTACTGGGGAAGGTAATTCGAATGCTGGGACTTCACTATCTGGTTTTAATCCATTAAGTATAATAAGTGGACTAACTGGAGCCGCTGGAACAAATATCAGCACGGGAAATACTGTTTTAATAACTGGCACTAACTATTATAGTGGTGGATTTGAATCTGGTGATTTTGCTGTAGGTATTTCTGGGACAGGTAATTATGAATCTCGAAATGAGATTTACTTATATCCCGTAAATGAAATCACTACTGGTTATGGGCAAATAGAAGATTTAAATATATTTTATAATACGTTATCTTTCCAGTTGGATAGTGGATTTGTTGGGACAGGTAAATTCTTTATAGTGAATCCTTGGGATGATACCTCGGGAGTTAGTAGGCCAGATTCAGCGGGGACAGAAACTCAAAAATATTTACCAAATCAAGTAAGCTTTTTCCCTACAGAATATACTATTCAAGGTACTCAGGTTAATGCTACTGGTTTTGGTCCTTCTAGAGGAGTGACGGGATCTAATGTAGAAATTACAGGACAAGGTTTTTATGCTGTAACTGGTGTATTTTTCCAAATCCCTAGCGGAGATAATTTAGAGGCTACTTTTGAGGTTAACTCAAATACTAAAATAACGGCTGCTGTTCCAGCAGAGGGTATTGATAGTAGGGGTATGACAAATGTATTACTGTCAGGGGGGACAAATGATACAGTCTCGGATTTTGAGATAATTTTAGATGCCTCTGTAGTTGAATTTAATATAGTAGACGCTGACGATACCCCTACTAGCTCAACCAGAGTAGGTAACTTTACACAAAGAGAAACTGTAGGTGGAGTAGTTTACTTAGTTACTA
>TARA_R110000824_G_scaffold171502_3_pt1 | contig 10139 bp, 13 predicted proteins | sample TARA_R110000824 | Tara Oceans TARA_R110000824 (sample SAMEA4397747) | marine metagenome | biome: Polar Biome; feature: [MES] marine water layer (ENVO:01000295) within the mesopelagic zone...; material: water (ENVO:00002006), including particulate matter (ENVO:01000060) such... | reverse complement strand
GCTTTTTACAATTTAATTCTGTACTCCCTCCAACTGCATAGAAGACAAACAAACTCTCATTTACTTTTACACACCTTGGGTTTGTCCCTGTAGCAATAACAACCGTATCCCTCATTAGAAAAACATTATTCTCCAAATCTATTACGGCAGAATGAATACCATTATCACTTGTATCTTCCCATGCTATTACTGCCATTCGATTATAAATGGCAATATCAGGAACAGTCTGGGTTGAATTATTACGAACTACATCTTTAAGAGAAGGGAGTAATGCCCTGAACGAGCCTTTAGAAAGCCATGCTTCTCGACTAGGGGCAAAGGAGTAGAATGTATTAGAAGCTGTTAAGAAAAGCTCATCTTCAAAAGTAAGTAAACCATCCCCACTTGTGAGTGCAGTTCCACCCACCACATTTGGAGATAATGCGGAATAGCCGTACCGCTTAGTAATAGTAGAGCCTTTGTTAAAAACACCATTCTCTAACTCTGTGAGGTTAGTTTGTGCAACAAGTTTTTCATCGCTTTTGGTATCAATCCCACCGCTAAGACTTATTTGTACTGGTTGTTTTTGAAGTGCCATTGACGCTCTCTTTGTCCAAGTTCAAGTATCCAAGTTGTTCTTTTAACTTTTCAATTTCTGCGTCCTTTTCCATAAGTGCTTGATACAACTGGTTAATTATAACACACTTTTGCTGTATGTTCTCTGCAAATGCTTTGTCGTGGTCTGTGTCGTATAGATCGTTTATTTTCATCTATTTATTGCCTAGATACCTAAAGGAAAATGTAGTGTATGACCACCCATGCGAAACAACTTCAGTTGTCCCTAATAAATCATCCCCAGGCTGATTATCACTAAAATTAAATGAAATCTGATAGTCTGCATGTGTCCTATCAATCACATTAAACATAACTCTTGATGAACCTGAACACTGACCATCTGTGTCACCACCTGGTCCACCACCAACCGAGCCAGCATTTTGTATTGTATCACCAGAAGCATTAAGAATTAGAATATTTCTATAATCTGCTGCTCCAGCATCACGGTTAATCAACCATTGAATTTCAATATACCAAATACCATTCCAAGGGAATTTAAATACCGCATCGGCCGTACCAGTTGCATCCTGTTGTATAAGATCACGCCCACGCCCATCAAGACTATTACCTTTTCCCATTCTCGCAATATTTTCTCCATTTATCATCCCTGGGCCAATAACAGCACCAGCAGGATTAAACCCCCATGTTTCGCCTACATTTATCCTAGAAACTAACGACCCCGATTCACATCCTATATCATTAAGTAATCCACTCATACAAACTCCTTAATTCTCATAATATTCGTCTATATAAGAAACCCACACATCAACATCTGCACCTGATACTGTCGCTTTGACCCGTAGTTTATCTGTTCCTTGCATAATAATCGGTTCATTCCAAACAAATGTTTGATTTGGAGGGAGAGCTTCCGATTTGAATAAAAAAACATCCGTACCAGCAGCATTAGCATCTATAGACATCTCTATAGTAGTCCCAGTATTACCACCCTGCTCTGCGAATATTACACTTTGTATTCTATAAACATGCTCTGCAACACCAGTAATCAGGAAAACTTCAGTTTCATCAATATCTGCATCAAAAGCCCGTTTAGGGACACTGTATTTCTTTGTTATCATTCCACTCATATTAACTCCTTATGTCCAATTCTGATCTATATATGAACAAGTCACATCAAATTTTGTTCCAGAAGCACTAGATATAATCTGCAACTTCTGTGCGTTACTACCACCCTGTGCAACTCTACCTGCATCTGTATTCGCTCCTGCATCAAAACCAAACATTGCAACCTTTGTATCAAACACATAAGTCTGACCTGCTGCTGTAAATGCCTGTTTGAATAATGTATGAGTTGAATTTGCTAAAGGCTGAACTGAATCATATCCATATATACTGCATATTGCTTGATCCCCTGATGCTGCTAATGTGTCGCAATAGACCGTAATAGACATAATCACATAAGTATGATGGACAATCCCTGTTATCAAATCCTTTGCTAAATTAACAACATCCTCCATCAATATTGATCGTATTATCTCTGTTGATGCTCCTGTGCCTATTGCCATGTCTTACTCCTTACATTCCCATTATTAGTGATGCTGTAAATGCTCTTTGAGCAAAACTAGCGTTACTACGTTCATACATTTTACTATCAGTCTGAAACTGCTTTGAGCCCAAGTGTGTTATATTCACATTCTGAGCATCGCCAAGCTGGATTACACAAGAATCCGAATCAAGGATCACATCATCCCCAACCGTAACATCACCAGTTGTCTTAATGCTCTGGTTAAAATCCCAACTATCTGTAGAGTTTGTCCAGACTATACTCTTATCACTGTCAGAACTTTTGAGGATAATACCACCACCATCAATGGCTGAATCATTTCCTTCAGAACCACTAGGAGAATGAGCTAATTCTATCAACTTATCATCAACCTGCATTGTAGTTGAGTTAACAATAAAATTTGTACCATTAACCGTAAGGTCGCCCGTTATAGTAATATCCCCTGCAAAAGTTTGTGCGGCTGCACCAATATGAGCTAAAGTTGCTGTAGTATTAGGTAAGGTTAAGGTGGTTGTAGCGGAAGCTGTATGTTGTAATTTGCAAGAATAAGTAAAAGCACCAGACTTATAAATTGTTAAGTCTTTACAGGCTACTAAAGCAGGTAATAGACCACTATCATTATATCTTGCTGTAAATGTTTTTGACGTTGAGTTATAATGGAAGGAACCATCTGTACCGATTATATCCGTTATCCCACCAGCACTTGAGATATTGATAGCACTCCCATCTGTCAATTGAACCGCATCACCTGACTCATTTCTGTAATACAAATCCCCATCTACATGATACAAGACCCGTACATCAGTTGAACCGTCTATAGAAACTGTTGATGCATCAAACCTTACTGTTCTTACTTCTGTTGCATCATTAGCGTTAAACTCAAGGTCTGCCGTAATATTTATACCAGACTGTGTGACCTTAGCACCTTTATCAGAACTATGATCGTGTGCGTCAATTAGGTCTATATCTGTATTCAGATTTGTTGCCCAAGTCGGCCCTGCCGTGACGCTAACACTAGGCTTGGTTAGTAACATATTAGTTGTTGCCATATTACCTCAAAAAATCCATAGGTCGGCTGTTGATATTCCCGAACTGTTTACTATTATAATTTCTGCTTTTGAAGTATTAGTTGCATTTATATACAACGTTCTTGCTGCATCTATATTGGTTATGATCATCCCTATGTAGTTACGACCTAACCCATGCCCTATATTATTGTCTCCCGATACTAAATCTATTCCTGTCTTATGTACTCCATCTAAAAAAGGGATACTTCTTAGTATTTCTATGTTACTTCTTACGCTTTCTTGGACAACCCCTAGCTCCATAGAAGATACGGGGTCTGTTCCAACGATAGAGATAAAACTGAAATCACTCATTAAGCTTTGCCTTTAGACAGTTTCCTCAACTTTTTCTTAGCTTTTTGTCTCTCTGCCTTTGAAAGGTATCCTGACTCAAACCATTTCTTTACTTCTTCTTTGTGATCCCTTTTTGACTGAACATCCTCCCCTTCCACAAAAGCTTTCAGTCTCTCCTTCTTTCGCTTTGCTTCTCTCTTACTTTTTGAGGCTTCCTCTTCTTTCTCCCTTGATGAGGCTTCTGCTTTTTTTACCTTCTTGAATTCTGTATCAGTAATAACCCCTGCTAACTTACTTTGTGGTGAGGTTGTACTTTCCATAAATTCTTTATACTGTTTTGCTGCACGTTTCTTACTTTCTTTCTTTTTCTCCTTTTGAGCTTTTACATCAGCCGCTTCCGCAGCTTTTACAGTCATAGCCTTACCGCCATGAGCTTCTACATCAGCCCTAGACTTTTCCAACCTCTTCTTCTTGGCAGCTTCTTTACCTTCTCTAACCTCTTCCGCAGATATTCTATAACCAGCATACTCAGGAGATTCTAGTTGCTTCTTAGTTAACTTCTCACCTTTTTCTGCTTTTTGCTTTGCCTCCATCTTAGCAATAGCCTTTTTGTCTACTGTCCCGGCTTCTCTCTTCTTTGCTTCAGCTAGATACTTCTTTCTTTCAAGACTACCGGGAGCCGCATTTTTGCCAGCCCTCCAGTTAGTATCTTTAAAGCTTTCTTCTGGCTTCTTGATCTTTTTCTTTGGTTTTGATGGTTTCTTTTGTGGTATATTTCCTGACAAAGAAGCTTTTGTTTCTTTTACTACCTTCTTCTTCTTCTTCTTCTTCTTATCATCTCCTCCCCCGAACTTATCTAAGAAATGCGTAGCAAAGAACCCATAATTTTGTTTATCAGCAGCCATCTTATCTCTCCTTAGTACATGTATATATTATCATAATCTGCAACATCTGTAACCCTCATCGGTTCTCCGGCATCTCTCTGGGATGAAGCCTCTACAATCCTTTTAAGCAATCCATCTTTTTGTACCAGTAAAGGCTGAATATCAGACTCTTCCTTAATCATACATCTTATAGCCGCATCAACCAGAATGTACTCATCCCAACCAGAATAAGCATCAACCATAGAAGTGATTTCACCATATGTTAATGGGTCTGAAGTTCCTGAAGAGTTAAAGTCAGTTGTTATTGTAGCAGCCCCTACAGCCGTAACCTTCTGGACTACATTATAGTTACCTGTAGTCGCTGTAAAATTGAACCCTTTTACATAGTCATCCACCGCAAAGTTCTTCGGGTCTGCTGTCCATGTTGTTGTGCTCCCTCTTGATATAACGGTAGGCGAAGTTGTTTCTACAAAACGGGGGTTGGGGATATACCATACTCTGACGGTATCTGATCCTGAAGGGATTGGTGTGAAGTAAATCTTTTCTCCCTGAATACGATACTTAAAATTGTAAACAAACTTTAACGTTTCCGGGGCCCTAGTTCTTTGGGTAAAACGGTATCTTTGTAAAGGTGTCCAATCATTCGTATTTAGTTGAAAATCAATCCCTCTTACCTTGTAAAAATCATCAGGTAAATCATAGGAGTCTGTACTTGCCGCCAATGATATATTTGAGGATTTTAAGAAATAGTCTTCTTCATACTTTTGTATAAGAATATCATAAAGCTCATGCCATGCATGATTAATATAATCGTCTACTTCAGAGTCTGTACAGAATGTACTATTTTCCATATCTGCACGTCTACGGACATTTTGACGTATATCGTATAATGCTACTCTATTAGGCATAACTACCTCTGTAATGAGCGTAATATTTTAACTACAGTCCTCTTATCTTTCTTTTCTAAAGCACTTATTAATCTAGCTGCCATAAACTCATCTTCAATAGAAAGAGAGTCCTCACCATCATCTTCTTCATGAGAACTCTCTTCTTCCTGTTTGAGTATAGGAGCTAAAATAATACGAGCAATATTCTTACTTTGCTCTGCTTCCATACTATGTCACTACATTAGTGTTAGACAGAATTAACAGAAAATGAATCCTGTTATTTGCGTTAGACGCAATGTCTGCCGCAGACCCACTCGTAACAGCATTAATTAAAACCGTTTTTGCTGTAGACACATCAATTGCACCGAATTGCACAACTGTTTGAGCTACAGCATTCAAGGCAAGACTAACTTGCCCTGAGAGTAACGAGTTATATCTATCTGTTAGAGTGATCGTAAATAAACCAGCACTAGTCCTTGCAACAGTGTAACCCTGCCCTGTGGTTGTAGCACTAGCAACAGCACTAGTCCCGTTAGGCAAAAAGCTCCCTGCTATAATCTTCATTTGAGGATTCAAAGCCTGTACTGGATAAAAAACTCGATCAGCCATAACTAAACTCCTATTAAGATGGCAATGTTACATTGCAATTCCAGCCCGGAGCATGGCAACCTAGCTGTGCGTAATATCCTGCCCTCAATTCTACACCATCCGCTGAAGCCTGCCGAAGCATCTCCATACCATCATGCTTTAGAATTCTAGGAGCCCCACCGATACTATAGAGTTTCCATGTATCCATTTGGAGCAAGAAGGCTCTACCGACAGGACAATCTTTGTCAGGTATAACTTTAATTGTTCCACTAGGAGCGTACATTTCAACACCTGCAAATGCCCATCGACCTGTTTGAGCTACATCACGTTGAACCTGAGCACCAAGGGTTTTAACAAGCTTACCAAAATCAGTATAGCTTATGAAGCATACGTCGGGCTTACCGCCTTCCCTCCCAACCGTGACACTCGCATCTATTATTGCTTCGTCTATAGGTTGAGAACTTCCATCATACCGGACACCACCAAGACGATTTGTATCAGCAGTCCGATCTAATCCAAAGAAAGCAGCGGCAAGAGGATCAGTAGATGGAACCCATCCAGCTAAACCTGTGAGTTTATTACCAAAATCACCTTCTACGAACAGATAATCGTCATTAGCAATTGCAGCAATACTAAGATCACCGAACGTAAGAACCGCAGTTTTTCTATTAATAGCAGTTATTTCTGCATAACCAACACCAGAACCAGCACGAACAGAACCACTTAATCCGGTTGTTGTTGCAGCCTTGATACGCATACCAACTTCAAAGTTCACAATATCGCTATTTGTCGCTAGTGTTGCATTCTCACCAGCTACACCTGAAGCATGAACTCTTCCTAATGCCCCACCGCCATCACCATAAAGTGACTTACTTAAAGAATCTCCAAGACTCTTGAGAATCCCGTTAATCTCCGTTGTGGCCGCTGATAAAAATGCATATTCATTTCCCTGTGAAGCTTCCAAAACTTCTCCACCTATCGTTACAACACCGTAATCCTTCTTACGAGTAAGCAAGAATTCTACAACTTTCGATGCAGTTGCATTAGTTTGTGCTGTTGCAAAGGTTGAGCTTCTGCCTTGAGGGTTCCCATAAATTAAAGGAATCGGCATATTTTTTCCCTTGAACTTTTCGTTCTTCCCAACCATTGCCAGTAAAGGGTGATCTGGGTATGTTAAGTTTTCTACCTTCTCAGATGTATAATACTGTTTCAAAGCATCATCAAAGGTGGTCATATTTGTAGCAGCCATAAAGCCTCCTTAAAAGTTACGCAATTTTGTCTCCCCTCATAATTCGAACAGCTTTATCTAACCTATCTTCATCAGATATATTAGCATCTTCTGGTTCTCTATGAGGAGCTTGTTTTTTCTGTTTATTACTAAGTGTTTTGCCTTTTGATTGCGCTGGCTTTCTGGATTGCTTAGATTCTGGTATTTCTTCACCTATAATGCTTTTAAATTTATCTGTATTTATTAATCTTTCTACCAATGACTCATAATAGGTTTCTATGTCCCTTAAAACATTTTCTGTTTCAAGTATCCTAGCTGTCCCATATTTTGTTTGAGTCTGATGGGCATACTCTGTTTGTATTTGTAAGAATGTTTCTTTAGCTTCATCCCAATTCTCCAAGACATAACCGTATTCTTCTTTACCAGCTACAGCCTCATTTTTAACGTCATCTATATAGTTGCTTAAATTATTGTTAACCTGCTCTTGTTTTTTAAATGCGTCATCTTGGGCTATCCTAGCTTTTAATGATTCTAACTCATTTTTCATATCTTTGACAACTGCATTTTCTTCGACTGGTGCAGCTTTCGGGCCTTTAAGTATTGTATCAGTTATATCATCATATGAACTACCATATTTTTGTAGGAACCCTTCAGGGTCTGAATTAAGGAGTTTAAGGCTATTCTGGAACTCATTATATTTTGATTCTATATCATCAATAGATTTAACCTTATCCTTAAAGTCCTTCTCCTTCTTGACCATATCGGATTCACGTCTACTTATCTCTTGGAATCCTGCATAAAGCTTTTCATCTCGTTCTGCATTTTCAGGAACTCCCTCTTCTTCATCTCCTCCTTCGTCTTCCTCAGTTTCCGCTTCATCCACAAGTAGGGGCTCACTATCTTCTTCAGTTTCTTCTTCCTCATCTCCTTCCTCGTATTCTTCAGACTCAGATTCAGAATTATCCTCTAAAAACTGCTGAACTCCTCCATCCTGTTCATTTTCTTCCGGTTCTTCGACATATTCTTCTTCAGGCATTGCGAATCCTTTTATGATGGTTGCATAGGTTGTTGAGGACCTTCAGGCGGTGGTCCTTCTTGTGGTGGTCCTTGAGGTTGCTGTGCTTGTTGCTGTTGCATTTGCATTTGCATCTGCATTTGTGCCTGTTGTTGCATTTGTTGTTGTTCTAATTGCTTCATCAGTGCTTGTTCTTCTGACTTATCCTTATAATCCTGAACTCTATTCAGCCACGTCAACATTTCATTAAGCTTTTTATCTGAAACACTGTTTAGTCTAGCATCCAGTATAGAGCGATTAAGCCTATCAATAGCAAAATCAAAATCCATCTGTGGATAAGGCTCTGGTACAGGGGACCTTCCCTCAAGTATCTGAGAAATAGCAAAGTCCACATACTCCTCGTTTGCCGTAGCTAATGACTGAAAATGCTCTAAGTCTGGTACATCCAATAATTTAAGTATTTGCTCTTTAGAAGAGATGACACCTGAATTAATTAACTCTTGTATAGTCTGTAGCCTTCCTGTAGGAGTGGAAGGAAGCAGAGACACGGGAAAAACTCTCATTAAATACTCATTCTCATCAAGAGATACCTCCTTCCACTTAAGTTTACGAAGATTCTTTCTCTGCATCCCTAACACTGTAAGAGGGGCCCCTTCTTCATCGGCTCTCTTTACAAGTTTTATTATCCAGTCAGCCGCCTCCATAAAAGCAGACTCATAATTCTGAGCAGTTGTCATAAATCTTTCTGTTTCTACATCCTGCAAAGTACGAAGAGCTATACCGGCAGTCACCCCGGCTGGTTTAGTAGATGTTGCAGATAACTGAGAAATTCCTGAGATTTCATATGCATCCCTCTTCATTCTGTCTAAGTGTGAGAACACTTCTTGGGGGACTGTATTAGGTGTATATACTGAAGGGGGAGTTCCGGTATACTGAATTATAGTACCCTCAACGTTCCTTATGTGACTAGGGCTTACGTTAGAACCGGCCTCAATCATAACAAATGGGACTGCCAATAAATGGATAGACTGTTCTATCCGTTTTAGCGTGGTATTAATTTCATATTGTATACCAAATAGTTGCTCTGTAAGAGATTGGCCATACCAACTTAGATTTGCCTTGTTCCATCTAAGGAATATAAATGGGAACTTATCAAACTCCCACTCCTCATCAACAAGAGTCTTGTTATCTACACATATAACATGCCTACCATCGTCTGCATCTCTTCCTGATGGTAAATGCCAAGCCTCTACACAAACCATATTATCATCATAACCTTCATTTACGGGGCCAAACGATCCCGTATCCTCCGATAATGGTAAGTCACCGAACTCTTGCTCCATAGAATATCTTGAGACTTCTTTGATTTGATACAGGTGCGTGGCTGTACCAAAACGAGCTTCCTGTTCATCTACATATAATTCATTAGGAAATACTTTTTCGCATTTTATTTCAGGGCCATCACGGAATATCTTTAATGCCCCTATATCAAATATAGTAGAATCCAAGAAAACATCCGCCATTTTAGTATATATGTCTGTCCTAAGAAACAGACCTTCTACAAAATCACCAAGAAGCTTTGCCCGTTTAGCAAGATTCTGGTCGTAGCCCTGAGTTAAGAACATAGGTCTTGGTTTATTTTTGGCAATCTTGCTTGTTATCGTATCACATACGCTTTGTATAACATTTATCTTTGAGCGGTCCACTTTCTGGTCAACCCATGCTTTGGATACTTCAATATTCCCATTACCTGTTACATAGTAGTTTCTATTACCATAAAGCCTAAGATACATAAGGTTATGTCTTATCCTCTCAGCTTGGTTCTTTCTTAACTGTTCTACATATGTAAATAAACGTTCATGTGCATTATCTTCTTTTTCTTGCCACCAAAACCTTATCATAGCTTACCCTGCCGACCTAAAAAGGATTTCTTCATCAAATTCTTTTGTTTCCTTGGGACTTACTTCAAATTTCGTAGGTTCTACATGAAATTCTATAATTATCCCATCGCATTCTATCTTAGCACACTTTCTGTCCTTGCCAATAGCTGCTAATTCCGCAAC
>TARA_R110000824_G_scaffold32561_1_pt1 | contig 10143 bp, 21 predicted proteins | sample TARA_R110000824 | Tara Oceans TARA_R110000824 (sample SAMEA4397747) | marine metagenome | biome: Polar Biome; feature: [MES] marine water layer (ENVO:01000295) within the mesopelagic zone...; material: water (ENVO:00002006), including particulate matter (ENVO:01000060) such as...... | reverse complement strand
GTCGGAACCATATCTTCGGCCGCTTTGCCGCTCGCCTTGACTGTAATAGGTGTCCAACCTCCGGTATCGCCCTGTGGTCGCCCAAAGAATAGTGAAGTGCGTTCACGCTCTTGAGTCGGTCGTGGCGCACCGTATTTGAAGTTAGGGTCGCCGCTTGGAAATGTGGTGTTGTTCTTATCCCAAACAATGTAGTAGTGTGTGTTTGTATCTAACTCAACGGTTCCCTTTGGTAGTGAATCAACATCGTGGGTGTCGGAACCTTCAACGAATTGTTGCTTCTGTAATAGTGAGGGGTTAGCGGTTCGTGTAAAAGTGCCATCGTGGTTGTCATCATAAAGAACGACCTTGCCCTGTGATACCAATGCCTCTCGGCCATCTTCGGGTAGGCTAAGTAGTGTAGTAGTCATTTTCTTGTATAGAATTGCGCCCCAATCTTTGTAGCGCGGTGCATTAACGAACATACCTTCATAGAGGGTTGCTCCACTTCGCTTCAAAACGCGGGCATCGTTGGCAATCTGTCGTGCCGCTACTCTTAGTGCTAATACTTCGCAATCATCGTCGCTTTTACCTGCGTTTTTCCATTCCATACCATGTTCGGTAAGAACGGTTGCTAAACGGCTTTGCACCGCTTCAACACTCGCACCAACCGACTTGGCTACTTTCTCAATCATACTATCTTCTAAGGTCATATCATCATCTCCTTTGGTAATTTTGCCTAATAACTAATAGGTTATAAGGGTTGCGATTCCCCCTTTTCAGCACACAATCTAACAAAATTGCGCCTCACTATTTCCCCGTCAACACCTGCTATTAAATCGCGTTCCGAAGTCACCGCCGCATCAACCACCTTCATTTTTGAATCCTGTTTGGCGGCTGATGCCATAGCGAAATTAAATACCTGCCGGATTGCGGCTCGGACAGGGATGCCTGTTAATTCTTTGAATGCCGATTCAAAATCCCCGTCCTTAAAAGCGAGCCTCAAAAACACATCACAACGAAGCGGGTCATCAACCAATGAACGGAGGAAGCGGCTACGCGATTCCCCATCCGGTTGAGCGGCATACGCCTGTAAAGCATTAACAGCATTACGCAAATCCCCTGTATGGGCCTTCGCTATTTGCTTCAATACGGTATCATAACTTTCCATGACATTTTCTATGTCGGCAATTTCTTTTAACCGATAACAAATATCATCCTCTTCTATCGCTTTGAATTGACGCAGGGTGCATCGCGATTGAAGCCACGGAGATACCTTACTCAAATCATTACAAGTCAATATGAAGAATCCCTGCGAGTTTTCAATTACACCTTTCAAGGCGGATTGGGCGGCAGGGGTTAATTGGTCTGCCTCGTCAAGTAAAAATATCTGCTGATAATTACCCACCCTTGACATTGGCAGTAATTCATCCTCCACAAACTCTATGCCTCGTTGCTTTTTACTTGAAGCATTGAATACATGGATTTGCCAACCTAACTCATTAGCCATAGCGAGAGCGACAGAAGTTTTCCCTGTTCCGGGTTCGGGGGAATAAAACAAATAATGTTGCATGACAGCACTAAAGTTTTCATTGACAACCTGTTCCATCTCTCGGATAATATCGGGTTGCCCCACCACCGATTGAAGGTCGGGCCTATGCTTGACAGCCCATACTGCGTTATTCATCGGGTTCATCATTCAACCCCCACATTGCGCCCCACCTATGCACTTTACCACATTTAAGAAATCTCTTATCCTTTCCTAATAGATTGTTTAGTGCGTTGCATGAATGGGGTTGTTGTTGATACGGTCGCCCAAATGAATTACGAATCTGTTTCAATAAATCATAATCAGAAGAAACCCCATGCTCCGCGATATATTTGAGAGCGGCTTCGCGCCATTTCGCAAAACGCAATCTCGTTGCCTTCGCTAATTCTGGATTGTATGTTCCCTTTCGTCCACCTATATTTTCTCTCATGTCCGCCCCCCCTGTTGGTATTATTGTTCAAGCCCCGTTCTCTCGTATAAGATAGTTTTAATCAAATGGTAAATGTCACACGCAACAAGAGTTATGTTCTTTCCTTCGGTTTCGTGTTGAAGCATAAAGGTCATACCAAGCAATATCCCTCGCAATTTATCATCGGACAAGGATTGCACAATTTCTTCTGCTTTTGTAGTTACGGCAGGGTCAAAAATATATTCCCGCATTTCATCGGTCATATCGGGGCCGTGAAGTTCGGGGTAATCATCAACATATATTAGCATAGCACCCAATACCTCGTCCATTAATTCAACATTGGGGGGTGACAACAATTCATTCATAACGGTTATTGTCTTATTTGTTTGATTCATTGTGGAGGTTTGTTGTTTGAGTAAATCAATCATCCAATCTAAACCTTCGTTGCCTCCCATAATATCACCTATCTCGTCGTTTCTATCTATATCTTCTGGTTCACTCATAGCCCTTCGCCATCAAATTGTGAGAGAGTCAGATAACTCTTTGGATTACCTGTTGTGATTCGTTTATTCATATTAAGTTCCTCGTTATCCATTTCGTCAACCGTTTTGAAACGACTTGGTTTGGTTACGGAACCCTTTGTTTTGCCTTTGCTCCGTGTTTTTTTGTTTAGGTGTTTTTCACATCGCGCCTCCCATTCTTTGACCTGTTCGGGGTCAATTACTCTAAGGGAGGTGTGGTAAGGTCGCACGCCGGAACCATGACAGCCCTTTGCACCGAATCGGGAAAACATAGTGAACCACGATATAGTAACACCCTTTCGTGCGGCGTCGGCGAACATGATATAACCCCCGCCTTCATGGTTGGTTCTGGTAATTTCAGTTACGGTGAACGGGCCTCTTGGTAAAAAATCACGACTAATGGGGGGTAGCATTTCCCTCATCTTATTAGTCGCTATCACCTGTCCAATCTTAAATATACAACGCCTTACCATGTTTATTCCCCCTGTCTATTAGACCCTGTGAGTTATAGAATATAAGCGTTTCTAAAGCCCATTAACGGAACCATGCCTCACATTCGGGTAATTTTGAAAGGCTGATAATTACCGCACTTTGGACAAATTATGTTGGCTTTCTGCCGCCTCTTCAATAGATGCGCCCATTCAGAACCACACTTAATACCGTATTCGTTTCTCGCCAAACATTCAACCATAACTTCGGTTATTTGTTTTCCCATTCATTCGCCCGCCTTTTTATTGTAGTCGGGGTGGTCTTTCGGCAAACGATGCTGTCGCCTCTTACCGAGATTGACAAGTAACCGCTTGATATTAGAGCCGGCAGTATTGAATCTTTTAAGTGCTACCGAGTCACCGTTTGGAACCATATTCTGTTTGACAGCATCCACATCTATATTACCAATGATATGTTTTATCAATTCATATTCGGCATGAGTTACCGTCTTTGCCCTATTACTGCCCGCCACATTAACACCCAATTGGGCCTATACCTAAAAGGGTATAAAGGTTACTGTTCGCTATCCCGCACACAATGCAAACACACATTGCTCTTTGGTGGCATCACGCGTACGCGACCACATGGCGGGCATTTCTTAGCCACTTTCTTTTCAGCCGGTGTCATTACCGTAGTGGTGCGGGTAAGGATTATATCATCCCTGTCTTGGATTAAGTGACGGTCAATGTCATAGACAGCATGATAAGTTTCGCCACCGATTACATTTTCCACTTTCTCACGCCCAATTTGAATCACTTGAACATTCTTACACATTAGAGATGATAGACTATGGGGGGATGGAACGGTTCGTATTGTTTTATGGTGAGCGAGTAATGCGGCCATGCCCTCTTTCGTCATTGCCCCATTTTCCCATAACAGGTCAATGATGATGCGGCGGATTCGCCTATTGTTAGCACTCATGTATATATTGTTCCCACATGATTGTTATTAAAGCATTTGCGGAATTAACATATATCAATCATCATCCATACTCAAATACATTGAAGAATTGATAAAGCCGTCAGCATCGGTGCTATTCTCCGGTGGGTATCTTTCGGGGTTCAAACCGGATGCGCTATACTGGTCGCCGTAATACCACCGTGATATTTTATCAATCAAAAATATAACACCCATACAAAAGAACGGGGCGAGCAAACAAGTGAACGGGCTTACAACCAATCCTTCACCACCTGTTTTGTTTTCTTCACACCTTTTGGTAGTGATTTAATATCGCGGGTGCGTATTTGGTTAGCGACCCTCGCATCATCATTGATGATTGTTTCCCAATAACAATCGGTTGAGCGGAATGGTGGTGGTATTTCCTGTTGTTTTTTCTTTTTAGGCCAATCCACTTTCCCATCCCCGACTTTCAAACCATAGGTCATAATAGCATAAGCATATCCATCCGGCAAAGTCATAGCAACCTTAGCCAATCTCCGGTGTAATTCTATATCGTCAATCTGATTCCGTCTGATGAAGGCGTAAGCGAGAGGGATAGGGATTGCTTCTATTTGTGCCTTCGCCCTCGCTCGGTCTTTCCAGCGAAGCAGGGCAACCGCATTACGATAGAAAGAACGGTTGGCTCGGTTTAGGGAGGGGTGGATGATGATTAGGGATTCGCTCTTTGAAGTTAGCCGTGGTAATTTACTTACTACAACGACCAAACGGAATGATACCAACGGCGACCATTCTAAAATATCGGCCTCGTTAAAATATCGTGGGTTGCGAAGTATGTATGTTTGTTGTGGTGCTGTCGGTGGATATTGCATCTCCTTATCCATGACAATTGGGTTCTCACCCATGAAGTCGCTATCATCAGCAGTCAAAATAATTATTCCCAATCACAAACCCCCTCTTCAAGAATATAATCCACCAAGCGTCTGTATTGTGCGACAGTAAGACACCATACCTCTCTAACTATTTTCGGGCTGATTTCATACCTGCCATGATACCACTTCAAACCATCATCGGTAAGGAGGGGCAACAGGTCGTCTTTTTGCATTGACTCTATTATTTTTGGAAACTCATGTCGGTAAATCGGCTTGGTAGTTAGTAACCGATTACTTCGCCGCCACTTCACGGATTTGCCCCGCACATCACCGCTCATTCACTTACCTCAAACTCGGCTTCAATAGTGTGTGTGGGTGCTTTCAACGCCGCAAAATGCAATTCCACTTGGTCTAACAATTCTGGATGCGGGGAAAGCACATGGCAAAGCGCACCCATTATACTACCCATTTGTGCTTCGGCCAAAAGCAATTGCGACTCAACGCCGATTTCTTTTTTCAATTGACCCACCAATTTTAGTGATTGGTTGGCTTGGCCCGCTAACTTGGTTGCATCGTGAATCCAGTCAGATGTTATTTCCCCATCTCCACGCTGTTGTTCTAACTCATCAAGCCACGATACCAAGCGGATAACTATTCCTTCGGCCATATCAAGCGTGCTGATGCTCTCCTGTCGCATTTTCTCAATGTGGGCCGCCTCTTCGGGGTCGTATTGGATATGGTTATCCATGTGTTCGTCACAAGTGCCTTGAGGCCAATTATGTTTTTTCTCCAAGTAAGCCGGCTCTATCTCATCCCTTTTGATTTCCAATTCATATTCTTTCATGTTAGGGCTGTCACAAAAAGGACAGTCGTTTGATTCTAAGACCCAACGCAATGTTTCAATGGCGAAGGCATCCTGTTCGCGGGCTAACCGCCGTTCAATATCAATTCGTGTTTTCATCCTCGTCACCTTCCTCTTCGGCTACTTTTTTATTATAACATTCTAAACAATATATTCGGTTGTGCAAAACTTCTGATTCTTCTAATAGACAAATCAAATCACATTCACGGCATTGGAAATCAGTCATTTAACATACCCCATTTTGTATGGCAACCAATTGTGCCATTCATCGTCTTTCACTAAGGCCCATAAAGATACCTGTTTCTTTATCCCACCAAACGATTCTATCACCACCTGCCCCACGATTTCAAATCGGGGGTCACGCTTCAATACCTGCCCAAATGATTTACCATTCTTAGGCCCGCAACTGCGGGCGTGCTTGAGTTTCTTCCCATTCAACAGAATGGCATTTGCTAACATCTCATCAAGGGTGACGGGTTGGTTCTTTCGGCGGGCATATTGCCACAAAGCATCTCTCGCCAATTTATGTTTCAACTTAAATCCCATCGGAACATCACCCCCTCGTCATCAAGTTTCTTATCCTCTAAAATCCGCAACCATGTTTCAATACCCAAACGCAAAAACTCGCTTCGGGTCATACCGGCTTCATCTGCCATTTTATCTATCTTGTCTTTCATATCCATTGTTAGTCGGAACGATACCAACCTCTCAACATTACGCCTAACTCTATATGTTCGGAGAGATATATTATCTGGATTCATCAGACACCACCCTTACCCCAAGCCATTACCTGTTCCTTTGCGCTCTTAGTCTTAGGCCGAGCCGCAGGGGGAGCAGGGCCAATACGACACAACATACCCTTTCGGCCCCTGCCGGTTGATTCCGGTTGCACCTCTTTATACCATTCTTGGCCTTCAAGGTTTTCAATAATCCAACGCTTCGCTGATTGATAATCACCACCTGTAACCATTTTACTAACCTCTTTCACAAGTGTTGATTTGGGTAAGTCTTTCATCCAAAAGGTATCGCGAATCAATTGTAAATCGGCATCCATAACCCTTCGTCGCATTTGTAATGATTGCTCAAGGATGGTTCGTAAAGTATCATCAATGGTAACTACAAGCGGTTCATCTCCTTTCCATTCTCCTTTCATCATGTGGTAGCCGATAGCGAGTCGCCGGAATAAATCAGCCTCAAAAGAACGAACATCGTCACGCAAAATCCACTCTCCTATTTCATCACCGAATATAACGCCGGTTGGGGGGAGGGAAATTACAGCCTCCATCCGTTGTTTGAACCAACGCTTTATTTCAATGGCTTGATTAGCCAAGACGACTCTCTCTTCTGTCGTCATATTTGACTGCCGGTGCTGTGCCTGTTTGAATAACCGTTCTTTTTCGGGCGTCATTTCAATATCAATGATAAAGAATCGGCGGTCAAGCCCGCTATCTAATTCAAAACGCGCCGGTTGTGTTCCCGCCCAAACGCTATATCGTGTCGTATATTGAACCCAACCCGCCTTCATTGATTTCTGAACCCTGCCATTATCAAGTGAAGTTAGCAATTGGTTTTTCATATCCATAGAATGGTCTTTCTTTGACGCGTCGCTCATGCTACTAAACTCTTCAAAGCCAAGAAAACCACCGCACATTTCACGCGCAAGTGGGCGGCCCGCAATATCTCCCTCTTCGTTCAACGAACCAAACATACCTGCTTCGGTAACGCTGTTCGGCCCCATCATTGTTCGCAAACCAATTCCCAAATTGGCATCGGGGGAATACAACAAACCTGTTCCCTCCGCCAAGAACATTAGAATTAGAATAGATTTCCCACTACCCTTTGTGCCACGAAGCATCAAGTGAATACGGGTATCGGGTAACTGGCTCATGGGCGTATAGATTGGTGGTCCATTATGACGCAACGGACAAATCGGAATAGCAAAATCGTTATCATCAACATAGGGGGATTCGGGGTCAAAGTCACACCGACTGCATTTGTTGATGGCGTTAAAAAAGTGCGCCCCGATTGAACAGATGAAAATTGGTAATTTATCTGCAACATCTATGTAATGGTTGCCTTCGGCAAAATCCGTTACGGCTGAAAATATATCTGTGACCTTTGATTTTTGACTCATTGATACATTCCCCCTTCATCTTCTATTTTATCATGTTTCACTTTAGTATTTAATTTACCACCGATACCTTCGCGTTGGGCTGAATCTAATTCAATTTCGCTATGTAATTCTTCTAACAGTTTTTGCATTTTATCAATCCGTTCAAGGTTGGCCGGCATATCAAGATAGTAACTACAATACTTACTTAGTGCGTTTCGCGCCTCTTTATCAATGGTTGGTTCCTCTTTGTCATAGCCCGCACAAACTATCGTGGCCTGTTCACCCGTCATTAAATTGAATATGTAAGGGAATATCCAAGATGGCATATTCAACAGCAAATCATTTTTTAATTGGCTGTCCTCCCCAAAATCATAAACCACATATTCTCCGTTATCTATATCCAAAAATACCGATTCATCCCCGTCAAGCATGAAACGCTGAATAACATTTGTAGTAAGTAAAACAAGGTCATTGACACCAAGACTCACCAACACCTGTAAAGTATCTCTCACCATGCTATAAGAATAAAGCCAAGCATGGGGGTTTGAATCCGGCCTCGCTACTAAAGAAAACCAATTGGTAATTCGCAAAACATATACAACCTTTTTCATTTCGTTTTCAACGCGATATAAAATCCATCCGGGGTGCATAGGTTCGGGAATGGTATTGAATGCCTCAACACTTTGTAATCGGGAACATAGATAGGCTACCGGCTCGGCCTCGCCCACGCAACCCATCATAGTAAGGAATCCAGCATGGCCCTCTTCGCCCTGCAATCCCACAAGCAATGTAGCGTTCTTTTCAATCTCCGGTTTCCCGTCTAACCAAAAGAAATCTATATCATCATTCTTTTCTAATAGTGCTGTCATTAAGCCCACCACCCTTTCGGGTCACTTGACCTTATAACCAAAGCACGAACATTGTTCTTTGTATCTCGCATCTCAATCCATTGACCGGCTTTTGCATTCCGAACCCATTGGGTGAATCGCGACATATCCCATAATTGGGCCGCCTCAACAACTGCCTTCATGCTTTTTAGTAAAATCATTTCATCATTAAAAGCCATACGACCCAATCCACTATTTTGATTTATTACTACTACCCATTTAGTCATGAATCCAACCCCTGCACTTTACCTTTTTACCGCACCAAATACAATGAACCTTTACTGTCAACATTAGATTCTTTGTCTGCTTGATGGTCGCTGATTCTGCGTAGTTACTCAAATCCTTTGTTGGTGAGTCAACCACGAAAAGGTGTGAATCTTGGCCGGCAGGTGATTGGTCGCAAACCCCTTTATCACTCATTCATCCACCGCCCAATGTCCTATCAGCGTTTCACATTGGAAACAACGCAATTCATTGTTCTCTCCGAAATCCATCATCCATTGGATGCTTAGACTTGTTTCCCCACATGACCGTTCAATACAGCCGATACCACCATCACGACTTCGTGTGATTATATTACCATGCGGCAACATACTAATTCGTATTTCCATTTCCCCTTTACTATTTAATTTTTCACTACTCATATCTATACCCCCTTTGCCACTAAATATACCCTGTGACTACTTGCCTTTAATTCTTTTTGTTGTTCAGAAAGAATTGAGAAAGAATTAATCGCTTGACTGCGAGCCTGTTTGGTTAATTCTTTTATTTCTTCATTAGACTGTTGATTAGACCCTCTAACTAAACTACCTTTGAAAGAATAAAATAAATAACCTAAACGCTTGACTGAACCCCATTTATTATTTCTGGGTGTTACTGAAAGAGGAAAAAGAATTAAATTGGCCCCCGATAATGGGGAAACTGTGCAACCGTTGCACATTATTTTCCGGCCCCCGCCCACTTTTCAAATGATGATTCGTCGTTTAGAACCCATAACTTCGCTGAATCCTCTTTGATAAAATTATGAACCTTACAAATGGATGAGATAATTCCGGGCGTGGATTTAAGAATCTGACCGACCTCTTTAGTGGAACCCGTTAGATTCAATTTGTCTTTGATGCTGTCGCTCGTCAACCCCAATGGATGCTCACGCAACAGGGCGACCATTCGCAATCGTATTCGTATATGCCTTCGTGCCTTCATATCCATTCCTCACTTCTATTTTCTAATTGACAGGCAGGGCAAACATAACATGAATCATTGCTTAAATCCGGTTTCATGCTGACGCCATGACGGGCGCAAACAAGTTCGTTGTCGCCCTCACCGGACATACTCTCGCACCCCATACCATGTTATAAACATTGTGTTTCGTTCTAAAATCATTGTTTTTTCCTCTCCACGACTCGCCTTAACATATCGGCCTGTTTCTTTAATAGCCCCCAAACTATGAACCCCCAAAAACCAAACTCAAGGATTACTAATATGAGCGTAACACCCACCATTAATTCAAGGTTCACGCCGTCACCTCCACGCCTCGCCACCAATCGGGGATAGGTGTTCCCTTATCC
>TARA_R110000824_G_scaffold267420_1_pt1 | contig 10148 bp, 12 predicted proteins | sample TARA_R110000824 | Tara Oceans TARA_R110000824 (sample SAMEA4397747) | marine metagenome | biome: Polar Biome; feature: [MES] marine water layer (ENVO:01000295) within the mesopelagic zone...; material: water (ENVO:00002006), including particulate matter (ENVO:01000060) such... | reverse complement strand
CTCGCACAGAGAAAACTGAAAACCTGATTCCAATGACACAAGCCCTTGTAATTTATTAAATTTAAAAATAAAAAAATAAAATTTAATAAATTGTAAATTGTAAAGACACTATATTTTAAATTATCCACAATTATATTATAGTATGTTAATATAATGAAATCATTAGATTTATTTTGTGGGACTAAATCATTTAGTAAAGTAGCAGAAAAGAAAGGCTATGAATGCACGACGCTGGATATATTAGAAAAGTTTAATCCTACTATATGTTGTGATTTAATGGACTGGGATTATAAGGAAAATCCAACTGGTTATTATGATGTAATATGGGCAAGCCCTAATTGTCAAACTTATAGTTGTATGGGTGGCGGTAAGCATAGAACTAAAAAAGATATGAACCCTAAAACAGATATAGCAAAAAAGAGTGATTTATTATTAGAAAGAACAATAGAAATAATTAAATATTATAATCCTAAATTATATTGTATTGAAAATCCAAGAGCATTAATGAGATATAGTAACCATATAATGGTATTAAATCCAGTATTTAATGAATGCAGTTATTGTAAATATGGATTTGAATATATGAAAAATACTGACATATTTAGTAATATAGATTTAAATTTAAAAAAATGTTTTTATAAAAGGAAAAATGTAATAAATAATTGTCATCATGAGACTATTCAAGGTAGTCATAAAAACAGGCAAAGAGGTGGTATTCAAAGAGTAAGTAGAGAAACAGCCTATAAAATTCCATCTGCATTAATTGAGAATATTTTAAATTATCTACTTAAATAATATTATATTAAGAAAGTATAGATGGGATTGTGTAGTTTCTGTGAAAGCCGTGAGCGTGTATCCTACTGGGATCAATATTGTAAGTCATGTAGCCGTGCTAAACATTTAATTAGTATTTATGGCGATAGAGTTTATGAAGTCTTAGAACATGTTTTAGTAAGAACCGAAGATAAACAAAAATATAAAATAGACGAGAAAGTAAAAGAAGATATAGAGAAAAAGGAATATAGTTTAAGAAGCACTAAATCTAAATAATCGGAGAATCATCGATATAATTTATTTCATTAATAACTATAGCACTATTATTATATAATCTTACCCAATTATCCCATTCATTTAGATACCTACTATAGTATTCATTAACCTGCCTTAAATGTTCCGTAAATACATTAGGATTTAAATAATAGTCTTCAGTATATTTTTTAGATTCACCTATTTTAGTTAATAATTCCATAGGCGATAAATCATTATAATCAAGTCTATCATTAGCCCAACAGTAAAAATGACTTTCAGTAGTTATTTCCTTTATTCTTTCATAATCTTCGTTAGGTGATTCATCACTTTCATTATAAATCTCAGCCGATTCATAGTAAATATCTTTTTTTATATCCTTATATTCGTCATTATTATCTATATAACAAATATAAGTAGTCATATTATATTTTATTACATGTTTCTTATCATTTATGGGGGGCAATCCGTTAGATATGTCTTGTAGTTTATTCATAATGTCAATATAGTATTGTTCTTTTATGTCATCTTTAATATCCCACATATAGGACGATAATTCTGCAACTTCATCCATCTATATATATACAAATTATTATATTTAAATACAAATCTTTATAATTTTTTTCTTGTATATTAGTATAAATGAGTGATATTTTACCAATCCCTTTAGAGAATGAATGTGAGCCTACTGAACCTATAGCCATTAAGATCGAAGAAGTTAAATTAGAAGACATTAAAGAAGAAGAAGAAGTTAAAGGTGTAGAAACTAAACAAAGTGATATTTTTGTTAAAGAAGAGAAAGAAAAACCTAAAAAAAAAAGGAAACCTATGAGCGACGAACAAAAAGAAAAACTTAAATTCGCAAGGGAAAAATCATTAGATAGAAGAAGGGCTTTATCGGAGGCAAAAAAACTGCAGAAAGAAATGGAAAAATTGTCTAAAAAAAAGATTATGGAAGAAAAAGTCGCTAAAAGGCTTGAAGAGGACGAGATGATTTCATTTAAAGCAAAAATTATGAATGACGCTAAGGCTAATGCTGGGTGGAGTGAAGACAAACTCGCTGAATTAATGTCTAGAACTATAGATAATTATATAACAAAAAGAAAGGAACAAAAACCTAAACCTCGTGTGCATATACCAGCACAGAACGCCTATCCACAATATAGCCCACACGCTCAACAACAATATTTAAATAATAATCAACATAACCATCAGCCACAACCAGCACCTTCTCACATGTTACAGAACACACAGAAAAGAAACCCAACCGAAGACCCTTATACAACTCTTTTCGGATACGGCAATCTATAATTTATCTTATGTAATAGTATATGCCTAAAATTACTAAATTAAAAGAGCAGAAAATTAAAAAAGACTATAAAATTTATGGTGTTAGACGCGAAGAAGAACTAAATAAATTAGAAAAAGAACTACCAGAACCTTTAGAAAATTTATTAAATAAAGGAGGAGGATGTTTAATGATGGCTGCACCACCAGGCTCAGGAAAAACGAATTTTTTAGTCAATCTTTTTTTTAATGAAAATCTAATGAAAGATGTATTTAAAGGTGGGACTTACTTTATATCGCCAACAGCCTACAATGATCTAACAGCCAAAACTATGGTTGATAATTTTGATTTAGTCAGTGCAGATTATAGTGAGGAACTTGTTAAAGGAATACACGATATGATAATGGAAGTAGATAAAGAAGATAGGGAATATTCAACATTAGTTTTAGACGATGTTTTAGGATTATTAAGAATTAATACTTTTGTAAATAACTGGGCGAGCCGAGTTAGACATTTAAGAAATCTTTTAGTTCTATCTACTCAGGCATGTAAAAGTATCCCCCCAACATGTCGCTCTAATATTTCCGCTACATGTATTTTTTACCAACCCAGTTCTAAACAATTAAATGATTTGGCGGAGATGCATTCTATGATGGGAGGAGAAGAAATGTTTTTAAAATGTTATGAGGAAGCGACTTCAGCGAAATACGGTTTCTTATGGTGTGATTTTAGAGCGATGGTTATGTATAAATGGGGAGCAGATTTGTCTGAGCCTATAAAATTATATAGTAGATATGATGAAAATGGAAATATAAATAAAAATGTAGAAAAAGAAATAGTTAATAGTATTAAAAATACGAATAATACTTCAATTAAACCACAATAATTTAAATATTTTATAATATTACATGAGCGATATATTAAGTAGATTACAACAGCAAGGTGCAGACTTCGGTGAAACAGCCCAGCGAGGTCAAGATATGGTTAATAGTTTTGATACAGACAAATTTATCCAGCAGGGGACTGACTATGCCTATAGAATGGGAAAAGAACAATTAGGGGCTATAGTAGGTGGCGAGGTTGTGGCTGGTCTTCATCAAGGACTACCACTTATAACTAAAACTACTAAATATGCTTATAATAGAATAAACGGAATGCCTAAAAGTTCTAAACAAGGTGGGGGAGATAATACAGGAAATCCTGATGATGGGGGAGAAGCCCCAAGAGTTAAAACTGATAATGTAATGGATAATGATAAAGTAGCAGAAAGTAACTTACAAGGGGCTGGGAGAGATGAACGGAATATAAATTATAATGTAGAAGCAGGAAGGATAGAAGATTCTTTAGGAAATCCAGCAAAAATAGGAGGTGAAAGAACAGACACCGATTTAACACCTTTAGAAAGACAATTTAGAAATAATCCTGAAGTAGGTGAAGGGGGTGTAGAAAATATACAACGATTAATAGCAAGTCGCCCAGATATGCCTAATGTAGATTTTTCAACTAGGGGGGCAAATCTTTCAGCAAATACACGATATCAACAAGAAGTAGAAGCACGAGCTCAACAAGCAAAAGCAAACGAATTACCAACTGAAGGGCTGGGAGATGGAAGTGTTAGACCGCAACCAGTACAGCCACCAGCACAGAGTATAGGGGCAAGACCAGTAGAAGGAGAATATCAAGGACCACAACAAACTTATACAAGACCAGGCACATCTATTAAAGTAACTTCGGAAGATGCAGTTAAGTCATCTAAATTTACACCCACCTCATCCGCACAGCAAGAAGCATCAGGATACGAGCCTAATTTAGAAGATATAAGTAGTAAGTATGGTGTAGGATCTAAATTTACTGGAGTAGCCGATGCTGAAGATGCAAGAATTGCTAAAATCCCAACACCACCAGGAGAAGCCCCTACATTTACTCTTCCATCAACAAAATTAGAACTTCCTGATAAAAGACCTAATTTAGTTCAAAGAACAACAACCACAGTAGAACCAGCAGACCCAAGACCAGCACCATCTTTAGACGAATTATTCCCAGCACCCCCAACCCCAGCAGTTTTAGCACAACCTACCAGACAAGCCCCTCAACAACCTAAAGTAGATGATGATGAAGCAATAGACCAAGACTTACAACAGAGATTAACTCAAGTTAAAACCTATAATGAATTTGATGGGGGTGAAGATGATAAACCAGTAGTAGGCGGAGATAAACCAGCAGTAGGCGGAGATGAAGGTGACACAGGAGAAGAAATAGCAAAAAATTTAAAAGATATAGCACCTGAAGAAGAAATAGCAGACGAGATCCCAGGTGTAGGAGAAATAATAGGCGGTCTATTAGGAATTGGTGCAGCGATAAGTGGAGCAGTAGAAGCCTCTAAAACACCGAAAGCCCCACAACAAGCCCCAGGAACACCAGCCTTTCAAACGGCTTGGGATAGTTCGCCTGTGATCGATAGCGATCAATATCACCACTTATGACCACATACTTATCATTAAATCTCTTTGTATTATAGCGTCTTCTTTATATTTACAATATTTATAATATTTAAGTTTATGTCTATAGATTATTATAGTATAACCTTCATTATTTTTTAATTCATAAATATTTTTTTCTTTAGAACGATTTTCTTTATGCACATGTCTATTAACATTATTTATAGAATATGTAGCCCATCTCAAATTTTCTAATCTATTATCTAAAGAATTTCCATTTATATGATCTACAAGTTTATAATTATTTGGATTAGGAATATAATGAATAGCAATTAATCTATGTAGTAAAAATGATCTTTTTACACCATTATTAGTTAAACCAGTTTTATAATATCCACTGTCTTGGGGTCTTCTTTTATAATCTTTACAAAGATGTTTTTTAATCCACCCTTTCTTATGACCTTTAATTTTTTCAATACGCCCATCTTCATAAATTAAGTAATTAGGATAGTCTTGAATTTCCATTTTTTAATTCATTAATTAATTTAAATTTTAAATTTTAAATAATCAATTTTATAAAATAATATCTGTGTTAATGTTATAGACATGTTTAAACCTCGTAGTGATGCTGTGCAGATAGGGTACGATAGTTTTAAAATAGTTGCAAAAAACGGAACAAACTTTTCGGAAGATAGTATAGTTAGATTTGAACTTACGAGAAATATGGGAATGTTAGATTTAAATAATTCTTATTTAGAATGTGAAATAGAACTTCAGCACTCTGCTAATTCACCAGCACAAAACGCCACTATGCCTATGGTTGCTTTAGAAAGAGATATAGGGGCTAATTCTTTAATATCGGAACTAAATATTAGGTCGGAGGGTCGCAGTATAGAACAGTTAAGAGGCTATGGTGAATATGCTAAAATACATTATAATGCAACTAAAACTGAATCAGTTATGAATAAACGCAATCGTCTCGAAGGTTGTGCTAATTCTTATATGCCTCAAGATAATAGTTTTTATACTAACAATCAGGCTATTAATCCAGTCGCTGCAGTAGCGATAGGAAATGGTCTTACTATAGCCAGTAATAATTATTATAAACCATTAAGGCGTAAAGTATGTATCCCACTTCAAGGGGGTGTTTTTAATTCACCACGATCCTGGCCCACTCTTGCTGTGCCTTTAGAAGTTGAATTGATACTTCAAAAAAATTTAAGAGCCCTTAGACTTGCTAATTTTGGTGATGGAATAGGAAGTGTTATAGCGAATAATCTTGCTGGTGGAGAGGGTGCTGGTGTTGCACGACAAACTCTTTATATTTCTTCCCCAGGCAGTTTTAATGCTCTTAATGGGGGGACAGTCGCAGGAACATGCCCTTCAAGTGGCGTAGCCCTAACAGAAGGAGAGGAACAACTAAACCAACTTTATAATTGTTGGTATAGACCAGGACAAGTAGTGAGGATTTTTGCTGGTGCTGGACCTGTAACCGCTCAGGGTGATTTCGTTGTAGGGTCAGGTATTAATAGAACTATTGATAGTGTTAAAGTTATGGATGAAACCGCTGGGGGTGTAGCAGGATTTATAGCCATAACTTTTACTACTGAAATAACCGCTGGTGGGGCTGGTGCTTCTACTGGGATTACAATTAATCAAGCGACAATAATAGGAACACCTCTTAATATGGTTGGTGCACCAGCAGGGTCTTTTGGTTATCAAATGTTTAATCCTCGTCTTGTAGTTCAAAAAATTATCCCCACCCCAGCAGTTACTAAACAGATGGCTAATGATATAGCGAGGGGGGCTTTAAATCTTGATATAATGAGTTGGGTCAATATTGATAACGCTATTCCACCAGGTCAAACAACATCTACTTCAATACTTCCTATTGATCTATCAAGGGTAAAATCTATTTTTAGTGTTCCTACAAATCAGGTTAATAACGATGCTATATTCACGAGTAATGCTCTACAAGGACAATATCTAAACGCTACTCAGTATCAGTATCAAATAGACGGAAAACTTACACCTGATAGACGAGTAAATCTGTTAGTAGAACAGTTCCCTAATGTTATATCGCCCCCTATAAATGAAACACTTAAACCATATAGGCTTGGATCTTTTGTATCAGGATTTCACAGATATGAAGTTGAAAAATGTTTAAGGTCGGCTAATATTAATGTAACTAACACGCAATTTTTAACTAATAACCCATCTAATCTTGATACAACAGCGAATAATTTTAATGCAAGAGAGCCAGGTAGTTGGTTTGTTGGGAGAAGTATGGGGGCTGGTGTAGGATCGTCTAAAAATCTTGTGGGTAAATCAGTAATTCTTTATTTGGATTATAATGCGAATAGTAATGTAGGGAAACTATTGAGAAATTTTGTTATACATGTAAGGACTATTTCTCTCGGTATGGATGGTGTTTCCGTTTTCTATTAGATAAAGAAACACTTTTAATGTTTTAAATATAGACAAAATTTTTTTATTTTATTAATTTATAATGTCAAATCTTTCAGGTATTCGTAAAAGATTTATTCAACTGCATCCAACAAATGCGACAAGTGGAGGTTTATACTCGCCAAGAAACGGTTTAGTTCTAATTCGTTTTGAAATATCTTCAAGTGAAGCCCCACTTCTTTTAGACGGATCTTCTTTACGATTAAGTGGCGATTTTACTGCACGTCAGGTTAATGGAGGGACACCTTCTAATCAAATTGTAGCAAATGAATTAAACTATTTAGATGGTTTTTGTGGTGTTAATATGGCTATTGAAAATGTTACAATTTCAAGTAAAAGATTAAACCAGAATTTAGAAAGAATTAACCAGTATTATAGGTTATGCCCTTCTATTGTTTCAGGAACAAGGGGGATGAAAGAAATGGAAACCGAATTATCATGTCAAGGACTTCAACACAATACAAGTGCTTTGAGTCGCCCAGGCTTAAACACTTATAACGCTTATAGTCAAGTCGGTGCTACTGCTGGGGCTAATGCTAGAGGACAGGCTTTCAGTATGCCTCTTTATGCTGGTATTTTCAACTCAGGACAAGATATAGATTTATCCAGTAATGCGATGGGGGGATGCACTATAGAAATACTCTTAAGAGCCAGTAATAATACTATATTCGGTGCGAATGCCTCGCCTAATCTTGCCTACTATGAATTAAGTAATTTAGTATTGACCGCCCCAGTTTTTGAGGGAACAGCCCCACAACAGAACGCACAGTTTTCATTTAATTCGTGGTCAAGTATGTTCCAGACTATCAACTCAAGTGATAATGTTTTATCTCTTACGCCAGGTTTAGGAAGGGTTACAAGTTGTTTGCTAAATAGTGTAACTGCGACAGATCTAGGAAACCAGTTATTTAATAGTTGTCGTCTTGGAACACTTGGAGAAATAGAACAGATGCGATGGTCTGCTAATGGTGCTCTACTTCCTCTTCAGTATAGACTACAAACAGTTAATCAACAGAATAACAATGTAGCAAAGGCGAATGCTGTCGCCCCTACATCTTTCCAAATCCACAACATGAACGCTGATATAGTAAGAAACTATTTAGAAGGTATTAAAACTGATAGATATTCTAAAGTTAGAGGATGTAATCTAGGATATAATAATTGGTCTGGCGGTGCTGTTAATCGCTTTAATAATGCTGGTAGAACTGGTGATAGACCTGAAACCAGTGATGGTTTAGCGATCCTTTATGATGCTTATGGCGTAGGTCAAAACTTTACTAATAGAGTGTGGAGCGTTCAGTTAAAATCAAGTGCAACTAATCTATTGAATACTGGGGCAGGGGCGGTAAATAATAATATTGATGGAACTGCAGCGACAGCCTCAGCCGTATCGGTCTTTTTCCTTAATAAAAATACTATTTTATATGGGGGGGCTGGTATTGATGTGAGAAGGTGATTATTTTTTAAATTTTTTTTATATTTTATATATTATATGGGATTAAATCTTAAGACAGCACCAGAAAATTTTAAGACAGATAAACCTATGTATAAACCTTATAAATCCAGTAAGGCTGGTAAGGATGGAATGGTATATGTTAAAGGATCAGGTGGAGGTAAAAGGCTACTGCATTTCGGCGATTCAAGCATGGCTAATAATACATCACCAGAAGCAAAAAAAAGTTATATGGCGAGGTCTGCTGGAATTACGGACAAATCAGGGAAAAAAACTGCATCGGACCGTAACTCAGCCAACTTTTGGTCTCGGAAAAACTGGTAAGATAAAAAAAGCATAATTAAAAAATAGTATAATTATATAATGGTAATACATGAAAAAAATAGCGGTGGTATTCATCAGCCTTTATTTGAAATTAAGCCTAATAAATTAATAACAAATAGGAAATTACATTGCCCAGACACTTTAATTAATATACAGGCTAATAGTGATTCATTAAAGGTTATTGATTGTAAAGGATATAAAGCAATAAAACTTTATGGATCTTCAACTACACTTAATTCTATTAATTTAACTTATAATGATAAAATATTAGGTAAATATAAAAAGGTTTCTAAAGAATTAAAAATAATTAATATAGGGGGCGATTACACTTTTTTTTTAGAAATTGATATAACGCCGAACTACATAGGCTTTTATAATAATAACCCCAGTATAGTAAATTTAACATTAAGTTATATTTTATATTCATAGTTTAAATTACTAATATATAATTATTATCTTATTTAATAGTATAATGTCGTCTATGATTGAACTTTTGGGGCAAAACTCTTCTAATGTAGTATCTAAAGTTTATGTGGATACTTCTAATAATCTTCATGTTAAGGATGCACAATTAGCCACAGTTATAACATCTTCTAAATTACAGGTTGATGTAATAACTTCGGCTCTACCTGCTGGTGCTTCTACTGAAGCCACTTTATCGGCTATGAATACTAAAATTACTGCTATGGATAGTGGGGCTGTTGTTGTGGCTTCTTCGGCTCTACCTGCTGGGGGTGCGACATCGGCTCTACAGACAACTGCTAATAGTTCCCTTGCGGTAATTGAAGGTGCTGTAACTGCTGGAGTTATGCAAGTATCATCAGGAACAATTGCGACAGTAGCCTCTACTTTAAAATCGGCTGTATCTGTGGCTAATAGTGCTGTTGAAACTACTACTGGTGTAGATATAGGACATTCTAATATAGTGTCTGTTTTTGGTAATTTAACAGATGTTACAGGAAATATTAATGTTGAGGTATCGAGTGATAATTCAGTTTATTACGATAATGGTGAGAGTATTTATGTGGGAAGCACAGGTGATTTTTACAAAAATTATAATAATATTGGTGCAAGATATATTAGATTAAAATATACTAATGGGAGTGGATCTTCTGCTACTTGGACTGCGATAGCGTCTGTTAAAGCCTAATGG
>TARA_R110000824_G_scaffold56794_3_pt1 | contig 10150 bp, 10 predicted proteins | sample TARA_R110000824 | Tara Oceans TARA_R110000824 (sample SAMEA4397747) | marine metagenome | biome: Polar Biome; feature: [MES] marine water layer (ENVO:01000295) within the mesopelagic zone...; material: water (ENVO:00002006), including particulate matter (ENVO:01000060) such as...... | reverse complement strand
GCCAAAAAGCACGGCATCGATCCAGATAAAATTGAGACACACTTTGCTCTCCTCAAGAGGACAGCAAAGAAAGGTAGCAAGGTAGAAATCTTCCGAGTAACCAGTGGCCCAAGGAAGACGAGCAGTGCCATGGCACTATTAAACAAGGCAATACAAAACATAGAAAACAAGACATCTATTAAGAATCGTCTTTCTTGCAAGTATTGCGCATTTTACAAAACGGAACATTGCACATGAGTGAAGAAAAAAAGATTAAAGTTCTAGTGATGGCAGATCACCCGCTAGCCCCTTCTGGGGTGGGTATACAAACAAAATATATTATAGAGACTCTTTTAAAAACGGGTAGGTATAAATTTGTTTGTCTGGGCGCCGCCGTACAGCATGAGAGTTATTCCATACAACAAGTAGAGGGCTATGATGACGATTGGACAATATACCCTGTTGATGGCTATGGCTCACAAGAGATAGTTAGATCTATGATGTGGCAGGAGAAGCCAGACATCATATGGTTTATGACTGATCCTCGATTTTACGGATGGCTATGGGATATGGAAAACGAGATAAGGCCACTTGCCCCCATGGTTTATTATCATGTTTGGGATAATTATCCATATCCTATATTTAATAAGAATTTTTATGATTCAACAGATGTAATTGCTTCTATTTCTAAATTGACTTACGATGTTGTTAATAATGTTGCGCCCGATGTTGAAAATCATTACATTCCACACGCGGTCAATACAGATATTTTTATCCCGTTCGAAAAGGAAACAATAGAGGAACACAAGAAGGAACATTTTCCAGATTTCCCATCAGAAAAATTTATTTTCTTATGGAACAATAGGAATGCTCGCCGCAAGATGAGTGGATCTCTGGTTTTTTGGTTTAGTGAATTTGCTGAAGAAGTCGGTCCGGAGAATGTTTGTCTCATAATGCACACTGACCCCAAAGACCCACATGGTACAGATCTTAGTTATATAATTAAGTCTCTTGACGCCGATGACGGACGAATAATGCTTTCAGTGAACAAAATGCCAATGGAAGGCCTGTCCGTGCTATATAACATGTCAGATTGTGTTATCAACATCTCTGATGCTGAAGGTTTTGGTTTGGCTACTTTAGAATCTCTTTCATGCGGAACACCCGTTATAGTTAGCATGACTGGCGGATTACAGGAGCAGGTAACAGATGGTGAAGAATGGTTTGGTATCGGCATTGAGCCGGCTTCAAAGGCGCTTATTGGTTCCCAAGAAGTTCCATATATTTATGAAGATAGGATCAGCAAAGAAGACTTCAAAGCTGCTCTCCATAAAATGTATAATATGTCTAAAGAAGAAAGAGTAAAAATGGGCCATGACGGCCGCCGACACATAATGAAGAATTATTTGTTCGAGGATTACCAAGAAAAGTGGATTGAATTGATGGACAGCGTATATGAAAGATATGGCTCGTGGGAAAACAAAAAGGGTTATGATGCCTGGAAACTGATGGAGGTAAAATGAAGAAGAAAATTTTAATCAAAGGTCCGATTTTAACATCGTCTGGATATGGAGAACAGGCTCGTTTTGCTTTGAGAGCTTTGCGTAAACATTCAGATAGGTTTGATATATATATTATAACGATACCTTGGGGCCAGACCGGCTGGATTCACGAAGACAATGAGGAGAGGGCTTGGATTGATCAAAGAATAAAGAAAACAATTGAGTATTCTTCCGGCGGCGGAACATTTGACATATCACTTCAAGTCACCATTCCTAATGAATGGGAAAGAATGGCTCCGGTAAATATTGGATATACTGCCGGAATAGAGACTAATAAAGTGGCCCCCATATGGCTGGAAAAGTCCAACATGATGGATCATATAATTGTTGTCTCTGAACATAGTAAAAATGTTTTTGAAGATAGTGCTTATGAAAGATATGCAGAAGGTCAACCTAAAGAGAACGGCCCCGTAGATATTCTTAGGCTAACAACTCCAATAACGGCGGTAAATTATCCAGTTAGGAAATATGATGAGGTTGATTTAGAATTGGATTTAGATTATGATTTTAATTATCTTGCAGTTGCCCAATGGGGCCCAAGAAAAAATATAGAAAATTTAGTAAGATGGTTCGTGGAAGAAAATATCGACGAAAAAGTCGGGCTCGTCGTTAAAACATCAATCAGAAAAAGTAATGTTACAGACAGAAGCTTTATTCTCAAAAATATTGAAAAGCTTCTATCTCAATATGAAGGTAGGAAATGTAAGGTGTATCTGCTGCACGGAGATATTCCTTCTGAAGAAATGAACGCCTTATACAAGCATCCAAAAATTAAGGCCTTTGCGTCTTTGTCTCACGGAGAAGGATTTGGGCTCCCACTATTTGAGGCGGCATATAACGGCATGCCAATTATAGCGCCAGGCTGGAGTGGCCAGTGTGATTTTCTTTATGCGCCACATTTAGGAAAGGGCAAAAACAAAAACAAAAAACAGCCATATTTTGCAGAAGTTGAATATGATGTGGGGCCAGTGCAGCCAGAGGCTCACTGGGAGGGCGTAATTCAGTCAGATTCCATGTGGTGTTTCCCGCAGCAAGGATCTTATAAGATGCGACTCCGACAAGTTCGTAAAAATTATAGTAAATGGGAGAAAAAGGCAAAACAACTTCAAGAGTGGATAATTGATAACTTCACGGAAGAGAAATGCTATGAGAAGTTTGCTAATGCTGTATGCGCAGAGGAACAGTTTAATGTCGAAAGTTGGCTCGATAACTTGGGAATTGAGGAAAATGAGTGAAGTTTGTTTTTATAGCTGATTTTTTTCTGGACCAAATCGTTGGCGGAGGAGAAATAAATAACGACGAATTAATTTCCATTCTAAGAGGTCAGGGACACGAAGTGATAACGATCAACAGTAATTTTGTTGATTCGTCCTATGTTGACGGTCATTCGGATTATAACTTTATTGTTGCTAATTTCATTGGCCTATCGGAAGCTTCAAAAGAGAAGCTACAAGAAAACAATTATGTTATATATGAACATGATCACAAGTATCTTTTGTCCAGAAACCCAGCAGTGTATACGGATTTCAAAGCCCCAAAAAAAGATATAATTAATTTTGAATTTTATAGAAAAGCCAAAGTTGTTTTCTGCCAATCAAACTTTCATAAGGGTATTGTAGAGAAGAACTTAGGAATAAATAATATAATAAATTTAGCCGGCAATTTGTGGCCACTGAAGAGCTTGGATTTAATGAAAGAGATCTCTGAAAAAGAAAAGAGAAAGAAGTGTTCGGTAATGGATTCAAATATTCCTCACAAAAATACATTCGATGCTGCCAGACTTTGCAAGGTAAAAAATTGGGACTATGATTTGATATCAGATAATGATTATTATATGTTCTTGCGTAAATTGGGCGCAAATGAAAAGTTTATATTTTTACCTAAAACTCCTGAAACCCTCTCAAGGGTGGTTGTAGAGGCCCGCATGATGGGTATGACTACCATAACAAATCAACTAATTGGCGCCACGAAAGAGCCTTGGTTTGGGTCAAAAGGAAAAGAATTGATTGAGATTATTAGAGAAAAGAGGATTAAGATACCAGAACAAGTTGTGTCGGCCTTCGAATGAAGATAATAATTGTTGCTCCGAAATCAATATCAAGTAATCCTTTTAGGTATGATTACGCATTTTGGAATTTTTATTTTCCAATGCTGTCTTTGGGCCATGATGTTAGGTTCTTTGACACCTCTCGGCTGGGAGACGATGAGCTACAAAAAGAGATTGAATCTTTTAAGCCAGATCTTCTTTTTTGTATTATGACTGGCGATGCATCTTATTGCCCCCGCGAACCATGGCAAACGATAGTCAGCGAAACGCAGAAGGGGCGCCTAAAAACATTTAATTGGTTTTGTGATGATACCTGGCGTTTTGATAGTTTTTCGAAAAAAGTGTGCAATAATTTCCATATTTGCTCAACACCAGAAAAGAAATTTGTTGAAGAATATAAAAAATTACAATATGATAATATAATTTATGCAACTTGGCATGCCAATTCAGATTTTTATTCGAATTTGTACACAAAGAGGGATAATCTGATCTCATTTGTAGGCGCCCCTAGGGGAGATAGGGGGGCATTCTTAAGGGCCTTAGAAGAAGGCGGAATAAGCGTCGCACACCCAATGAACGCTTCTTTTGAGGATTTGATATTTGCATATTCAAACTCTAAGATGGGAATTAATTTTAGTAAAAATTCTAATAACAACAAGACACAAATGAAGGCTAGGATGTTCGAAATACCGGCAGCAGGCTCACTACTTGTAACAGAATATCACGAAAATCTAAGCGAATGCTATGAGATTGACAAGGAGATTGTTACATTTGGAAACTCTGTCGAAATGATAGAAAAAATAAATTTTCTTTCAAAAAATCCTAAAATTGTCGACAACATAAGAAACAGAGGCCATAAAAGGTTCTTGAAAGAGCATGACTCTAAAGTTCGCCTTAATATGGTCTTAAATAGGATTAAAGAATTATGAAGATGTATATAGAAAAACATGCAGCACATGCTGGAAAGTGGATATATGAAGGCTACAAAAGTGCTTGGGAGAATATTGGATATGATTGTGAATTTATAAATGTTAAGAACTTTGAACCGAAAGAAGAAGAGTATGATATCATGACGCTCGACGGAGCTATCGACCATAACAATCTAAAAATACTTGAGCATGCCAGAAGGGCTTATTTATATGTTCAGCCAACCACATTTCCAGAGCCGTGGGGCAGCCATCCGAATTTCGTATCTCTATGTCCTCCGGAAATAATTCAACCTATAAACGATATGGAAAATGTTTATAAATGGTCTTTTGCAAAGATAACTGATTATCACAACAAATGGAATCATGTTAACTCAATCCCGCTGGCTTTTGATTCAAATGCATACAAGGCCGTAGAAGATAAAAAATTTCAATTTGATGTTTGCTATGTTGGCGGATGGGCTAATAACGGATTTGACGAAAAGAGAAAAATTATGATTGAATATTTTAAAGAATTCAAGGATTCTGGATTGAAGTGCGGGTTCTTTATTAATAAAGGCCTCACTCACGAACAGGAAAATAAAGTACTTTATAATAGTAAAGTTTCTATAAATATTCACGACGCCTATCAAAGAAAGTTGGGCCTAGATACGAACGAGAGGACTTTCAAGTCTCTTGGTTTGACCGGTATTTTGGTTAGCGATGATGTTTCTCATATAAAAGAGATATTACCAGAAGTCTTAATATCTGAGAACCCGAAACATATGAAGGAAATGGTCCTGAATATTCTCGATCAAGATATGGAAGAAACTAGGGAAAGGAATAGAGAGCACATTTTATCGAACCATACATATGTCTCGCGAGCTAAACAGATGGAAGGACTATGAAACCAAAAGTTAGCATCATAATACCATGCTATAATGCAGAAAAATGGATTGATCAGAGTTTGCGCAGCGCGCTTGGCCAGACCTATGAAGATGTTGAAGTTATCTTTGTTGATAACGAGAGCACTGATAAGAGTGTAGAAATTGCTAACTCAGTCAAAGAAGACCACCCAGAGCTTATTATTGATTCCGCGCCCAATATATACCCAAATTGCTGGGACGAAGGAAAAGAGAAAGGATTTTCGTTGTCGACTGGAAAATATGCTATCATCATGGGCGCTGATGATTTTTTAGATTTTGGCTTCATTAAAAATTGCATGAAATATATTCTTGCTGCACCATCTAAGATAAAGGCCTTTCAGAGTCACATGCATGGAGTCCTTAATGATACTGGAAATATAGTTAGGGTATCTAAACATTCTTATAAGAGCTTGGGCGAGTTTAAAGAGATGTGCTTAGAGATGTGCCCAGTCAATACTCCAACGGTAATTTATAATATGGAATTGTATAGAGATGGGCTTCTTAGGGCCCAACCAGAAAAGTTTGGTGGCGCCGCCGATTATGAACTATATTGTAGTATGGCCAATAATGGAATAATGATTTACCCTGCACCCACTTGGCTTGGGTACTATTATCGATGGCATCCAGACCAAGCAACTTGGAAAGTTCATGAAGAAGAAAAGAATTACGACACCATGATTCAGAGTTATTGGGGAGAAAAGTGGAAGACTTGAATATAAAAAGAAGAGTTCTTGATATTGCTTATAAAAATCGTCTTTCTCACTTGGGGAGTTATTTCTCCAGTTTAGACATAGTAGATGAAATATACTCTAAAATGGATCTTGATAAAGATATCTTTATTCTTTCTTGCGGACACACGGCGTTATCTTTATATGTTGTTTTAGAAAAATATTATGGCATTAATGCAGATGAGCTTTTTCTTAAGCACGGTGGCCACCCACATAGAGATGAAGAAAACAAGATTTTTTGTTCTACTGGCAGCCTAGGTATGGGAATAACGGTGGCCACTGGCCGAGCACTCGCAGATCCTGAAAAAATGGTATATTGCCTGATCAGCGATGGAGAGTGCGCAGAGGGATCGATATGGGAATCTCTTAGATTTATACATACGCATAAAATTAATAATATTAAAATTTATGTCAATGTCAATGGCTATGCGGCCTATGAAGAGTTAGAGACTGATTATTTAGTTAAAAGATTAAAGGCTTTCTTACCAGACATTAATATTGCTTACACGAAAGTTGAACATTTTCCATTTTTACACGGCCTCAATGCGCACTATCATATAATGAAAGAAGAAGACTATAAGATGGGATTGGATATTTTGGAGGCTCTAAATGAGAAAATGCTATAGCAACATGTTGCTGGAAGAGATGCATAAGAATGAGAACATTTTTCTTCTCACTGGAGATCTTGGCTATGGACTATGGGACGAGATAAGAGATACATTTCCATATAGATTTCATAATGTTGGTTCGGCCGAGCAGCTAATGATTGGCATGGCATCCGGATTGGCAATGGAAGGAAAGATCCCTATTGTTTATTCAATCACGCCTTTTTTACTATATAGGCCATTTGAGTTTATTAGAAATTATTTGGACCATGAAAATATTCCGGTCAAACTTGTTGGAGGAGGTCGCAACCAAGATTATGGTTATTTAGGTTTTTCTCACTGGGCCGAAGACGACAAAAAAATTATGTCATGCTTTGAAAATATAAAACAGCACCACCCAGATACTCAAGAAGATTTAGAAAATTTGTTTCATCACTTTATTAACGATCCTTCTCCGCAATACCTCAACCTTAAGAGGAAGTTTTGAATATATTAATCACCGGAGCAAATGGTTTCCTAGGAAAACATCTGGTTGAATATTATAAAAATAGTGATCATCACATAATGGCGTGCGGCAGGGCAGAACTAGATGTAACGAGCAGGAGATCTGTGCAAGAATACTTTCATGAAAACAAGGTAGATATTGTTTTGCATACCGCCGTCAAAGGTGGCACAAGGGGCAAAAAAGATACTTATGAAGATCTTATTATGAATCTACAGATGTTTCGGAACCTGAAAGAACAATCTGATAAATTTATGACCATGGTGAGCTTCGGATCCGGAGCAGAATTTGATCGAAGGAAACCGATAATAAAAGCAAGAGAAGAAGATGTTTTCATATCACAGCCAGAAGATTATTATGGCATGTCCAAGAATATTATAGCCAGAGAAATAGTTCAGTTTGATGACAACATTATAAATTTGCGGCTATTCGGGTGCTTCGGAGTGCATGAAAAGGACACCAGAATGATTAAGGGCAACATTTTAAAGTCCAGGAATACTGGAAAAATAGTTATCCACCAGAATAAAATGATGGATTTTTTTTATGTGGATGATCTTTGTCGGGTCATAGACAACATTATTGAGCACCCAAGCGCTTTTGAATATAGAGATCTAAACATGTGTTATCAAAATAAAAAAAGCTTGGTAGATATAGCAGAAATTATTGCTAATAACTTGCAAGAAAACAATATTCGTGTTATATTAGAAGAAGAAGAAATGAGTTTATCTTATACTGGACACCACTCTCGACTAAAAAGAGTCGGGATCCAATTTGATGGCTTAAAAAAAGGAATAAAAGAGGTTTGTGAAGAATTATGTCAAATCAAATAGATAAAGCCCATACATATTTGCTATCGTATCCCCGCAGCGCCAGCCATTGGTTTCGATATTGTTTTAAGAATATCACAGGAAGAGATATATATTTGGGATGGAGGTATCCCATTGGAAGGGTTACGGATCGAGATCCGGAATCAGAAAAACAGCGCTGGATGGATACATACCCTGTCGAAGACTTGGATCAGTTTATGGAAAGCGAATATACATTCCGTGGATTTCGCTTAATGACGGGCGAAGAAGGATTAGTGTCTCAGCAGTTTGCCGGCTTATCAAACTCAGGCCACCTCCCACACAACGAATTTATCAAAAATGTTGATGCTTGTGGTTGGCCGGATAAATATCTAATTTTGCCCGCATCTAATGTGGTTATCGAGCTTGATCGTTCTTTGATAGACAAGGTTTCTTCAGGCATTTTCTATAATGTAAAAAATTATGTTCCAAAATATTTTAGCATGAATAACATTATCGCCACCTCAGACGGCACAGTTTGGATGACCGAACACTGGCACCCTGAATACGGCAATTCTGCCAAACTCCCCCCTCTTTCAAACTATCATGATCCTGATTTGCTTCTCGACTACGGCCAGCCCACGCCCCGGTTTAAAAAAACAAATAGAGTGCCAGAACATGTTGACATGTCAGATGTGAAATTACTTTGTATAGTAAGAAACCACAAGGAAGCTGTTCTTAGTCAACTCAAACGCATGCCTGCGACACTTTCGAACATTAAAGTTAGAATAGAAGTAAAAAAATTCATGAAGGTATTGGATACATACGATAAGTTTCCTTACGAAAAGAAAATGATCTATTATGAAGACTTGATGACAGATCCTCACGAGACATTAAATGAGAATATAATTAATTTCTCCGGAGAAGGACTTGGGTTTTCGAAAGAAGCTATGATTGAGAAATTAAAAATGTTTTTAGAGACACAAACCTACTCTCTACACCAACAGGATTCAATTCGGAATTACAGAGCCGGTGCATCCGGTACCGTGGCTCTTAGTGGTGGAAAATTTAATCACCACCGGTCAACTGCTTCCGCCGAAGTCTTAAAGGCAATTGATGATTGCGTTGACGAAAAATATGAAGATCTTAAAGAAAAGTATTTACAAAGATATCAGGGGATATAAAACTATGTCAGATAAATTAGCAGAGATTCTTGAACTTGTTGAGCAATATGTCCAAGAGAAAAAAGAAGCCGAATCATGGAAGCCGGGAGAAGATTGGGTAAAATATTCAGGGCCCTACTTCGATGACGAAGAATATAAAAGTGCCATAGAGAGCCTTCTTAGCGGATGGCTAATATTTGGAAAGAACTCTAGAAAATTTGAAATAGAATTTCCTAAACATCTTGGTCAAACATACGGCACCCTGACAAACTCAGGGAGTTCTGCAAACCTTCTGATGGTTTCAGTGTTGTCTTCCCAAAACAAGCTACCCGAGAAATATCGACTAAAGAAGGGCGACAAGATTATTACGCCTGTTGTGTGTTTTCCCACGACCATTAATCCGATAATTCAGAACGGATTTGTCCCAGTGTTTGTTGATGTTGAGTTGCCAAGTGTAAATTTAGATTTGGACGAGGTTGAGAGAGTCTTGGAGGCAGACACCGAAAGGGAAATTAAAGCAATCATGTTCGCTCATGTTTTGGGGAATCCACCAGACATGGATCGTCTTATGGCCTTAATCGAGAAATATGATCTAATTTTTCTTGAAGATGCATGCGATGCTCTTGGCTCCTATTATGACGGAAAGAAGCTTGGGTCATATGGTCACATGTCGACTTGTTCTTTCTTTCCTGCGCACCATATGACGATTGGCGAGGGCGGTTTTGTGGCGACTAACAAATATGTTTTCCAAAAGGCTCTGAATAGTTTTAGAGATTGGGGCAGAGCATGTTATTGTAATGAAAAGAAGCCAGGTGATGTCACATCTGGCACCGCATGCGGCGACCGATTCAAACGCTGGCTTCCCGGCAGCCCAGAGACAGTATATGACCATCGTTATGTGTTTGACGAGATTGGATACAACCTGAAGCCCCTAGACCTTCAAGCGGC
>TARA_R110000824_G_scaffold224084_1_pt1 | contig 10150 bp, 9 predicted proteins | sample TARA_R110000824 | Tara Oceans TARA_R110000824 (sample SAMEA4397747) | marine metagenome | biome: Polar Biome; feature: [MES] marine water layer (ENVO:01000295) within the mesopelagic zone...; material: water (ENVO:00002006), including particulate matter (ENVO:01000060) such as...... | reverse complement strand
ATCCAAGGTGAGCGTCGAGTTCTAGAAGGGCTTATAAACCTCCAGTTTGTTCAGGAGGTTATGAGGGTGTTGGTAGACGAGATTGACGATGCCGACTTATTGGCAACCGTAGCCGTTAAATTAAAACTGTTAGTATCTACAGAGGAGCAAAATGCCAGCAGAAGTAGTAACTCTTAGGGAAGCATTCGATGTTCTTTCTTCAGGGATTGAAAATAGTGAGAAAGTGTCTATTGGCACGTTCTTTGAGTTCACCCGTGATGTTTGGAGCCTGAGCTTTGAAAAACCTGAGCTATTCAACGTATGGCATGTCAAGCTTTTATGTGAAGAGTTAGAGGGGACTATAACCAAGGGGTCGAACTACGCTGCAATCCTACCCCGTGCTCATTTCAAGAGTACTATTTTAGGTCACTCGTTTGCAGTGTGGACGCTCCTTAAAGCTAAAACAGACACTAGTATTCTATACTTATCCTATAGTGATACAATGGCTAAGTATCATATCAGTGAGATAAACAAGGAAGTTGCTAGAAATCCGCTGCTCTCTAAGTGGATACGCAACCAAACGCCTAAAGCAGATTACACGTTCAGGTACCGTAGTAATAATAACGGAAGCGCTTTAGAGATTCAGCATGGGGGGCTATTCTCGTTTAAAAGAGGTATGCATGTGAACGGTGCCCTAATAGCGGACGACATTCTAAAAGACCCTGAGAACCCGCTTAACCTATCACAGATAAACAAGATTGAAGATCACTTCATGACTGAATCTATGTTTATACCAAATCAAGGAGTCCCAGTAGTTGTTATGGGGACCCCTATGTTACCCGGTGATATTCTAGAGAAACTGGAAACAGATTCACGGTTCGTACTTCGAAAATTACCTGCACTAGACCCAGTGCCTGACAGACGAGTTCTAATGCCTGAAGTTTACGATGAGGACTGGTTACTTGAGCAGCAGAGAGCGAAACCTAAATCCTTTGCTTCAGAGTTCCTACTAAAACCTTTCCTTAGTCAAGAGTCCTATTTCTCAGAAGAAGACATCGCTAAAAATTTAGATTACGGTCTACGAAATTACCCATCAAACCACGACCACCATTTCAAGGATGGGGATATGATATATGCTGGTTTCGACGTAGGTAAAAAGAGGCACCCGTCTCATCTAGTGATTTTTAAGAAGAGCGGGGACAATATCGAACAGATACATCAGACATGGCTAGACGGGTGGGATTACACTGCCCAAATAGAGTTCCTAAATCTAGTGTCTAAAAATTTCAAGCTTAACAAAGGCTACATAGATAACACGAGAGGTGAGCTAGAAGACAGAGGCTTAGACACTGCGTGGTGGCCCATGCACTTCACAGCAAAGAGCAAGATGACTATGGCACAGATTTTTGAAACTTATGTACATGAAGGTAACACGAAATTTTTAGCTGATGAACGTCAAACCTCTCAGATACTGTCAGTAAACAACGAACTGAAAGCCGCAGAGACCCCTATGGGGCACGGGGACGCCTTCTTTTCAATCGCCATGGCGCTACAAGCATGTTACGAGTCTTCTCGATATCAAGTCCAAACTGTAGGGAATGTTCAAGACATTTTACAGGATTTGGACTCCGCATCGAATGATGCAGAAAACACCCCTGCAAAGGCTGTACAGGCGAAGCTTTTAGGGTATAATAAAACTAACTCCGATTCCGATTCTGCCCCCAGACCGTTAAATCCCGATTGTCAGGATACCAACTGCGGCCCTAGTGTATGGATACCAGAACGGGGACTATGCCTATACTGTGGATTCCGTAAGTAAAACCTAAGGGGGAACGAATGGTCACTCTTGCATCTCAAGCTGAACTCGTCGCAAAGAAACGATACTATTTAAAGAACGATGAAAACGAACCTGTTGAAAACTCAGATCAAATGTTTAGGCGAGTAGCCGATGCAGTGAGCAGTATAGAAACACTCTATGGGAAACTCCCAGTAGAAACAGAACTGTCAGCTAATGACTTCCACGCCATGATGTCTGCATTAGACTTTGTGCCTAACTCCCCCACCCTTATGAATGCTGGTACCGAGCAAGGCACCTTGTCCGCATGTTTTGTAATTCCTCTTGAAGATAGTATGGAGGGGATTATGAAAGCGGCGCACGACGCCGCAATGGTTCAAAAGTTCGGCGGTGGGACCGGTTTTGCTCTATCGAAATTACGCCCTAAAGGGGACCGTATCAAAAGCACCCACGGAATTTCATGTGGGCCTATAGAGGTGCTAAAGACACTTTCCCGTGTGTCCTCCATGATTACTCAGGGTGGCAAAAGAGACGGGGCTAACATGGCTATAATGGATGTGCACCATCCTAACATCTTAGAATTCATAGACTGTAAAGCTGTGGAAGGGGATATCCATAACTTTAACATTTCTGTAGGTGTTACCGACGATTTCATGAAAGCTGTAAAAGCTGGAACACGTTACTCCCTCATCAATCCACGCAACAATGAAGTGGTTGACGATTTGGATGCAAGGGAGGTGTTCAACAAGATGGTGTACGGTGCATGGAGAAATGGTGAGCCCGGCATGGTCTTCCTAGATGCCATTAATAAGGATAATAAAGTGGAGAGCCAGTTCGGTCGCATGATTGCTACTAACCCCTGTGGAGAGCAACCTCTACTTGGGAATGAGTCCTGTAATCTAGGGTCAATAAATTTAGCTAACTTTTTCATACCTACTAAGTTTTCAAGCTCATCGGAACCGTCACTAGACTGGAAATCTAACATAGATTGGCATAACTTAGATAAAACCATACGTCTAGCCACTAGGTTTTTAGATAATGTTATTGACGCCAATCACTACGCAACCCCAGAAATAGAAGCCATGACTAAAGCTACACGTAAAATAGGCTTAGGGGTTATGGGTTTCGCTGATCTACTTATTCAGCTACGTACAGGCTACGATACTGAATCAGGGCGCTTGATCGGTAATTACCTAATGGGGTTTGTACGAGATATTGCAGACCATGAATCTTTACGGCTAGGCACCTCCAGAGGAGTTTTCCCCGCTTGGGCTGAAAGTGAGTATGTAGCGACGGACACAAAACTCAGGAACGCTTGCCGCCTTACAGTAGCTCCCACAGGTACGATTTCTATGCTAGCTGACACATCTAGCGGGATAGAGCCAACCTTTGCGTTAGCGTGGAAAAAGATGAACATCTTAGAGGGAGAAACTGTATACTACACCAATAAATATTTTGAGCAGGACGCTAAGACTTACGAATTTTACTCTGAAGATTTAATGGATTACATTTCTAATGGCGGGTCTCTTAAATCCCGAACCGACGTCCCACAGTGGGTGAAAGAAGTTTATGTGACAGCAGGGGATATTACTCCAGAAGCGCATGTACTTATGCAGGCTGCATTCCAAGAACATTGCGACTCAGGGATATCTAAAACCATTAACTTCTCAAACAGTGCTAGTATTGAAGATGTTTATACAGCATACATGCTTGCGTGGGAAGAGGGCTGTAAAGGCATAACCGTCTACAGAACCGGTAGTAGAGAGAAAGAGGTTCTGGTAAAAGCCGGGGCGGAATCACAAACTGTTCTTGAAGGGTTTGAAGATGTCCTCTCTGAAATAGACAATGAAGTATGTTGCGAAAACGCTTACCTAATCGAAGAGAGCGGTTGCGTGACATGTAAATCTTGCGGTTGGTCTAAATGCCACATTGCATAAAATTATAGATTAGTAGTATAATAAGAGTAGATTAGTTTTAAGGAGTGAAGTATGGCTATAGGTAACATGTTACGAGAACGTGGGGAGCAGTATGCGGCTAACCAAGACGAGTTAGGAACGTGGCGAATTCTGGACACTTGGCACTCAGCCCTGAAGGTTTTAGAACCTGACGAAGATGTGCCTGATGACAGCCTAGCAGTAACGGTAGTTAAAGAGGGAGCCTTTTTGTCACTAATGAAAGAAGCCGCTAGGATGGGCCTTTTAGATGATGCGGGCAGCATGGGCGCTCCTGAATGCGACCACGAAGAATTAGCTGATGAAACAGTAGACCTGAAGGCGCAAATAGTGAAACTACAGTCTGAAAAAGGCGATCTCGTCATAAAAACTAGTCGGAGCGACACTTACGAACTAAAGAGGCAAGCTTTGGGAGCCGTTCTAAAACTAGCAGCTATGGGCGAGATGGATACACTACTCAAGGATTAATATCATATGAAATTAGGTGACTACTTACCAGAGGTTCCGGAACTTGTTAAAGGTTTAGGGCAAATTAATTCTACTTTAGATTGGCTAAATCTAATGAAGGGCGGCTATAACGATAACGCTAGTACCGAGTCAGGGAGAACTCCATCTCTAGGAATAGAGACCGTTGTGAATGGTTGGATACGCAACCAAATGGCGTATCGGAAACAGCTTATTCAAGACATTCAAACTATCGCTATGCAGGTAGAGGAGATACGGGCACCACTCCACCACATAACCAACGAGGTTTTCAGGAGAGGTCTCAAGCTAATACCTGACACAGAGAATCCTGACCACGAGGAAGTTAAAACACTCAAACGCTTTATAGATGATTGTAATATTTTTGACCAAAGTTTAGAGCAGGTTCTCCGACAAGCTCACTTTGACCTCAACTCTACCGATGATGCTTTCATCTACTTAGTAAAAGACTTTTATGTAGATTCAAAAGACAAGTCTATAAAATCTAAGGTCAGGGAAATCCGCAGGTTGAACCCAGCCCTCATAGAATTTGACTTAGATAATAAAGGGCTTCCTAAAAATTCACACTGGTTGTGCCCTATAGACAGAGGAGATGTTGCTGAGGTAGCAGGCAAGTGCCCTAAAGGTCATGAACGAAGTCCTGTAATGTACCGATACCGCCACAGAGAGACTAACTTATTCTTATTTGATAACGAAGTTATCCATGTGTCCAAGTTCTCCCCATCAGAGACTTACGGATGGTCTCCTATTCTAACTGTCTTTGAGAAGGCTTTGACCCTTATTGGTATGGATAAAAACCTTTACCGGTATTTCTTTGAACGAAAGATGCCTTCTTCAATGCTTATGGTTCATACAGACGACCCTGAAAGCTTGAGGCGGGAGCGGGCCAACCTTGTTGCTAATGTAAAGGCAGACCCTAACTTCATTCCGATGGTTGCCGTTTCAAGCCGTAATCAGCGGGGTCGAGTAGACCTTGTTCGTTTGTTCCACACACTTCAGGAGATGGATTACCTGCCTGTACGACAGGAGATTAGAGAACGTGTGGCAGCTATGTGGGGTGTAACTCCTGCATGGCAGGGCGCTCCAGAGGCTTTCGGTGGGTTGTCCACCCAAACACAGCAACTTGTTGTTATGAGCCGAGTGGTAGAAGGCGATCAGCGGATATTCCATGAAAAGGTTTTCCCACATCTACTACGAGCGTTCAATGTAAAAGACTGGAAGATGGAACTCCCTAATCCAGAAGAGAAGGCAGAAGCTACTCGCATAAGTTTTGCTTTGCAGCGTACTCAGTTAGCAGCCCAACTAGCCCAATTAGGGTACACAATTAATCTGAAAGACCCAGATGTGGATGTGGAGGAAGCCCGCTTCGTGATTTCCGGTAAACCTAAGATGATTGATGCTCAAGTTAAACAGTTAGAGTTGGGTGTGGAGCAACAAGAGCAGCAAATGGAGCAACAGGAACAGCAGCAAGCTATGATGGAGCAAGAGCAGCAAGGCGAGGAGGGCGGCGAAGAGGGTGGTGAGGAGGAGATGGCTCCAGAACTATCCTCCCTACTCCAACAGCAGTTAAAGCTATCTATCCCTAGGCATAAACGAAAGCATAAGGGCATCTTCGGTGGAATTACCCCAGACAATAGCATGGTAGCTGTCCAGAACGAGACTGACAAAGGTTCTGAAAAACGTAAAGATTTCTACGAGATGTTTGCTACAAAATCGTGGATGCAAGACCTCATGGAGAAAGGATACCCGTCCCCACTAGTTAAGGAACTGTCTGATGACGGGACGAAACTGTGGTTCTCCCAGAACGACGGCAATTACGTAGCTTTCCTAGATAAAGGCAGATTGGCTAGGGTGGAAAAAGCCACCTTTGCCCGTCCCCCTGAAACTGCGTCAACACGAAAAGAAGCTCCTTCAAACCCTGTCACTGATGTAGAGGACATACTCGATGACTAACTTAGGACAATTACAGAATTTTCTAAAACAACGGATTCGTAGAAGTCAAGGACCTGATACTAGTAGTAAACCTGAATCACTGTCTGATGCTGAAATGGCGGAAGGCAATGCTAAAGCTCTGGAACAAGGGAGAGCGGATAGCGAAACGGCTGCCCGCAGAGCTTCTCTAGAGGCAGTAACACGCCAACGCTTAGAAGACAACCCTGAAATCCCAGCAGTTCAAGCAGCCCCAAAGCGGTCATCTGAAGTTGCTATGATGAAAGAAGGCGGCGGAGGTGGCGGAGCAGGAGGCGCAGGAGGCGCAGGAGGGCTAGCCGGTGGTGGAACCGTTGCTGTAGCTTCTGACCCCGGAGTATTCACCCCAACCTATGGTGGCGGCAGTAAACGAAGGTTAGGGATGAGTCGGTCTAAGAAAAACCGGAAATCCAAGAAGAAGAAGAAGGATAAATACCAAACTTCAGGGGTTACTAAATTAGACAGATTCCTAAGAGGTGAGAAGATAAACCAGATTTCCAATAGTGACTCAGTATCAGTTACAAACTTTGCTGCGTGGTTGGTTGATGACGTACGAAAAGCGTTACGCCCTGAGAACAGGGACACAACGTATGGAACTGGCGTGAATGAACCCCCTACAACTGGAACCCACCGAGGTAAGGTACGGAACCCGGATGGGCGGGGCGGGAAGTTCAGAGCTCTCCATGGGCAACAAGGATACACAATGGATTTCAAGAAGATGGATACCATTGCTAACACTATATCTTCCGGAGGGTCTGTATTAGATTTAATTAAAGCTATTGACATAGACATACCTGACGAACTAGACTAAGAACAGATAAGTTACGATAAGCCGAGGGGGAACACATGATTCCAGACATTGCAAAAACTGAGTTGATACAGAAAAGACAGGCGGGGCATACGTGGACAGGGCTAGCCAAGTGGCTAGATGAGGAGTACGGCATAAGTCTTCACCGATCTACCATTCAACGTTGGTACTTCAGAGAAGTTGTTGACATGGACACCCTTCTAGACGAAGCCGCTGCAAATATGGGGGACGTAGTTTCTCCTGAAGAAGGCGAAGATTTTCTAAAAGACCGTATCCGATTAGATAAAAGGGCGGCAACTTACAAGGCTGAATCAACGTATTACAAGAAGCTTTACCAACGGGCGATTAAAGATTCAAACAAGTCTGAAATTTTAGTAGACACAATAAAAAGATATGTAACCCCGTTCAAACCTGTTAAACAGTACCCAACTAGGAAGCCGGGGTCTGTTAAAAGAGGGCACAAAGCTCAAGTCATGGTAGCCCCCTTGACTGACACTCATGTTGGGGACAACGTGAAAAGAGAGCAGACAGTTGGGTTGAACGAGTATGATATTGAGTTGTTCAGTAGACGCATGTGGGGGTGGTCCAACCAAGTCCTCACCCTAGCGGAGTACAGACGCAACATCTGCGATGTGGATGAGTTAGTTATACCCATGCTTGGCGACATGATTTCTGGGGACATCCATGAAGAACTCGCTAGAACTAATATAGATAACTGTATGATGCAGATGATGTATGGAGCGAAGATCATCAGCCAAGCCCTTATGTTCCTCGCACCACACTTTGAGGAGATCAAAGTACCGTGTGTAGTGGGGAATCACGGTCGTATGACAAGAAAGATTCCATCCAAAGACCGGTACATGGATTGGGACTACATGCTGTATCAATGGGTTTCAGTATTTGTTTCAAAGCAGACTAACATCAAGTTTGAAATCCCTAAGTCTACAAGCCACATAAGTACTATTGCCAACAGGAATGTTCTTATGATGCACGGGGACTCTATTGGCGGGGGTGGAGCCACAGCTACGATACTTAGGTCAGTAACCGCACTACGGTCAGTCCTACAGTACAAGACCCAGCTTGTTACAGATGACGAGTTTAATATTGCCTCATCGTTTGACGATGTTCTATTAGGTCATTTCCACAGGGTAGACGAAGTGGATATCGGGACAGGAAGCTTGCACATTTGCGGCACTATGAAGGGCGGGGACGAATACACCATCAGTCGTCTGAACTTAATAACTAAACCTAAACAGATTGTTTTGTATTTCCACCCTGAACATGGGCAAGTTGGGAAAGAGATTATCTATTTAGATAAGTATGATGAAGAAGACTCAGAGTTTGAGTTGGAATTACCTGAAGTTTGGGGGGGTGATGCATGAATGCTATGAGCCTAATGAAGGCGAAGATGCGAAACAAGCTGACTACAGCGTTTCCGGATGCCCAGATTTCCACTTTAGGAGATAACATAACTATCTCAGAGACAATTGAGAAAACTGAGTATAATACAGAAAGTGTTTCGGAGTGGGTGGACCCGTATATGAAATTAAACTCTAAGACTAATAGATATCGACAAGTCAAAGGTTATTATAGACAGGTAGAAAAACCATCTTCTTTAGTAGGTGGTACTAGGAACGTCCCGTTATCCCGAAGCTCGAATAAAGAAATAGTCGATAAAGCATTATTTGGAGAAAGTTAAGGGGATACACTATGAATCTAGCAGAGCAGGTAACTGAAAATCAAGAATGGTTGATGGGCAGGCATTCCCGTACAGTCGGGCAGGTGTTAGATATCATAGAGGCTTCGATTCCAGAGGGGACCCAGTGTGAAAAAGTGAAGAAGCTTGTTCAGCAACACCTTTACGCACTTCGGAATGATGTTCTAAAGTTTATGACGAGTGGCAAAGCGCCTGAAATTATAGAATAATTGTATTTATAGTATGATTTTTGTATATAGTAAGTATAATATACTGTACAGATTTTTTGTGCAGTATATTTTTTTGTATAGAGTCGGGGGTGGCTTAGACCAACTTTATGTCAAATTACAGAATAACCCCTTTTGGAGGTATAGATATGGCAGATAATGGCGATGTACTGGAGCAAATCCAGAAACAGCTTGAGGGTAACACCCTTGGGCTGTCCGCTGTAGCTGAAGTGCTACAGAAGATGGATACCCGACTGGCAAAAGCAGAGGATGTAGAATACGAAGAAGATTTGATGCTGGCTGAAGAAGAGCAGTATGAAGCACTTATCAAGGGAGTAGCTCACGAAGTTATTGCTTTGATCAAGGCTGACCAAGAGGTTGGAGTGACTGTATCAGAGAAAAAGGTTAGTGGTACTAAATTGACTGACGGTGACGCTGATGACGGCGCTGAGACAGTTACAGAAGACTCATCTACAGCGAATGCAGCGGATACAATCGTTTCTAAGGCTGATGAAGGCAAAGACGATGACGATGACGATGACGATGACGAGCGTGAACAGGATGAAATTGTTAGCATGAAGAAACAGCTTGAAGCTTTGCAATTGCAGGTTTCGGGTTACAAGGAAGCAATTACTAAATCTGACGACGGCGCAGTTTCTCAGCGTTTGGAACGAATGGGGTTCCGAGAGGAACGAGGCCTAGCGGCTCCAACGCAGATTGCAGACGCATCACTCGGAATCGACAACAGCGGCTTCTTATCGAAGGCCGATGAGACTGAAGATGTAGTTGAACAGCTTTCTAAGCTTTCATTCAAAGAACTTCGAACTCTACAAGAGCGAGTACAGTCAGGTAATACCGAAGGTATCCCTACTGAACTCCTTTCTTAATAAATAAGGATAAGTAAAAATGGCAATCTCAATTAGCGAGTTTCTCGCTCAGGCAAATAGGGGTCTAGGGCAGTCCGTTCTAGGGTCAGACTATATGTCGAAAGCTGTTCATACAGTAGACGGTGCTGGTACTAACGTATTTACCGCTACATATGGACGAAAGGTCTGGTCTGCCCTAAACAACCAGACTCGTGTGTTCAACGCCCTCCCACGAAATGTGTGGGGCGGTACAGTTGGTTGGAGAATTCGTACTGACCGTGGTGACGCCCGGTCACGACCGGTTACGGAAACGGGTTCTATCCCAACCGTAGACGTATCCAACATCGAAGTAGTCTCATCACTACCTCGAATCATT
>TARA_R110000824_G_scaffold218435_1_pt1 | contig 10153 bp, 18 predicted proteins | sample TARA_R110000824 | Tara Oceans TARA_R110000824 (sample SAMEA4397747) | marine metagenome | biome: Polar Biome; feature: [MES] marine water layer (ENVO:01000295) within the mesopelagic zone...; material: water (ENVO:00002006), including particulate matter (ENVO:01000060) such... | reverse complement strand
GATGCAGATAATCCCGCAGCCTGTGAGATCAACCCTTTTTGATCATCGGTAATAGAGCAACCAACAAGCATCGTACTTGTTATTAAAACTACCGATGCTATTCCTGCCATAATTAAATTCTTCATTTTCATTTTTCTTCTACTCCTTTTGCTAATCTAACTGATATGTTGTTTCCGCTTCTTTTTCGATGTAGTTCTTTAGCAAAGCCACCGCATTTTTTAACGATTTCCGTCATTAATGCTTCGCCTTCCCTGAACATCCTTTTATGAATACCTTTAAATCGCATCGAAAGAACCACTTCATGTCCAGCCTCAATAAAACCCTTTGTTTGATCAATCTTATGATCTAGGTCATTTATATCTATAACTGGAGAAAGACGTATCTCTTTTGTTTCTTTCTTATGTTGTTTATTCTTTTTTAAGTCTTTGTCGTGTTGATATTTCCATTTCCCATAATTAATTATCTTACATAAGGCTGGATTTTTACCGCTAGGCTCATTAAAGCAGACTAGATCTAGTCCAGCATCTTTTGCCATGGTTTTAGCAACTTTTATGTTTATGGATTTATGAAATTTCTCTTGTAAATCTACAAGACTTGTTTCGCGAAAATCGGCGTACTGTATAACGTATGGGTCTTTGCTCATTAATTTGCTTTATAGTGTTTTTTCATTGTTTTAACTAAAATTTCGAGTTTTTCAGTATATGCTTTTTGTTCGATTAAATTATAATTTAAATTACTGGCATTATTGGAAGACATAAAATAACCATTTGTTATCTGATTAAAATGTACTGATTTAGTATTAGGTTTCTCAGGTTCAGGCCAATTCATCTTTGATCCTGAAAAAGTAGTACATCCGCATAAAAGCGTTATACTACTTAAAATGATTATTAAGGCTATCGTGTAATTCATTAGTATGCGATTCTTGTTTTTCTTCATCTACCTTATTATACTCATTTTTTAGGTCTTCTATCGTTTCTTTTTCATTTTCTTTTTGAGCTTCTTGCTGGGCTTCTTTTCTTCCCTTAAAGAAATCAAGCAGAAACTTAATTAGTGTCCACCAACTGTTCTTCTTTGACATTATTTACCTCTTCTACGTTTAGAGAAACTTCTTCATCCTCTTTCTCTAAAGAAACTTTCTTAACCTCTAATAGTTTAGTATGTTTTGGTCGCCATCCAATAGTCTTGCATGCATGATGCGAAGATGCTCCTTGAATTTCAACAACAATTCCTGTTCTTTTATTCTCTAAAACATAAACATCATCAAAAGATTCAACAACTTTGTCATACCTTGCTCTTTTTAGAGCTTTCATTTCTTTCCATCCAATTGTAGGCGTTTCATTATTTACTTCACCTAAATGCTTTTTAAAAGCCTGCATGTCTAATTCTGGGGTTTCTTCTGTGGTTTGTGTGGTTTCTTGCATTTTAATCCTTGTTATTTCTTTTCTATTGTTGGTGCGCCATTATCTGCTGTTACAAAGTCCATTCCAATTTCAGCGATGGGAACTCCATCCTTTGAAACAGAAATCTCTCCGCTATCTATTGCTACATTCCATCCATTCTCTTTTACTTCATTAACAAAATCCATAATATTAGTTTCATGCAAGGCTCGCCCTAAATCATCTTCATTAAGATGAAAAAGATAATCTAAATCTAATCTCTTTTTAGGATCGATACTATATCCTATAGAACTAACCTCTTTTAAAATCTCTAAGTTCCTAAGTATCTCTTCTTTAACTTCGTATGGGTAAGGTTTCTCTTTTCCAAGGGAATCAAACAACCTTAAATTTTCTCTAGCTTGTTGAACTCTTTCGCATGTGAATGCCGTTCTTTTGTTCGATTTTAAATTTTCAAGCTCTTCTTTTTCTTTCGAAACTGCTGTTCTTAATCTTTCAATACTTAATTCAAGATGCTCTCTTTCAATATCTGTTATAAATAGTGAGTCTGAATTAATGACTGTTTGAGTATTTGAAACTTGTCTGTTTTTTAATGTGCTTATCTTTGCAGATAAACTTTTTTCAAAATTCGTTAAATCTTCTGACATGGTTAATCTCCTATAATATTTTTATTCACTTGCATTATACAAGATTAGAACGTAAATGTTACAGTGAAAGACCCAAAGTTATTGTCATCTTCTTGAAGCGCAAATTCTTCTGTTCTAATTGTATGGAGATACTTTATGTCTATTTTAGATACTCCAGCACCAAAACCATAATAATGTTCTCCGACAAATGGTTCTTTTTCTAATCCATCTAAGAAAACGTTATATCCAACGGCGCGTCCTTCTGCTCCGCAAATACCATAAAGAGAAAAAGACTTAAATAAGCCTCTTGGGACAGGCTCTAGCTTTAAAGAACCAAAATCTCTTGGGACATTTAATCCAGCGCGTATCATACTTCCAGCATTCGCCATAACATGTACATTCCCAATAGAACCCCCAATGGAGTTAATAATATCTAAATTGTCTTTCCATCGAAAAAGCTTGTTTTTGTACTGATAAGTCAAATTGACCGATGCTCTTTCGGAAACCTGATGTTCCCAACCTTCAGGAGGTTGGGAATCAATAGCTTTATGTACTGCCTTTTGCGTCTCCTCACCAAAAGAATAATGGCCAATTACTCCTAAATCTAATTCTATAAATTGACTAGATTTTTCTTTTTCTGAATGTAATCCATACCCCAAATACAATATCCCTCCAAATTTCCTATCATCTGGTTGATATTCTGTTTCCGTAATATCTCTGGGTGAATATAGATATTGTCCTATATTTATAGTGGACTTAGTTGTTTCCCCAATGATCTTAGAGATAAAATCAGAATAAAAATTGTCAATATAGTTAGTTGAAGCATACGAAAATGCTGTTCCATGAGTATAATGCTGATCTGTGTGAACATTGCCCCATAAATCATTATCAGCTACAATTGAGATTGTTTCGCCATAAGAACCAATAGAGAAACTTAATAAAAAACCAACAAATAAGATTAACTTCTTCATATGCATATTTTTCTTTTGTTTACTATAAACATCCTACTCATCAATAGGTAAATTGAAAATGTATTTTTCTTGCTTATGTATCCATTTACAAGTTTGTTTGACTTGAATGTTTATCCAAGTTGAAGACGGCTTATAATCGCTGCTAATTTCTTGATAATGTTTAGTTAACTCTTTACCCCTTCTGTCGGGCTTAATGTTCATAAGCTTATCTTTTTGAGCGTTTGAAAGCTTTTTATAGTTGAATTGGTATTTGCTTAACAAATATCTTTCTGTTTTCTTTTTACTATGTTTTAATTTCTTGTCTTTACAATTAAAACATATAGGGACAATATCTGTTAACTTCTCTTTGCCAATCCTGTAGAAAGTCCTATGTATATGTGAAGTAATGTTTTCTCCCTCTTTACATATGAAGCATTTCTTAACTAGATTTGACTTATTATATTGATTAACAAGTAATTTCCAATGATTACTTTGTTTGTATTGCCTGAATGGGATTATTTCATTCGTATCAGAACAACTTATCAATGTATTACTGCCGATTTTCTTAGTCAAGGTACAGATCCCCCTATTAGCAAGGGTAATTTCAATGCTATTGATTACAAATATGTAAACCCGATTCTCCCTAACTCGCTACACAGCTAATTGCTGCTATTCAGATTGATGCAATCTCACCTAGCTCTCTAGAGTCTAACATATTTTAACTATTCAATTTTTAGTAAATAAAAGATATTGAGATATTAGGGTTTTTTCGGTAACATGTTTTCTGCCGCTGTTTCTTGAGCCAAGTTCACAGATCCCAATCTTATCAGTCTTCAAACGCCGCAGGCTCCCGCAGAAACGCATTCATTAAGAAATTTGACTGATACCTTTAACGGGCTTTGAGTATCCCTCCATTTCTGGATTCGTTCCCTGCTTAATATAAAAATATCTCTCTTCTATTTTACCATCATCTAATAGAAACTATTCTAATAGATTTCCAATCATGCTTTCAGAACTAGACCATTCGCAACCATATTCAGTATTAAATGCATCTGAAATAGATTTTTTCAAATCTAAACCATTAATGCAATCTTTGTAGAATTTTGCGATGCTTTTTTCTTTCGGCATGTTTCCATTATACATGAAGACGTTCGGAGGAAGAGCAACTTTTTTTAAACTTTTTTCTGGTGCTATTACTTCACCAAGATGTAAAAAAGGCTTTTTCTTCTTTAACTGAACATAAAGTCCCTCTTCTTTTGGGAAGTCTTCTCGAAAGTCGTTTTCAGTAAAAGTGGTATTCATGTTGTATATTTGATCTTTCATGATTTCTGGTATAATGTAATTGTTATTATACAGGTAGCAAACCTACGAGATAATTAAAATGAATAAAAGAACTCAATTGATATACGGAAATTGCCAAGTATTGTCTCCTGATGGAGAACTTATGTTTAGATGCCTTAGAAAAAGAGCAGACTGGTATCTAAAACGTAATCTGGCAGAAGTGATAGAAGAAGACCCTCTTACCATTAAACTTAATTTCGAGCCAAAAGGTAAAGGCGAGAACCATGATCTTCTATTAATTCCAAGAAAAAACTTATGCGTAGTATGCGGAACAGAAGACCTAAACGTTTTAACAAGACATCATATAGTGCCATATGAGTATAGAAAGTATTTTCCAGAAAAAGAAAAATCAAATAACTCAGCATTCATTGTCCCTATATGTAGAAAATGTCATGACGAATACGAAGAAATAGCCAACAAACATAAAAAAAAGATAGCTATAAGATTTGATGCACCATTGAACGGAGATAAGAGAAATATCAAGATTAAAGCCACCGCTGCATTAAATACTATATTGAATTATGGAGAAAAACTGCCAGCAGAAAGAATGAGCATAATGAGGCAAAGAGTAATCGACTTTATAGAAAAATCAGATCAAGAGATAAACAATATTGACATAAACGATGACGAGTCGCTAGCAGGACTTTTTGAATATCTTAAGGCTGAAAAAGAAAACGAAGAATTTCGTCATGGGAAAATGGTTGTAAAGCAATTAGATAGCTATGGAGAATTTTCAAAAGAATGGGTCGATCATTTCTTCGAGACAATGAAGCCTAGTCATGCGTCAGAAGAACTTAAAGATTTCTTCAGTATAGTTGACTAATATTTTTCTTTAGCGGCTGAGCATTTCAACGAAGCTTCTAAATGATGCATTCTGTCTCCAACATTAATAAATTCTCTAATGTTTGGATTCCAGTATTTTGCAAAATTACCAAAATGCCCAAATCTAAGATGACATTTGTATTTGCTACAAAGCGTAACCAAATTGTCTTCATCTAGTAGTCTTGATTCATCAACGTGTCTTGGCGTAATATGATGTACATCGTTTGAAAAAGATAAATATCCGCAAATTGCGCATCTAGGGTGCTGCATGATATGTTTCTTTCGAACTTTAGTCCATCCATAACCATAAGATCGTTTTTTTGAGAATTGTAGTTTTAGGCTTAGTTTTCTATAAATGTTGTGAAATATATTTTTCATAAGATAGGTCTTTTAGGAACTCTTTTTGAATTCATTATACATGAAAATTCATTGGGAAACAATTTTAACTAATGTTATTTCCACTTTTTTTGCAGCAATCATTATCGGAGCAGCCGCATTAGTATGGAAAGGAGCAATGTCTGTCGATACCAAAGTTCAAGAATCAGAGCAACGCCAGCAAGCATCCGATCAACGTCAAACTAAAACACTTGATTATTTAAACAAGTCTACCAAATTATTTGAATCTGAATTCATAAGACTAAATTCTAATCAAAATACTATAGTAGAAGAATTCCAAGCCCATAATGAAGAGATGGAAAACATTTTAAATACATTTACAGAATTTATGAACGAACATAGATCTACCTTATCGGAACTAGAATCTAGAACGGACGAAAACATGTTTTCTATAGAAGAAGTAAGAGAAGAATTTCAAAACGCAAATGCGAGAAACAATGCGTCTAGGGGTGGTCATGACCTTTTTGAAGATTTTGGAGAAATGGAAGACACGCTAAGCTCCAAAAAACCCAATATCGTAATAAAAGGAGTTGGCGCTATAGGATCAACAGTTATAGGGGTTGGTAAAGGCGTCGGAAAGGGCGTAGGACTCGTCGGAAAGGGCGTAGGGAGGGTATTAGGCGTTAATGGCAATAACAATTCTACAAATAGCTTTATAGCAGAATCAGAATTAAGCGTAATATTGTCAAATGAATTGGAAATAGCAATTGAAAAATTAGTTCTCTCAGAAAATGCTAAACGTCAAACCATGAGAGAGGCTATTGAAAAAGAGTTTGAAGAAACAACAGTTAAACCTCATGCCAATAGAGCGCAACGGTTTGTTATGCCAGAAGAGCAGTACATCCAGAAGTCACTTCCTCATCTGCCCTCTTTTTGATATTTTACCCTTTCATTCCAAGACTTCTTTCTTTCTAAGCATTTATTGCAAGGCTTAATTCCAAAAGTCATAGTAAGCTTTGAAAAAGTATCTCCAAAGCCCTTATCCGGCTGAGACCAGATAGCTTTCAACCGTATTTTTTGTTTTTTAAACAAATTGTTCATTTATGGGGAAACAGTTGTAGGTGGAGGCGGGATTGTAACGCCTTTATTTTCTGCTTTAGTTGTTACTATTGTAGCAGCAGTCACAGTGTTTACAGGTAAAGTCGCAGAAAGAGGCATTCTTTTTGGCATTACCATTACGAATCCGTTATGTTGCGGCACAACTCCACGGGCATTAACGACAAGCAAGTCTACCTTTACAGGACCAATTGTAACATAGTAATTTCCGCTATCATCAAAGTCAGGGACTTTAAATAATCCATCATCATTAGTTGTAGTTTTAAATACTATGATTTCTTTTTCGGCATCCCATACTCTAACCTTAAGGTTATTTACTGGGGTTTCACCATCTTGTAGTAAGACAACTCCGCGAATCCAATTTTTAGGCATAATCATATCTGGTTCTTGAGCAATTGCTGCGCAAGAAATCATAAGTATAGAAAATATAGCGATTAATGTTTTTTTCATAATTTTATTCCTTTATATAAGTAATGTCGTACCGTATATACTATTTCTTCCATGAATCTTTTGGATTTTTCAGGGTCATCGCAAGAAACAAGATCCACTTCTAAGTAGTCATTTATTTTGTATTTATGTAAAATGGCCTTAATTAAGCCCTTGATCTGTTCGTCAGTAATGTCCATTTTTTAAACATTACTTCTGTTTTTAGTTGTTATTTACCTGTTTTTCTTAATTTGTCGCTAATGCGCTTCATTTCTTCGGTAAATATCCTTTGCAGCGCTGTCCGTCCATTTTTATCCCTTCGTGGTGGCGCAACCTCAAACTCGTTTTTGGTAACGTAATCTTCTGGTGGAACTGAGTGATTACAGCATCCTTGTCCGCAACATTTATCCTTACTCATCGTTTACCTTTTGTTGATTAGCCATGTTTTCCATCCGATCAAGCAATATCTCTGAAAACTCTTTGCGTTCTGAATCAGTTTTGCATTTTATGTACCAACTCCATAATGGCATGCCGATACCAGAATCAACAAAATCTACATTGTCCATATCCTTAAGTTCTTCAACGAATGTTTCACAAACAACTGTAACTAAATCTTCTAAGGCAATAGAGTTTACTTTTTTTGGCTCTGTACATTTTAGGGATTTTGTAGTTAATTCGTTATTTAATCTGTCGATTGTAATAGGTTTGGGGGTACTACACCCACAATTTCCTCCGCAACATTTTTCTTTACTCATTGTTTTTCTTTCCAGTTGTTATGTATTTAAGCAGCTACTAGATCTAAGTCATTATATAGTAACTGCGGAATAGTCTTCGATAGGGGGTCATCATCTTCATTAATTAATTCATCATCTTCATTAATTAATTCATCTTGAAGGGCAACAATAGCTTTGTATCTTTTTCTAAGATTAATATACTCAGCCGCTTTTTGAAGCATTTCTTGTTTTATTTTTCTAGATGTACGACGAAGCTTTAAGGCTGCAAGAGATTTTGCTAGTCCAATATTTTTCATTTTGACCTCCTATTGTTAAGTATTTGCCATATATTTCTTATATTATTTTTTCATTTCCTTTACTACGGGGCGCATTATACCCTTATAACCTTATAAAGTCAAGCTCTTTATGTAATTCCGAAAAACCCAAATGTCCCAAATGTTGGCATTGGGTTGTTGATTCGCGGTGTTGCATTGTTTGCTTTTTCGACATCCATAAAGAATTTATGTTCTTGCTCTTTTTCTTTTAGGGTTTTTTCTTTGACAAAATGCATCCACCCGATAATTTCAAGCAGTTCATCTTTTGTCATGTCGATCATCTTTTTTCCGAGGAACATCGATTCTTCTGCAAACTTCTTATATTTTTCATTCATCATTTAATCCTGTATTATGTTTTGGTAACATTATACAAAAAAAGCGGAGCAAAATGCTCCGCTTTTTTAGATATCTAGTAGATGTTTAAAGAATTCCTTCTTTAGTTGCTTTCGCTTTAAGCGCAGTTAATACTGCAAATACTGCTGCTCCCATTGTGGCAGGATCTTCTTCTGCTGAACTAATAAGGTCGGGAATAACTAATCTTCTAGGTTGACCATTAGGCTGAAGTTCCGTATAAATAAGATCTTCAAGAACTGGATTGTCATCAACATCAAGAACTGGATTTCCATCAACATCAACAGATGGAACTTGTATTGTTATGTCTCTTGCGGGCGCCCAAATAGCAACTAAACGTGCTGGCTTGGTTGGATCTCCTGCTTGAATTCTTAAGTTAGAAAGCCAATACTTATCATATGTGACTTCTGATGTTGCTGGGGTAACGATTGGGGTGCTTGCTTCAAATTGTGGAAAATCTGACATTTTAATATCTCCTACTATAGTTTATTTTACGGCCTAACTATGATGTCTTTTTGTAATATGCCGCCTATCACTAGACAATCATATTATTCTTATTTTTGTGTAAGTATCCTTTTTTTGTATAATGTGAATAGATTAGCTTACAAATCAACATAAAAAAGGAACACATTAATGATATTTTTTAATTCTTCAATGCCAAGATCAGGATCAACTTTAATACAGAACATCTTAGGTCAGAATCCATCTATTCATGTTACACCAACAGACGGATTTCTTGAACTTATATATGGAGCAAGAGTAAATTATACGAATAATGCTGAATTTAAAGCTCAAGATGAAGAACAGATGACGCAAGCGTGGCGGGGATTCTGTAATGAAGGAATGAAAGGATACGCCTCTGGATTATCTAATAAGGTTCATACGTGCTTGAAGTCTAGAGGTCTTGGTGCCAATTACAATTGGTTTGGTTCTTTTATGGGAGAAGACCCAAAAGTTATTTGCATGGTGAGAAATGTCAAATCTGTATTATCTAGTATGGAAAAGATTCATAGAGCTAATTTTGAAAATGCTCAACAAATTACAAATCCTTCTGAAATGAGAGGATTAACGACCCAAAGTAGAGTTGAGCAATGGCTTCAAGGACCGCCTGTGGGACTGTCTTTACAAAGATTTGGCCAAATGGCAACAGAAGGTATTTCTGAAAAGTGTTTATTTATTAAATATGAAGATTTAACTCGTAGTCCTGCTGGACAAATGGAAAGAGTTTATGAATATCTTGATATACCTAAATATGAGCATGATTTCAAAAATGTAGAGCAATTGACGGTTGAAGATGATTCTGTATATGGCATGACACCCGATCTTCATATTGTTCGTCCAGAAATTACATATATTGAACCTGATTACAAAGATATATTGGGAACTAATCTATGCAAATGGATTGATTCAACTTGTCAGGGTTATCAAGAAGATCATAACTATATTTAAACTGTAATTGTTAATAAGTTCGACAACTGAACGTGCCATCATGGGCAAGATTTTAGTCTACTTGTGTGAGATTAACCTGAGCAGTCCAGCGGATAGTGTCGGTGCTAATTCCTGTAGCCATGATTCTCAAAGCATCATTTGTAGCATCAGCACTCAATGCAACTGATCCTGTGAATGTTCCTTGAGTAGCATCAGTTCCTAATGTAGCAGAGGATACTGTAACCGTTCCGCCATCGTTCAGTACCAAACCATCGAAGCTGAACTTACCGCTGTTGGCAAATCCGTTCGTCACAT
>TARA_R110000824_G_scaffold50464_3_pt1 | contig 10158 bp, 11 predicted proteins | sample TARA_R110000824 | Tara Oceans TARA_R110000824 (sample SAMEA4397747) | marine metagenome | biome: Polar Biome; feature: [MES] marine water layer (ENVO:01000295) within the mesopelagic zone...; material: water (ENVO:00002006), including particulate matter (ENVO:01000060) such as...... | reverse complement strand
TGGTTTGTTAGATCGTAATCTCTTTTACCACCAAGAGACACAACGTCATAGAACGAGTTGTCTTTTAGTGTCTTATTTACAGCCTTGCCAAGAAAGCCGCTACCACCTGTAATAATAACTTTACTTTTGCTCATTTAACGCATCCTTGTAAGCTTTCAAGATTCCACCAGCTACATCGCTGTATCCAAATTCTTTCATGATTGTTGCAATTCTGTGAAAACCTGTGTGATTTTCAGTAACAAACTTTTGTCCCTTGTACATAATTTCAGGCATGGATAGCCTGCCTTCGTCGGTATTTAAATAGTGTTCAATTTTATCTCTAAAATCATCTGGAGAATCTGCAATTACAATACCATCACCAAACATCTTGTAAGCTTCTACATTATCACTAATACAAAAGCCGCCTGCATACAGAATCTTAAATATTCTTTCATTTACATCTATGCCGTACACTTGAGCATGAGGCTCGCTAAGATTTGGACATATCTTAGCAGAAACAAACAAATTCTTCACATCGTGATCATCTATCAGTCCGCAGTATTGATTTACGCCCCATACTTGATTACCAAATATTTTTACGCTGTAACGATCAAGTGGATGTAATAGTGGAGTAAGATAGCGATCAATCACCTGACCCTTGTAAGGCCAGTAACCGCCAACAAAACCAATATCACATGTTAGCTTTGGATCGGCCTGAGCGCCGCTGTAGACTGCTGTATCTGCACACATCATCAACGAAACAGGCTTGATTCCAATTGTCTCAAAATAGTTATGAGTTCTTTTAATGTCGGCATCGCTGTAATGAATATGTACAAAGTCAGGTTTCCCCGTTTCGTCTTTGAGTTTTTTAAGTAGTTCTTTTTCTTTCTTAGCGCAGAACAAAATGTTGTGCTTTGATTTGTCTACCTCTTTTTCCTGATCGCCCCAATCACCAGCGCGTAGGCCCACCTTTAAGTGCGGTCTTTCATATATACACTTTATTAAAGCTTCATCTAAATTGTAGGCTTGACCAAGGAAAACATCGGGTTCAAACTGATCAAACATATCAAAAGCCGGAACCGTCTTACAATCCCATAGCATAACTTGATTTCCAGTAGCAGCAAAAGCATTTGCCCAAGCCATTCTTTGAAAGTAGTGAGCATGGCGACCATCACTACAAATTAAAATTTTCATTCTTTAAGTCCTTTATACAGTCTATTTCTACTATCGACATATTGTTTGGTTCGTAGCACTCGAAATTTGCACCCATAGAAATCATTTTATTTATTATTTCAAAAGACAAAAGCTTTTTCTGGCTGCCTTGAAGTTTTTGTAGTATGTTTTTTAAAATTTTCAACTCTTTACCTGTCATAAACGCTATTTGACACCACTTTGTAGATAGTCCATACGACAGTATTGTAGCTTTATTATTCTGTATGGTCACGCCTATTTCTTTAGGTTTCATCATTTCTTTATTATCTACTATTAGAAATGACTTTTTGTAATTTAATTTACTAAAAACACTATCATTAAAATATAAATCACCATGAAGAAACATTATATTTTTTTTGCTAGTATTATTTACTGCTAGCCTAAGACTTTCAGAGTTGTTGGTTTCTTGATATACTTGATTTTCTACTACCCTTAGTTTACCCGCTATTTTTTTTATAATTTTCTCAATAGCATATCCAAATACACCAATAATTTCTTGATTATTTATAGTATTATTAATAATATCAATTTGATGTTCGACCAAGGTCTTATTACCTATTTTTATCAAACTACGAGGCTCGTTTGATTTTATCCTAGCTCCTATGCCAGCGGATAATATTATTATAGCCATATCGTTTTTATTGTTATTAGACTTTATTGGTGCTGTAATTTCTCTGGTAAATCTACCCACTAGCGACTACCTAAAATTTGGGCTTGTTGTTGAAAGATTTCTGGAGTCATTTTCATAGATTGATTCTGACCACTTTCATTAACTATAGATAAAGATTCTGGCACATGGCACATAATACAATGATGAGATAGCCTTAGCCACAAATCAAAGTCCTCCGTACATCCTATAAAACCTTGGCTAGCTGGGCCATGTAGCCTACTATCAAATATTTCTCCATTTGGAAGAATAACCTTTTCTAAATATTCCTTTTTGATAAGGGCGTTACTATGAACCATACATCTAGCAGACAATTCTTTTCTACAATACGGACTTTTTGCTTCGTATTTTATATAGTTTTTGTCGCCATAGCTTCTATGGATGTCATAATCGCCATAAGCAACTCCGACTTCTGGATACTCCATTAGTTTTTCTACTAGCTTTTCCACCTTGCTTGGCTTGTAAGAGTCATCAGCATCTAGGATGCCAAATATATCAGCCCACTCCCAAGCCATAGTTAGTGCGGTATTACGAGCCACACTAGCGCCTGAGTTTTCTATTCTTTGAGCAAAAACAAAATCAGGATCTTCCGCTGCAAATTCTGATATCTTCTCCCAAGAATCATCAGAAGATCCGTCATCCACAATATAAAGTCTTATCTTGCCCTTATATGTTTGTCTTTGTATGCTTTTCATGCCCTCAACGATAAATCTTCCGTAGTTATAGTTGGCGCATACGATTGCTACTTTAGGAAGCATTGAATTCCTCCCAAGTAATTAGCGTTTCTCCAGTGTCGTCTTTCATGTCTTCTATTTTCTCCAAGAACGGCCTGCCGTCAAACTCTAGCTCGCCGTCATTTTTTTCGTAGGGCTTTTTGTGATTACCGTTTAAAAATTTAAATAAAGGAGTTGAAAACAATAGTCCGTTAAAGTTGTCGTATGGTTTTACAACGGACAATCTTTTCATATCTATGTTAACTCTTTGATTAATTTTTTCAATCAATTCTTGATCAACACTTTCTCCAGACGTTGTTGTATATACCCAGCCATTTTTTGCGTGTCTGAAACACTCATCAACAAGTAGCATTTTGTGATCTGGAACCGAAGACACTTTAACTAAGTGATGCAAAGTCTTGTCGTGGTCAAAATTTTCTACAAGTACGGATTGAATTTCCTGATTATATTCTGCTTTATCTGTAGCTACTATTATATATCTAGCTTGATGAATAGTTTGATTTTTAATATCTTTAAGGGTTTTTTTAAGATCTTCAATAGAAACTAAACTATCCGCAGAGTCTTTACTAGTATCTAAGAATACTAAAAAACCAACTCTAGGTATAACTTCTTTTAGTGCTATTTGATGCCTATTTTTATAGTCTTCAAAAGATAGCTCAGAAACCCACTCTTCCGGTCTATATGTGTTACAGTACCTTTCTAGGACGTAACTACCATCTTCTTCTTCATGAATGCCTAGTTTTTCAGACCTGTATAGTTGACATCCTATTTGTTTTTCTTCTTCGGATATCGAAAAAACACAACCGCTGCATGATGTTTGAGCTTTCATTTAACTCTCCTTAATTTTAATACCGATAATGAAGATTCAGATATGTATTTTTGTTGGACTTCAAAGTTTTCTGGAATCATTGACTCTAGCTTGCTGGTATTCATGATGCATTTCTTAGACCCTTGAAAAAACACTTCATTAAAATAATCTAAATCAAGATCGTCCCTTGTATACATTCTAAATAAAATATCACAATCCGGTTCGGATATAGTAATATTGCATCCAATCCTACATTTTTTTAGTATTTCTCCAACAACATCCCCCAGTTCGGAAAAAGAGAATGAAGAAAGAAAACAATCTATGTTAAGAGAGGTTACTTCACTATCAGAACACATATTATCAAAAGATGCTAAATTAGAGCAATTCTTGAATGATGTATCTGAAGAAGGACCGTTTGACAAATGTACTTTCATTATTTATTCCTATAATTATTTACGGTAGAGTAAAACAAATTGTTCCAATTATCTACAAATGTTTCTAGATTATATCTTTCTACTATTGTCTTTCTGGCGTTTTCTCCCAACTCCTTTGCTAAATCTTCGTCTTTAAGAAGAAGCTCTAAAAACCCGCGCAACTCTTGTGGGTCGTTTGATATTAGTCCATTCTTACCATTTTCTATTATTTCTGGTATCATGCAGTTCGCGGTGGAAACTACGGCACATCCACAGGCCATAGCTTCTAATAATACACTAGGAACAGGAGAATGTAAAGAGGTATTGTAGAATATTTTTGAAGATTGATAAATTTCTCGCAAGTGTTCTGTGGATTTTGCAGGCTCAGAAAGTCCCGGACTTTTACCAAAAACTTTTATAGGCAATCCCGCTGTTGTTTCTCGCCATAGATTAAAACCGCAGCACCAGTCTCTGTTAGGCCAATCGTTTACCACAGAAAGACAGGCGTTATCTTTGGAAGTGTTGTCGTTTGGTTTCCAGAATTCTGTATCGACACCATGCTCTACTACGCTTGAATTATTTTCATTATAGTTCCATGCGCCCATGTTATAATTTGATATAAACGAATTTTCTCCAATAGGTATAGAGCCATAGGCTTGAATTTGTGTATTGACATCGAACCTTACATCTGGCAGAACGTGACAGTGTCTCAATATGGGGACATAGCACATATTAGTTGTTGCTCCTTGCGTAGAAGATAAATAGTCGTGAGCTATTTGTAGTCTATTACAAGAAGAATGAGCTAATATTAAATCAAACTCTATATCGTTTGGTATTTTGTGAAGTATGGTGTAGTTCTCTGGAACTTTCGCATAGTCTTCGTCCCATTCTTTTCCGGGTAGAACCGTTAAAGAATAAAAATTGTGACCAGTTCTACAGAGGTTTTCTTCATATCTTTCATGGGTTGGAAATGTTAATATGTTTAATTTTTCTATAGGGTTACTTCTACGCATAATATTTCTTATGCTTCTTTTTGTCGCATTAGCCGTCATTTAAAATCTCCTTTAGTCTTAGTCCCACTTCTTTATGAGAAAACTTTCTCGCTTTTTGCAGGGCTTGTCGGCTTTCTTCTGTGGCTATTTCTGTATTTCGTTTCATAAAAGCTTCTCTCATAGAAACCATCAAGTCTTCAATATCTACTTCTCTCCATTTTTCATTAGAAGTATATAAATATTCCATAGTTGACATAGCGCCAAAACATGGAACTTCTGACGACTTGACAGCAGATCCATAACAGAAATCGTCCATGCCAGTGCCTTCTGTATAAATAACAGGAATGCCTATAGCCATCGCTTCTAGAGCAGGAATACAAAAACCTTCTCCGCGACTAGGCATAACAAAAGAGTGACACTGCGCTAGTACAGATATATAGTCTTCCCTAGATAACTGGCCGGATATTACAACCTCTTCTTTGTAGTGCTTCCTTAGTTTTAGTCCTGATTTAATCTGGTTAAAATAATTTTGAATGTATTCTAACCCCTGTTGAGATGTTTTTATGTATAGGTTTACGGGTTCATCCCGTTCAAACTCTGCGTGGAAAGCCTTAGCTAAAGCTTGTATATTTTTTCTTTCTACAAACTCTCCAATAAAAGCAAAGTTAAAAGTATTTAGTAGATTTTCTATTTTAGATCCCTGCTCTATATATTTGGCAGAATCGTACTTAGATATGTCTAGTGAGTGCGGCGCTATCTTTACATCTTTTATAACGCCACTCTGTATACAAGCATTCTTGCATGACTGGGTCGGAACCCAAATTTGATCCATCAAGTTGGCGTGATGCTGCCAAGAGCTTTCAATAAAGTTGCTGGTTTCTGTAGCTATAAAACCTATGTTTTTGAATTTCGAGTGATAAGAATACAAATGTGGAAGAGTGTGTTGAATACATATGTCGCATCCAGCTTCTGAATTTTCTTCAAGCTCTAAGATCTTCTGCGGACATCCTCCAGTAGAGTTGTTAAATGTTATAGCGCGAGGAACAACATCCACACCCGCCGCATCTAAAGCAAGTATATTATTTATACAGGCATTAGCCCATCCTGTTCCGTCTTTATAATTTCCTATGTATAAGACTTTCATTTAGCTTTCATTTCCTCTTGGTTTTTTTTAACTCTCATATGTTCCCAATTATTTAATTGATTTCTAAAATTAGCCATCTCTTCACAAGCTTGCTGTATAGAAAAAGGAGTGTTGCTATTTTGACTTTTGACATGGGATTCATTAAAGTAAAATTGCTTGTCCATATTTTCGCACCTATAGCCAAAAGAAACGTCTCTAAGAACCCTTTTCCATAGGTAGCCGCCTATCCAATCTGGCTTATGTAGTATATGCGTAAATATATAGTTTACCGCCTCCGTGGTAGACGTTAATCCTTGTGGTAAATCTTTACTAGGTTCTGGAGCGTTTAGTGGAGAGTACCAAGTCGTAGAAGGATCTTTTTTATCTACGCTTTTAAAGTGTTTAGCCCAAGCGTCAGCAGCTTTATCCCAGCTATAGTTTTGCAATGCGTTTTGTCTAACCTGTTGACCAATTTCTGGCAAAATTCTCTTTTTACCATGAAGTTCTTTTAACAGCCCCAGAAAAGCATTGTTGTCTGGAATTGCTCTTTTGCATCCGGTTTCACATTCTGCATAGTATGAGCTTGGTATTACACCAAAGCCTCCAATATTTTTTACAACAGACTGCATAGCCGAATAATCTACAGAAATCACAGGAAGAGAGCAATTAGCGGCTTCTAGTTGTGGCATTCCAAAGCCCTCACTATTAGCATATTGTACATAAATATCGAAACAGTTGTAAACACTAGCTAGCTCTTCGTCCGATATGGGGTTTGCTATACCCACCATATGATTATTTAAAGTTTGACAATGCTGACAGTTTTGTATAGAGTTTTGAAAGAAGTCTACTGAAACTTTTCCGCAGTTTTTACATTTGTATGTTATTAAAACCCTGCTAGCTAATCCATTTTCATGAATTAGTTTAGGTAAATCCCATCCTACATCTGGGTAATATGTGTGACAATACAAGAAAGCGTTAGGATCTTGTGTCTCGTCTAGAAACTTTCTAAATGTCTGCATTAGATCTGGATATAGTTTTCTTCGCTGATTTCTCATCACTGTTCCAACTATAAAACAATCAGGAGAAAGACCCATGCTAGACTTGTGAGACGACTTGTCCTGCGTTGGGGTAAAGCATTTGTTGGCAGCGGGTGATGCTATGTCTATAAAATTAATATCATCACACTGATTTACCAGCGTGTCTCTACCAAATTCCGAGTAAGCAAAAACGGAATCAGCAGAAGCGTATGTGTTAACCCATTGATCAGCTTGGGGTTCTGCATCTACAGTAGGCATAACTGACCAGTGGAAGAAGTCTCTAAAAGGAGATCTTTGTTGAAATTCCAGCATCCACCAGTCCCTAATATCCATTACAATATCGGGTTTAAAGTCTAACAATACAGAGTTAAAAGATTGGTCTCCAAATTGGGCTGTTGGATTACCTTTATAAGAATTGTATTCTGGACTATTTGGGTCTGGTTTATTTCCGTAGAACTTCCAAGGAAGATTCTTGTCTTGAGCGTCAGAAGTGTTTGCATAACATCCCAATTCAGCAACTTCAAACTCATCTATTTGACACAGTCTGGAGAGAACTTCTTTGGTGTAAACTGAATAACCTGTAGCGTACCAAGAAGCTTCAGTGCAAAAAAGTATTTTTTTCATATTTGACTTGCTTTATTAATTATTACGGAGGTATTGTCTTTTTTTGATATTTCGCCGTTAATTAAAACGGTATTACCCTCGATGAGAACATCTTTATGCTCTTTGTAGGCTTCTGGAAAAACTGTAACAGAATCAAGCTCGCCGCTAGAATCTTCAACTGCTAGAAACGCCATCAATTGTCCGGGGGTTTTCCCTTTCTTTGTTTTATATTCTCTTAGAGAGTTTATGTGAACGGCAAGCATTACTTTCCCTTTTATAGCACCTTTAGACACATCTTTGCACATAAAATTCTGATTACTTATGGCGTAGTCTGTTTTGGAGCATGTAATAGAACAGCCAAGGAATTTAAACTCTTGATCTGCAATAGTTGCCGTACTATCTGCTAGATCATAAAATGGATTATCCAGAGATTTTTTAATATCTTTTACGGTATCTATTCTTCTTGAGTTTATTTTAAGATTTTCAATTAGGCTCTCTATATTTTTACTGAGGGATGCTTTACTGTCATAGTTTTCCTCTATGTACTTCTGCTCTCTAGCTGAAAGATTTTTCCAACTATCAAACTCATAAAGCATCTCTTGCCGATACCTAGAGTTATTGACACCGTTGAACGCTCCTACCGAAATCAAAGACACCACAGCCCTTTTGTTAAGTTTACAACCATTGATAATCTTAATAAGGACATCCATCCAAGTATATTTTGATATGTCTTTTTGCGAAAGAAGCTCTTCTATCTTTTCACACTCTCTGGTTCCTACGTTCTTGATATGTCGCATACCGAAGTATATCTTATTATCAATATCTGTAAAGCTTGTATGCATATGCTGAAGCCTTGGCGGATAAACATCTATACCTTCAAACTTAGCATCCATTACAAGTTGCTTGATTTCAATCTGTGGCTTAGGTTTCCTATCCGACCTGTTAAGGTAGGACGTATAAAAGTCAAGCATACGATAGTTTTTGCAGTAGGCGCTCCAGTATGCGTTGATCGCATAAGAGACAGCGTGAGACTTATTAAAGGCGTAACGGTTAGACTTCTCAATCCAAGAGAAAATTTCTTCCGCAATATCTTTGTTTACAATACCCTCCTTCTCCGCGCCTTCTAGAAAAGACTTCTTAACCTGCTCCATCAAGTCAGCTTTCTTTTTACCGATAGCCTTCCTCAGTCCGTCAGCCTCTTTTAGATCAAAGCCAGCTAGTTTTTGAGCCATCATCATGGACTGCTCTTGATAAACAAGAACTCCGTAGGTCTCTTTCAAGATAGGCTCAATAGATTCATGCTCGTAAACAACTGGGTCTAGATTAGCTTTTCTATCGGCATAGTGCTGAGTCATACTTTTACCGTCTTTATACGCCTTCAGGCATCCCGGCCTAATTAGACTAAGTAAAGCGGCTAATTCGTTTATGCTCCTTGGGCTAACCTTTTTAGCCCAGTGCCTTCCGAGATTAGACTCAAGTTGAAAGACACCCTTGGTACGTCCTTCGCAAATCAAGTCCCAAACATTATCGTCACGAAAATCGTTGATATCAAACATAAATTTCCCCGTTGGCAAATGTCTTTTCAAACTTTACCTTTTTTAACAACGTCCTTTGTAACTTCATAAACTTAATCATAAGATTAGCGGTATCTTTTACATCTTGCAGGGCATCGTGAGCATTATCCTTGCTAGCTTGACTCATTCCAAAGTAGTCGCGCATGTAATCCATGTTATACTTTTTAACTTCTTGATTATTTTCAAACCAGCAATAGATATGTTGCATGACATCAATTGTATAGATGGGGTTAAAGATTCCCTGTCTTCCGTTTTTTGCATGAGTAGGTCCGTATTGTTGACACATACGTTCAACGATAGGCATATCGTAGCCATTGATATTATAACCGGCAGCTATTGGGGCGTAGTAACTTGTTTTCTTAAAGTTGTATTTGTCACAAAACTGGGAGAATTTACGCCAAACAGTTTTAGGCAGAGGTGCTTTGGCTAATTCATCTCTTGTTTTTCTAGTTATCTTTAGAGCTTCTTCTTCAAGCGGATCAACGCCCGCCTTAATAGCTTTGTCGTCGTCTATGATTGGCCTGATTTCGCTGTTGAACGTGCCTCCCGGCTGGAGTTCAAGCTTTCTAGCATGAATCGCTACAGCAGCGATCTGAGTGGGTTGACAGCTATAAGGATTTCTGCCACCAGTCTCAAAGTCAAATACTATTATGTCTCTATAATTCATGCTCGTTTTCCTTTTAGTTCTATAAATTTATTAACAGCGTCGTCTATGTTTTTATATAGCTTGTACTCTTTATGCTTGTCAGACCAAACTTGATATTCATTATCTGCAACAAGCCTTTTATTATAGTTTCTTAGGTTACAAATATGAACCTTGTTTGATTCAATAGAGCAACCAGAAAATATTACGGACTTATAATCTTCTGCTGTAGCGTTCATTTTATTCTCCCTTGTTTGTTATTTCCATGATTTTACTTAATAGATCAATGGCTAAAATGTCAAATTTAACATGTCCTTGCGACTCTAGATCGTTCATTTCAAAACCAACTATATTTTTACCAGTAGCATCTTTC
>TARA_R110000824_G_scaffold30184_2_pt1 | contig 10162 bp, 18 predicted proteins | sample TARA_R110000824 | Tara Oceans TARA_R110000824 (sample SAMEA4397747) | marine metagenome | biome: Polar Biome; feature: [MES] marine water layer (ENVO:01000295) within the mesopelagic zone...; material: water (ENVO:00002006), including particulate matter (ENVO:01000060) such as...... | reverse complement strand
CTGCTCCTTCTGATGCCTGGCATAGCCATAAGCAGCGGAGCGTGTGGCTCACAAATAGTAGTCGAGGCCTTGCCGCATACGACCAAATAGTGGTCGAGGCCTTGCCGCATACGACGTGCCAACACCATACATAAATACAAACAAAAAAGAGGGTAAAATGGAAGCATTTGCAATCATTTTGATGATCTTTTCATTCATTCTTGCGCCGCATCGTGTTGCAGCAAAGATTGCCCGAGTGCCAGTAGCGCTTTTGATTGCGCTAATTCATGTTGTGTTTAAGGACAAAACAAAAAGCAAAGAATCACCTAAAGTTTGCGAAAAAGTAGAGGCTCCGTATGTCGCTTATGTAAATACCGATGGCGAAGTGTATGAGTTTTTCATACCTCGCCGCATTATGGCACTGTATCACCGGATCAAAAATATGATGACAACGGGATGGAGGCGCGCAGGGCTGTAGCTAAGCTACTGGACTCCATATAGGGGCTACCTGGGGCAGGGAGCTATGTCTTCGGGCATGGCGCATCAAAACGAAGTGTCTTAGGTACGCCCCGCTTTCCATCGCCGCATAATAACGGAGGGCTTTCAATTGATAGAAATGCAATCAAGCATCAATCCTGATGACGAGCAGATTGAAAGAGTCGGCAAGATTATTCATGCCGCAACGCTGGTCACGCCATCTAGGCGTGAGCTATGTGACATTATCAGGGCGATATTAATAACTCGCCCACCGCTGACTGAGAAAGAGGCTCACATTCTTTATATTTTGAAACGCCACTACAACACGGAGGGTTTTTCAATGACTATTCGCGGTCTTCAGGCCGCATCAGGTAGCAAATCTCTAGGGCATACCCATCAGGTCGTAAACAACCTTTGTGATAAGGGGTATGTCATTCAATTAGTTAATAAATACGTCCCTGTTGGAGACATAGGACTACTAAAACCATAGGAGAGTGCCATGGGGAGAATCAAAGACTGGATGATGGACATCCAGGAACGTGAGATCGACCGGCTGCTTAATGAGAACCCAGAGATGAGCGCCGAAGAAGCACATATAATAGTGTGCGATGACCCTTATCATCTGTATCAGCCATTCAAATGGAGAACTGGTTATGGAGCCGCATCCTTATTGGATAAACGCGGGAGCAAGAAACGTCAGGGAAACAACTGACTCCGCAGCAAAGGGATTCCATTTCAAACGTCGGCGCAGATTATGGACCAATGAAATGCTCTGGTTAGCGCTGACGATTCTTTTAATAGCCATACACTTAGCAACATAAAGGAGTGCGTAATGATAGAAATGTTAGTGGTTGGCCTTATTACAGCTATTGCTTGCATTGTTGTAATGGCAAAAATCAATATTCGACGTTTTCTTTGGGTCGAGATATTGGTTGATATTATGTTTACAGGAGCCCTGCTAGTTATGTTTGCCGGCACGCTTGGTGGCATGATTGCAGCAGTATTTGCTGGTCTTATTTTATCCGTCGCACTGTGGATTTTGAAAAAGCGTCTCGGATATGAGAAGCTTAAAGTAGGAAGACGAGGAAAAATTCATTGGGAAAGAGTGCATAATGATAACTAATCTGGAGAGGTATCCAGAAAGAGGTAGGCCGCAACGGGTTCTAGTCTCGCCTCAATTTGAGGCCGCTTGCCCAAGGCCAATGATCCAAATGATACAGCCGATTGTAGATGTCTATGGCGTTGAGGCTTTGGGATTTGTTTATTCACCTAAAAATCCCCTCAAGGCATGGTCTATCATACATGGCGTTGAGATCCTTGAATGGGCTCGCGCAGAGTGGATGCACAATAGCATTTCTGCCTTTAGGCCCACATTGATACTGGCGGCAGAGTCAGATCAAATACTCAAAGCTCAAGCCACTGAGTATGAATTGCCAATTCTCACGTTCAGAGAAGATCAAGGTGACGAAAAGCGGCCATTTAATTGACATGCGCTTACTTATCGATAAGCATCGTTAATTAATCCGACGAATAAGATGCTGAACACCATGGTTAATTTTCATGCTGATGCCTGAAACACCTGGAAGCCTTGCTCTTTATGACGAGCTGATAAGCCAGCTTGCGGCGCGGCGTCATGAGAAAAATATCTCGCAAAGGGATCTCGATGATATTATTGGATGCGCTTCAGGACTTGTTGGTAAATGGGAAAGCAAAAGTAGACGCCCGTCAGCATGGAATCTTGCTTGCTGGCTTTCCGCACTCGAATGTAGGGTGCATATAAATGGGCAAAAGTCAGAGAGATAAAGGCGCAAGAGCCGAACGAGAAATCGTTAACCTATTGAAAGAAAACAATGTTTCCGCAGAGAGAGTGCCTCTCTCAGGAGCAATGCACTATCAGGGCCACGGCCATGATGTAACCGTAGACAAAAAACTCAAAGCAGAAGTTAAAATTCGAGCAAATGATTTTGCCCGGCTTTATAGCTGGCTTGAAGATAATGACATGCTCTTTGTGCGTCGTGATCGAGATGGCTGGCTGGTAGTTATGCCGCTCGATGTTTGGCTAGAGGAGAGAAACAAGTGAGGGCACTGCAAAGAACGATGATAACAGGTCGTAAAATTGTCCAGGAAATGAATCGTAAAGCATCACAGAGAAGCCTTACGATTGCTGATGCAGAAAAGCTACTGGCAATGATGAATGAGCTACTCAGGCGCATCCCTGAAGCACTGGACGCACAAGAGCTACCACCTGCAAAACGCAAATTAACTGGCAACCACCGTCTGCCTGATGACTGGGCTCCATCAGAAACGATTCTGCAATGGGGATCCACAAGTTGCCCAGCACTAGATCTACAGGAAGAACAGGAAAAATTTGAAATACACTATCAATCAATAGGAGGGACCCGTGGGCTCAGAAAAGACTGGAACCTCGCTTTCAAAAGCTGGCTTCTCAATGCCAGAAAATTCGCATCCGACAGAAACGCCAGAAATCCTATCAAACAGACCCGAGAAGAAAAACGCGCGGAAATTACACGCGCAACGCTTCGACCAGATGCTGACGATCCTTTTTAAGGGCTCGACAGAAGAAAACCAAATTGCCGCCAGGCAAATTACAGATAAAGAGATTGGGTATATCCATCAGGCTCAACAAGAGCTTGAGGCCTATCTCCACACACCACCATCACAAAAATTTATTGCTCGAACGCTCGATGTTATGGCTGAGGTATTCCAAGCTCAGGTTCCATCTGCTGACGCGCTTTCTCAGTGGGTCAAGTTTCTTAGAGATTACCCTGAAGAAGCTATTCGCGTTGGTGCGAGAGCAATCTTGCGAACGCACAAGTGGCGTAGCCTGCCACTACCTGCTGATTTCGAAAATGCAATCTTAAGAAGCCAGTTCTGGTTAGATATTAAGACTGAAAAATCTATGTATCAGCTTTTAATAAAAAGGATTGAGCGACTCAAATAACTGAATCACTAAACCAAAGGACGAAAAATGCCCGAACATAATGAAGCTAAGGCTGGACCGAATGACGACCTAGTAATTCCTCACATTCTGGATGTTATGGTTGAGGTCGGATCTGCCGCCCGTGAACTTCACGGCATTTCACTGACGATCAGAGGACTTCTTGCCGCTCGTCAGAACCCATTAAATATCGATATGGCAGAGCATATGGCTCAGCAGCTTACGCATCGCATCGATGCACTTATTGAATATATCGATGTGAAGTGATCATGAAATTTACAAACCGCCTTGGACTCCCCCAACCTATTGTTGATGCAGTTACCAAAGATACTTATGACGGACCATTCCCAGAAGGGACTTACTCAGTCACAGAAATCCTTTCGCCTGCACGGCAGAAGCAACTCATACGAATTCATGGTTCAGATATTGTCGAGGACGTATCAGATCGTATGTGGGCTTTGGAAGGCAAAGCAATCCACGAAGTTCTCGAAAGAGCTGAGGCAGATGGAATTGCTGAGCAAAGACTTTTCCGTGAGATCTACCCAGGCATTACCTTGACTGGCAAGTTTGATCGAGTTGCCTTGATTAAGGACAACTCAGGCGACTTCGTTCTTCAGGATTACAAATACGCAAGCGTCTGGGAGGTAATCAATGATGCCAAACCAGAGCGAGCACAGCAGCTCAACATGCTGGCATGGCTTGCTCGATATAATAGCTACTCCATTACCAAGGTTCAGAATGTAATGATCCTTAGAGACTGGAGCATGAGGATGGCGAAGAATGATAGGAGCTACCCGCAAGCAAAGGTCGCAATTATCGACCAGCCACTATGGCAGGATAGTGCAATTGAGGAGTTCGTTCTTGAGCGCCTTGACGCACACATAAAGGCAAAGGATGACCTGCCCGAATGCTCTGATGAGGAGCGATGGATCAAGCCTCCTGTCTATGCTGTCATGAAAAATGGCAATAAGAGGGCTGAACGGGGAGGCTTACATAGCAGTCATAACGGAGCATTTGATTGGTGCGAAGATGAGGGAAAAATTCTGGGCGATAAGCCCGGTCAGTTTTCAATTGAAACACGGAGGGGCGAGGCCATCAGGTGCGAGAACTACTGTTCAGTTGCCATGTTCTGCACACAGCATATGTCTACAATTTCTCAAGTGGGATAAAGAATGGAAAGCAAAATTAAAAACATTCCCTTCGAGCCACACAAGCTCGCTCGAAGCACTGACCCAGATACGAGTTATGATGCAGCAGTAAGTATGCACACCAACCGTGTCAGTCAGCACCAGGAAATTATGAGAGCAATGAAGAGCGCGAATGCGCCTATGACAGCAGAAAATATTGGAGACGTTCTCAACTATTCCGTATGGCGCAGAATGACAGAGCTTGAAGAGGCTGACCTTATTGTTCGCACAGACATAAAGCGAAAAAACAAATCAGGCAGGCAAGCATACTGCTACGAAATCAAAAACAATCTTAATGACCAGGGAGATTTTTGGAAATGACAGAAGAAGAAAAATTCCAAGAGCTTGGTATCGCAATGGATCAAGCAATTGGAGTCATAGTTGAGAAGGCTGCGGAGCTTGATCTTGATCCCATACTTGTCACCAAGGCTTCGGTAGTAATTCCCTTTGCTATTCTATTTGGCATTTGTCGCTCAGGACATGAAGAGGAGCTGGCTGAAATTGCAACTGACTTGATTGTAGACGCAGCTCAGACTGTTGGTAAAAACTCCAAAAAGGCAGCGCTTGAAGCTGGCGATATAAAAAGTGCCGCAAGAGAAACAGAGTCCAAACTTTATGACGGACCACTGAAGGCTAAGGATATTCCCGAGCAGATAAAGAAAGAGCTGCATGAATTTTTCGAAACATAAAAGGACGGACCCCTATGGCTGAAAAAAATAATATGCACATTTGGTCGCAAGTGTGCGCCACAGATCCAAAGCATACCAAAGCGGTGTCATTTGGACGTAAGTTTACCAGTATCGATGCTCACTATCAGGTCATGAGGGCCACAGAGGTACTGGGTCCTGTTGGCGAGGGCTGGAGTTATAACTGCGTCTACGGTCAGGAGGTCGCAGGAGCAATCCCTTATGTATGGTGCGACATGACAATTCATTGGGGTGTACATGTCGCCATTGTTGACGCTCCAGGCTGGAACAACCAAACCTTTAGCAATGTTTATGGTCCTATTCGCTGCACTTGTCCGATGCTCGATGGCAAAGGCAAGCTTGATAAGGATGCGCCCAAGAAAGCAATGACTGATTGCCTGACCAAAGGCCTGAGTCATCTTGGCTTTAATGCAGACGTGTTCCTCGGCAAGTTTGACGATAATGCATATGTCTCAATGATGAAGGAGAAGTTCGAGGGAGAGGTTCCTGGAATCATTGCGCAATATCTAAAGGAAATTGCAGCGGCTACCAGCCTAGAGCAGCTTCAGAAAATCAATGACACCCTTGGGCCTCAGATGGCTCAGATGAAATCAACCCATGCTGATCATATTACTAGAGCAGCAGCGGCCTGGGTTGCAAGAAAACGCGCGTTGTCTGCTGATCAATCAGACTGACTCAAACAAAAGGAATAAAAATATGCTGAATCAAGTCACACTTTGCGGTCGCCTCGGACGCGATCCAGAATTGCGCCGACTCAACAATGGCAATGCCGTTAGCAATCTAAACATTGCAACCAGTGAGCGCTGGAAAGACAAGTCAACTGGTGAGATGAAGGAAAAAACTGAATGGCATCGAGTTGTGATCTTTGCCGGGCAGTTGGCCGAAGCAGTTGAGAGGAATTCTAAAAAGGGAGACATGCTTCTCATTCAGGGCAAGCTGCAAACGCGCAAGTGGACAGACAAAACTGGCGTTGAAAAGTACACGACAGAAGTGGTCATAGATTTTAATGGCACAGTAAAATTCCTTACGCCCAAGAGCGAGTCAGGATCCTCCGCGAGTAATGACTTCGGTGGAGTTCAGGATGCCGGCGCAGCCATTGATATTAACGATGACGTTCCGTTCTAATGAGAGTGCGGCCTAAAAAGTCTCTGGGCATGGATCCAGAGCTTCGGGTCGGCAAACTTGAGCAAGCTTTCTGGCATGTAAATCGTGCCAGGGACTTGCTGCTGGAGGCCGAATGCAGAACGGAAACCATAGACAAGGTGCGTTACGCAAGGATCGCAATTGAAGGTGGGTTACGCCACGCTCGCAAACTTGTCGAAAGGAAAAGAGCAAATGATCTTGGGTAAACAAAAATGCAAGGCCAGAATCAAACAGAAGAATTAGAGCAGGCGCTACTTGGGGCCCTACTTCTAAGCAATCAATCACTACAAAAAATAGAAAACGGCCTAAGCCCCGACCACTTTTTTATTCCGGTGCATGGCAGAATCTTTGAAGCAATTCAGACTCTTACAGAAAGAGGATCAGTTGCAAATCCTCTGACACTAAATGCCTTCTTTAAAGATGATGAGGCTCTCTCAGATGTTGGAGGGCCAGCTTATTTGACTGGCCTTGTGGCGTCGGCCGCAACCATTATTGCTACACCTGATTATGCCAAGGCAGTTACCGAAGGCTTCGTTCGCAGAGAGCTGGCTGAGATCGGGGAAACGATTGCCTATGAATCCTTTAATTACGATCTCAATAGGTCCGCAGCCAATCATATTGAGGATGCTGAAAAGCTTCTCTTTGATCTTGCGGAACAGGGCTCACAAGACCGTGGCTTTGAAACAATCTCCGATGCATCCTCACGAGCAATAGATGCAATAAGCGAGGCGTTCAGAGGCGGAGAGGGAATCACTGGAGTCAAATCTTATCTGATTGACCTTGATGAAATGATGGGAGGCTTTCAGCCGAGTGATCTTATTATTCTTGCCGCACGGCCGGCTATGGGTAAGACGGCCCTTGCAACTAATATCGCAATCAACGCCTCCTCCAATAAAGATGACATGAAAAGTGTCGGGCTGTTTTCTTTGGAAATGGCCTCAGACCAACTAGCCAATCGAGTAATTGCAGACATCGCTGGAGTTCCGTCTAATCTTTTGAGACGAGGGAAGGTCAGCGCGGGCGATGTTGAAAAGGCCGTAAGAGCTTTTCATGGACTTAAAGATGTCCCCCTTATGCTCGATGATACCCCAGCTCTTTCAGTCTCAGCGATTAGGGCGCGAGCAAGAAGGCTTAAGCGTCAGAAAGGGCTGGATCTGGTAATCGTTGATTACCTACAGCTTATGAAAGGAACTGGACGCTCTGATAACAGGGTCCAGGAAGTGACTGAAATTAGTCAGGGCCTGAAGGCTATGGCAAAGGAATTGAATGTCCCTGTAATCGCTCTTTCACAGCTCAGTAGGGCTGTAGAGCAGAGAGAAGATAAAAGACCACTACTCTCTGATCTCAGGGAGTCAGGCTCTATTGAACAGGACGCTGACGTAGTGATGTTTCTGTATCGAGAAGAATATTACCTATCAAAGTCTGCACCTGAACAGCGCGCTAACGAAGGTAGGGTGGCGTTTTCTGAGAGACTTGAGAATTGGGAGCAGGCAATAAGCAACAAGTTGGGAGTGGCGGAGCTTATTATAGCAAAGCAACGACATGGACCTGTTGGAACCGTCAATTTGCACTTTAATTCTGAAACAACAAAGTTTGAAAACCTCTCTGTCAGAGAGGAATGGAGGAACTAGTGAAGAAATTTAATCGACGTACTGAGTTAAAAACACAAAAGCGCAGGACGCTTCTCAAGAGGTTCTTTGATAAGACCTCTTTATATCCCCAAAGTGAATATGAGCAGTCTGCATTCACTAAGCATTTTACCACTCCTGAAATGAACTCAATTCTAAATGGCTATGGCTTGCCATCTTACTGTTGTGCCACGTTTTCAAAAGTAGAAAAAACTGATTTGCTTCTTAATGACATCAAGTCTTTCTCTATTTTGAAAGATCGTGGATTTACAGACGTTGATATTGGAATTATGCGCCGAGAGTTCCGTCGCGACTTATATAAAATCGGATCTAGAACAAATCTTCATTCATTCCTCACAGGTGCAATGTCCATACGATTGGAAAAGTACCTAAGTGATGGTGAGGTAGATTATTGCGCCCTGAAGGAGGGGGAGCCTGAGCGTTCTGATAACAATTCATGGCTAAAGCTTGAACACCCGCCCCTCGATCCTGTGCCCGTTATTGTTGATGCGCCTGACGCGCCGACTGCAATAAAGGAGGTAAAAATCCCCGAAGGCACTGACCCAATGACCTCGATGATTGCAGCCGCAATCGTGCCAATTGTTCGTGATGCACTTCGCTCTGAAGATGACGCGCTCACCGAAAGTAGGGTGCTTGATATGATCTCGACTGAGATCAAAGCTCGAATGCCCCATACGATCCAGCTCGAAGCCCCGCCAAACGAGCCTCCTTCTGAGGTTGAAATGGCCCACGAGGCTTTCCCGCAAATTCTTAAGGCCGTTCAATGCAATCTCAACACAATGCTCATTGGCCCAGCGGGCTCAGGCAAGACAACTATTGCAGAGCAGATTGCAAAAGCACTCAACATTCCCTTCCGTTTTACCGGAGCAGTTGATAGTCCCTACAAGCTGACGGGTTTCATGGATGCCCGCGGTCAGGTTGTGCGTACAGCGTTTCGCGAGACCTATGAAAATGGTGGCTTATTCCTTTTTGATGAGGTTGACGCCAGCTCTGCCGGTGCAATGATGGCTTTCAATGCTGCCCTTGCAAATGGCAGATCAGACTTTCCCGATGGCGTTATAGAGCGCCATAAGGATTTCCGCTGCATTGCAGCATCAAACACCTTTGGCCGCGGAGCAGATCGAATCTACGTTGGGCGCAACGCGCTTGACGGAGCGACGTTGGATCGTTTTGTCGTGGTGAACTTTGACTATGACGAGGCGCTGGAGACGGCCTTGGCTGGCGAGGGCATGACTCACTGGGTTTATCGAGTCCAGGCAATTCGTAAGGCAGTATTCAAGCTGAAGCTTCGATTCGTGATCTCTCCACGAGCCTCGATCTTTGGCTCCTTGCTGCTGCGATCTGGCATGTCGGAGAGGATGGTCGAAGAAATGGTTGTCTGGAAGGGCATGGAAAGAGAGGCCCGCACAAAAATCAAAGCGGAGATGGAATAATGCACATCGAAGAAATTGAAATTAAAGATGGAGGAATTCACAAGCATCTGCTTTTCGAATCCGGTCGATGGGATGACTTTTTGACAGCAGCGAAATCACCTCCCAAAGGCTGGAAATATAGAAAAGGCTCTCGCAAAGTTAGTGAGAAGTTTTCAGGTTCCAAAGATTTTGCAGAAGCCATGAGCATGGCTGAAAATGGCTGGCCAGAAGGAAGGGTTGCATTTGCTGACATTGCAGCACAATCAGTGCAGCAGATGGAAGCGGTGCTTCCTGTTGTTGGTTATGATGTTGCCGGAATGTATCCCTCTGTTCCAAGATTTCTTGGTGGAGACCAGGAATGTATGGTCACGCATGACCCGGATATAAATGATCGACGCCACATCATTCCTATTTATGCCGGGATCTCTGCATCAGCCAGCAATAAGAAAGAGACGATTATAAATCGTGGGGCTGCAATTGCCGGCCTTATTGATCGCCTGGAAACATCAGGCCACTCAGTTCAGCTCGTGGTTTTTGAGCATTCAGTAGCCGACCTCATTCGCTACTGGGGAGAGTATGAGCTGAAGGCAGCAGGAGAGCCGCTTGATTTGGATATGATGGCATTTGCATTAACTCACCCCTCTTGTCT
>TARA_R110000824_G_scaffold77915_4_pt1 | contig 10165 bp, 16 predicted proteins | sample TARA_R110000824 | Tara Oceans TARA_R110000824 (sample SAMEA4397747) | marine metagenome | biome: Polar Biome; feature: [MES] marine water layer (ENVO:01000295) within the mesopelagic zone...; material: water (ENVO:00002006), including particulate matter (ENVO:01000060) such as...... | reverse complement strand
TCCACGGAAAGCTCGCCAGCAGTTGTTCAAGGCTCCTTACGAATCATCCAATAGTTGGTTTGCCAGTCTTCCAGCTCAAGGCGAAAGCCGATCATGGTCGCGTGCGCCTCGTCGCGAGCGGCAATGCAGCTGTTGTGGACATCCGCTGCCATCATACCGCCGCCAATGGCGAGACAAATTGGCACGACGGCAAGGACAAATATTGTTGTCTTCATCCTGCTATGAAACATCTCAATCTCCCGACGGTTTATAGCCGCTCGATAAAAAGCCAATGAAATTCTTCGTCTTCGAACGCCTCGCGGTGATGTTGCAAATAGTGGGCAAGGAAGAATATTGGAGGCAACGCCTCGTCCGTTAGGTTTGAGTGTAAGTCTTCGCGTATTACGTCGTCCATCATTATGGCAATGTGTTGCGGAACTTCATCGGGTTGCGCGGTTTCGTCCCAGCATTCGAGCATTGCACAAGCGCGGGCATAGTCCTTAGACCGAACGCCAAATGTACCGTCACGGTGCCAGTGGAGTGCCGTTCTATTGGATATAACGGCGAAAGTATGCCCGATCTTTATAAGCCAGCCACCGTTCGCATCTAAATATGCGCGTGCCTTGTCCACAGCATCAAATGTTTCTCGCCGCATTTGGTTGTTTGAGTTAGTCATCTATCTGCTTCCTACTATTAGGTGGTTAGTCCTTATTGAAGGTGCGTCAGGGTGCCTAGATTACAGACCATGTTGTCACATACCCCTCTGCTTAACGCTTGCGCGCATCTAGGCTGACGATACCTGACTACCGTACGGAGTGGGGGCGGAACTAGAACGGGATGTCGTCGTCGTCTATTGGAACACCGGTCTCATCAGGCGACTCACTTGGCGCCGGTTCACGCGCATCACCAAGCTTCTCTTGAGGATCTACCTCACCCCAAAACGGCGGCACGTTGATCTCAGTGATCGTCCGCTTGCTGCCATCCTTCTCGTACTCACGGTAGGTGAGCTGACCGACGACACGAATACGCATCCCTTTAACCACACGATCCTGAACGAAACCAGCAAGCCCCTTGTTGCCCGAACTGGTGAAGCACTTAACTGTATGCCACTGGGTCTTCTCCTTCCAGTCGCCGCTTTTCTTATCCTTCCAACTCTCGGATGTTGCCATGCGAAATTCAGCGACACGTCCGCCGTTGTCGAAGGTGTGAATCTTGGGGTCTTGTCCAACCCGGCCCATCAATTCAATTCGATTAACATCACGCATCTTTTTTCTCCTTCGTGTTTTGCTCTTTGAGTTTCTGTTCGGTAGCAACGAACAATTCTTGTACCTCCTGCCACTTGGCAGAAAGTTCCTTGTGCGCCTTGAAGAAAGACAGTCGCTTCTTTAGAGCAGTTTGGTTCCTATCCCACCACACCATCAGATTGTCGTGGTTGGTCTCAGCATTCATGTTCTCGATCATGTTCTCAAAGAAAGTTAAGGCTCTTGCTGTTCTTTCATTGAGAGCTTTTGCTTCTGATTCTTTCTTTTCCTTAGCAGCCGCTTCTTCCTTGGCTGCCGATACTTCTTCGGGCAAATCTTCTCCGGCATAGATATGTAATCCCAACCCATGAAAGGCGATTGCTTTAACCAAGCACCGTTGAAGAGCGGTGTTCACATCAAAGCTATTCGGATTCTGGATCGGTCGGTTGGTGTTGTTGAGGACAGGGAAGACTTCACTGAGTTTCTCACCCTCGGTGGTCACGCTCACGTTAACGTAAGCATACCCTTCTTCATCTTTGGTATAGGGTACGCTGTGCCCCTCACTGTTGGGGTAGTGATGCTTCTCAAACGTAGCATCAGGACACTCTGTCTTGAACATAGCCCATGCCCAAGACCAACTCAGGTAATTAAACTTCCCTTTCTTCTCGATATGCTTAGAGCAATCGATTGCATTCAGCCGTTGGAATCGACTGATCTTCTCTTTGGTTGCTGTCATTGCATTCGTCCTTCGTGTTGTCACCCTTTAGGACAAAGAATCCCTTTAGCTCTGGGTGTTTGTGTAAGAAATAACGTGCGTAGTATGCAGTGAAACTGTTGGTCAACTTAAACTCATAGTCGCCGTTGACCTCGAAGTTGTAGTGCCACCGCATTCGCTCGATGATAGCCTTTGCACTATACCTTTCCCTATGTCGGGCGACATCGAGTGCGAACTTTTCAAAGAGAAGGTAGATGTGAGGGTTTTCCTTATGGAACTCCCACCATCCCATCTTGAGATGCTGTCTCATTTACCTATACCAATGGGGGAGAGATATTGGCTGCACCTCTTGGGGATATGCGTGCCAGCTATCCTCTTTAATGCATGAGGCATACACCTCAAGAGCTTCCACCATAGCAGAACGACCCACCCGTTTACCCTCCTCATCAAGCTCATAGATAGCTGTCGAGTAGGGAGGTGAGCTTTCCACACAGATAAAGATGAACCGCCATTCACTATCGAGCGGGTCAGTATACCATGCGTCTTGAAAGTGATAACCGAAGTTAGCCATGCTGCGAGAGAATGAATTGATACTGGCATCAGTCGTTGTCTTTACATCAACGATCACCTTGGCATCGTGGTTGATCGCATCGTACCTGGCCTTCAGATCAAGGCCAGTATAGGGATCATGCCATAAGCAGGTGACTTCCTTGTCCACGTTGTTGCCATGCAACAGGTTGGATGCTGTCGTGTGATTCTTGACCGCGTTGGTGATACCCATCAGGTCTTCAAACTCATCAGGCTTGAGCAGTGTCTTGTTCGATGCCGCCGCTGCTGCCTTCCATTCCTTTGTGTTCTTCGATACGTCAGGGCCACGGCCGTAGTTACGTTCAAACTCAATCGGTTCAAGGATGACTGCGTGCGCTGCCTTGCCACGCTCCATTGCCGGTGTGGTTTTTGTTTCGATGCGTGAGTGTGCCGGCGTCTTGTTGTACAGACTCCAAGCCTTCGATCTGTTGAGTGCAGGATGTTTAAAATATTCCCCCTCACCCATCTTTATCAATTCATAGTCCATCAGTAGTTCACTCCATCTGTTTCGATTGAAAGATATTTATGAAGATCGCGGGTCCGCTCATCGAGGTTTTCAATTAACGCCTCGACTACCGCACGGTTGGGCAAGTCCATCGAGTACAGTTGGGACTTCAGACTTGCGGTTAATTGCCGGAGTGCTTGAACATCCTTCAATGTCTCGGCGCATACACCGGCAAGGTTTTCATATTGGATAGCAAGATTCGTCATGGTCTTCTCCGTATTTAGTGAGGGTTTTTCTAAGAGGCGCCGCCTCCCGGCCGACCGGGTGGCGCCTCTTAGAACGACCCGAGCGTGTCTATTAATTCCTTCAGCTTCTTACCTATTGATTTGCGTTCGGCTTCGCTTGGCGACCTCGCCTTCTTCTTGTTGTCTAACTTATTGAGTAGGTTTTTTAGTGATCGAATCCGATTGTATTCGGGTGTGCTTGATAGCACTTCAGTCAGGTCAGCTATCGTTGGGTATCGTTTCCACTTGTGTCGTTGCAGTATGCCTGACGTCACTGCTCTCAAGCATGAGGCAGGGATGTTAAGCTCATGCATGTAGACCTCGATGGTCTGCTCTGCCGGTACAGGTAAGCTCAAGCCATCAGCCACATACGCCATCATCACCGCTATCTGTTCGACTGTTGCTGGCTCAGAGATAAACGATAGCTCCGATTGCATGGCATCTACATCAGCGTCAGACAGCGCACGAAGCACGCTGCTTGGCATCATTGATAAATCATTGAAGGAGCTTGTTCGCCGCAGCAATGAGTCGGAGACGACCGTTGGTTCTCTCTTGCTCGGGAGTTGAGGCTTGTCTGTCATCATTGATCTCCGATTGATAATCGCTTTGCCATCCATCTTGATTCAGCCAGGTGGAGGGGTGCTGTATGAAACGCTTTTCAGTTTGCTTGTGATCTATCATCCTGATGTATTCGCCCAAGCCCCTGAGTATTTCATCTACCTCTGCTCTCTTGCGCGCCTGTTTGTAACTCTTGAGTGCACCACGCGGATTAACTTTCCTTGGATAGAGAGGGTAGAAATCCACATTGAACTCTTCATCAAGATTGATTGTCTTTTCTTTAGTAGTTACCATATCTGTCCCCCTAGTTGGTAGGGGTGCAGCCATCCAATCATGGGTTAAGAAGTAGTATCTGTTTGGTCTTTGTCCGCCTGGCTGTTGAACTTCTATCAGCTTGTGACCGGCCAGTTCTGACAGGTATCGCCTGAGTTGCCGTAACTCACAGCCAACCTCTAACGCCAATGCTTCTTGCTTGGGTTCAGCATATCCTTCTACTTCAGCGTATTGTGTCAGCCTAGAGTATATCAGCTTCGCGCCGTGGCTTACGTCTGGCTGGCATAGCAACCAGTTTGGCACGAAGGCTCCGGTCCACAGGCGATAAGGATTTATTTTCCTCATCGGTGAGCGTCCTCCGCATTTCCTTTTTAAGTATGACATCAACCTCAAGACCAGACATGGCGTGTATGATCTTGTGCTTGAGCTTCCATAACTGGGTATTCGGGCTGCTTGTTTCGATGTAGCCCTTGGTGTCTTGCAGCCGGTACCTCACGGTAGCACCATCTTCATTAAGTTCAATGAACCGGAAGTCGATGATCGATCTACCAACCTTCACGCCACTGACAATCAAGTCATAGCGAACTTGTTTCTCCAGTCGATCAATCAATCCATCCCGTTGTGCTTCAACCAGCAACAGCCAGTAGTCAGCCTCCCATTGTGAATGGAAACTATGGCCGTCAACCTTAACTCGGGTGTTCTTATATTTATTCCGCTTGAATGGCACCGAACACAAGCCTCCCATGCGTAGCAGATATGAACTCGATCAGTTCATACCCGGATAGTCGGCCGTCAGTGATTGGGAATTGTGCTGCTATGTCACGAGCAGCAAGGGGGTAGGGTTGAAATTCAAGGCAACCATCGAGCGCAGCGATCCACTTGATGAGCATGTGAGATCCGGGTTTCTTAAAGCCACACTCCCAGTTATTAACAAGCCGTTCTGATATATTCAGACGGTAGGATAATTCCTCTTGTGATATACCCTGATGCTTACGTTGTTTCGATAGAGCTATCACTAGATTGCGGTAATGCTCTGGTCTCTGCCGGAGATAATGTCCTGCCATTGCCTGCCCCTAAGATGTGGATGTACTCCATTACCTTGCGTGCTGCTTGTTCAGACGGCAGTACCTCTGATGACATCCAACGCCAATAGGTAGACGGCGGCATCCCTGATGCTTTGAACACATCTGCCATATGCAAATCGTATCTATCTGCACAGTCAATCATCTGGTCGAGGTAGGTATAGAGCATGGTACATAATAATGCAGACATGCACGAACTGGCAAGGTGTAAGTGTCACACCCTACCATTCGTAGATTAAAGTTCGTTTAGATTCGGGCACCATTTTTTCTTCAGTGCCACAGGTAGAATCTCTTCGATCAGTGCCTTCTTACTGGACGGCGCCTCGCCCTTGATCCCCAGTTCCTGACGCAGTGAGACAAGCATATGCTTCTTCATTTTGCCAAGCAGATACATCGAGGGTCCGAAGCCAAGCGTTATCTTGGTTTGATTGGCCTTGGATAGAGTAAGGATGAAGCTCCTGATATGTGCCCATTCGCAACAAGACGCATATCGTGCGGCTAAGATGATCAGCAATCCATTTCTATCGGAGGCTACTGTGGATATAAGGGACGTATTAATGTGAGAGATGCGTTGAGCAAGATCAGCATCGCCCGTGTGTCCATCCCGAGGGGGATCTATTTCAGTGAAGGAAGATCCTTTCGCCCCATACCAGCACTTATCCATGAGAAATTTATGTGCTGTCTTCCAGTCAGTCAGCATGTAGGCAACAAGGGACAGGCGCACATGCTCGCGTGTTATCTCTAGCAAGACACCACTGTAATCCTTGGTTACCACTTCCTTCGCAGCCGAAGAAGCGTCTGCATCAGTCAAGTGCCGGCCGATGCAGTAGCGGACATTCATTCCGGCGTCGGTGTAGATATGAAGGATATCGAAACCATCTTGGTATCGTTCCTTATCCGTAAGGTATTCGGGAATTGGCTTATTTGAATCGAGGTTGCCCCATGTCAGCATCTTATAGTTATGACGGAACTCATCGATAGTCTTCCACATATCAGACGTGTTCGGGTAATACTCAAACTCGATATCACCGTATTCCTTGTTGGTCTTATCGATGATGCTTTCGATAGCCTCGTTTTGGTACTTAATAAAGGCGGCATCATCAGAGACGTAATCGTTTTCACTGAACAAATCCGCCTCGCTCACCTGCTTGATACGTGCCTTGGGAAAGATGGCGCTCTGAATGTCGTAAGTATTCTTCGATACAAAGGCGTCAATGTGCCACCGATCGACAACATACTCACCGTCGTAGTCCTCAAGCCACCGCTGCTGAAGATCAGAGGACAACACAGTGGCAGCAGCCAGTGCATCGATCCCCATCTGACCGTCACGCCATAGCGTCTTGAACCCAGTATTCAATGAGGCAAGAGCGAGACGTTGGTGTACCTGCTTGATGCTGGCACCGAACATGGATGCCGCTTGCTTAATGTTCTTGCCTTGGCCGATAACCTCGAGGTATGCCTCGCACTCATCCCAAGGATCAAGCGGTCGGCGCAGTTGGTTGGTGACAACAGCGAACTCACGCTCATCAATGTCGGTCTCACCATTAACGATGACACAGTGTGCCTCTTCTATGCCAAGGTCGATCATTGCACTTAGCCTGGTGTTACCATCGACCACCGTGAAGGTGTCATTGTCACCACTACGTACCAATATGGGGGTTGTCTGGCCTACCGCTTGGATCGAACCCTTCAGTTGCTTCAGAAACCCCGGCGCTACGTTCGACCGTGGATTCGAATTGCTCGGAGTGAGCTTTGATAATGGAATCTCTTGTGACTTCATCGATACTCTCCTGATTGCAGGTGTACTCAAGGCTCTGAGACTTGAGCCACCTGCGGTGTGATTTGATAACCCGCCAATAGGTGACGGCTTTCATTTGGAATGGAACATTGCACTGTGCCATAAAGACCTGACTGTTATGGAAGTAAGTCAGCTCTGATACTGGTGAGTGCAGTCGTGTCATGATTTCTATCACGCACTCCTTTCTTAGTAGTTGGGGTCAGTAAAAATCTCGGGTCGAAACCCAGCAAGTCGTTCCTTGTGGCACTCGTTACACACACGGGTAACGTAGATGCCACGCGCATCATAGACTTCCCATGTGTAAGTCTCATCCGACTCACAAGGACACTGCTTGAGGTAACTATCTTTGCCTATTTTCATGCTGCTGCCTCCTTGTCTGTTTCAAAAGGTTTTGCCCAATTCAAGCCACCCGCCTCGAGCAACCACGTTGCTGCTGTGTCTGCTTGAGATGCGACGTGCCATATCACTGACGGGTCAGCCTTTAGAAGTTGCACCCATGAGCTGATATATTCACGATGTCTCAGGTCACCAGGTATTCCAAAGTATGAGGTGAGATACGCTGCCGAAAACTCAGCTATCAATTCCTCCTTTGCGTAGCCGATCTTGTCACTTGCGAATACCCTACCCACCCGGTCATCGTGTCCCGTTGCGTGAGAGAACTCATGCAATAGCGTGGCCCAGTAGTGAGGCTCACTCTCAAACCTCTCAAGTGGGGGCATCACCACCACATCAGAGACAGTCTTGAATGCAGCCAACACACCCACTTCCACAGGTGGTAACCTCTTGCCTGTCGCCGCCCACCAGTCAACACAAGGCTGATGATTCAGCTCAGTTGTAAGGGGTTCGAGCTCGGGGAACTCATCAGCCGGCCAGCCCGTCATCTGCTCGACGTTGAAGCCAGTGAAAATACTACACGCCATGTACCGTGCCTTGCCCGCAGCCACATGCTCACCATCAGGTGTAATGGCAGTGCTGTCATCGATCACGGTGTACCCTCGCTTGGTAGCAGGGGTGTACTTCACATAGCGTGTTGCCTTCTCGCCCTTGACCGAGAGGTTGATGCCTCGTGCCTTGGACATTAACCGCATCTGATTGAAGGTCATCCAGTATGGTTGTGCATACCCCATTTGCATTGCCTTGGCTGCGAACGCTAGAATATTCACGCCGTGATAGGGTTCCTTGGTGTAGTAATTATGCGGCCGCATCTCCATAGATGCCCAAGGCATTTCCCATTTGCTCCCATCATCAGCAGTCTGAAGACTATCGATAATGGACTGAGCTATAGGCTCACAAAACTGTGTGATCTTGTCCATGTCTGCTCCTAAAAAAGAGATGGCCCGCCGAGGTGGGAACTCGACGGGCCGGGGTGGCAGGGTGAACGCTTGAAGAGAACGCCATCCTGCCGGGGTGAACAACGTATTATTCAGTGCGCCATACACGACAGCCGTTATCTACTGTACGTACTATGAACTTCCATGTTGGCTGGTGATCCCGTCTGAATGTAACGGTCGATGACTTCACTGTTTGTGCTGCCAGATACGGGCTGACATGACGCTTGGAGTTGATATCCAAGCAGTCGATGAACACACTGTCGCCTACACTGAGCCGTTCCCAAGGGTACTTTACATTGGTACGCCAGTTGACAGTAGGGATAGAGATGCCCGACTCTACTACGAATGGTGGCTTGCTCATGGCAGGTCACCGAAGAATGCCTCGCTACCTATCAGCAAGACAGACAGCATCAGGGTGAAGAGGACAGCGAAAACGATTACGTCCGGGATGATGGTCTCCTTGATGTACTTAAACATCGATCGTCACCGACTCATCTTGGGAACGCAAGAGTATATCTTCCTCGCAGTTGCCATAGATAGCAATCCGAAAGACCTGTTCAGCCTCATCCTGATTGTTATAGGTCGTGAGTACGATATCTCGTGTCCATGCTATGTCCTGGACGTGCTCCAAGCGGTAGGGCTTGGTCATTTTAACCTTCCCTACATTGTGAACGTTCATGCTTATACTCATGGTCTTCCTCCGTTGGTTGGTAACATAGGCTGGCTTGCTGCTACGCAGCCCTCCCCGCACAGCGGGGCTGCGTAACAGCTAGACAGCTTTGTGTTTTGTTTTCCTCGTGTATCTTTTCTTGCTGCTTAACACACGCAGCTTGAAGTGCGGGTTAGTTAGCGAGTGAGCTACCATGCTCCGCCGCTTAATGTTCTTACGTGTGGGCATGACCGTCAGGCTCAATGCATACTGTAATGCTACCGATCCTGATGGCGATTGCACCATTGACGAAGGCGACATATGCCTGGTCAATGAACACATCGAAGTCACGAACCTGGGATTGACGGCGCCACTTGGCAAAGAGCGTATCACTCTGCGCCTTGGTCATTGGTAGGATCTTTTTCATACGGTCCTCCTTGTTAAAACAGCAGGCAAAACAGCTTAGAATATTCTAAACTACGCCATACTGAACTAATATCGAACACTGAATTATAGGGATTGACACACCCTAACAGACACACCCACTATCTCAATCCGGGGTCGTACCTAGGCATGTTCTTCTCTTCTCCTCTCCCAATCAGTGTGATGCAGCATGAATGATCTCACCCCACCTAACAAATCAGAACTAGATGCTCTCGCTCATAAACTCACACGGCGACAGCGAGATATGGTGGCTAACATTGTGAACCACGGAATGAATGGTACTAACGCTGCTAAAACAGCCGGCTATTCAGACGCTTCAGCTGTCGTCATTGCCAGCAAAACACTAGCAAAACCACACGTTCAAGCATACCTCAACGCTCTCACTATGAGTGCCTTCGGAGAGCGCGGAGCTAAGGCTCTTCATGCAATCGAACGGTTAATGACGTCCTCCAAGAGCGATTATGTGCAGCTTGAGGCAGCAAAAGACATGGCAAACAGGGCTGGTTGGCAGCCATCGGAGCGTAAGCAGATCACTGTATCAGGTGATGTGTCAGTACGTATTGAACTGGACTGAGTGAAGTCCTTTTGGTGATAGCTGCGGCCACTCACTAGTCTCATCCCCGGCCACTCACTAGTCTCAGCCCCCCTTCGTGTACCTAAACTTGCGAGCGTAGCGAGCGCCGTGTTGCTTCCTTTCTTTAAGCAACCTGTGAGCGACAAAGCGAACCCCTTATCGAGCGGAGCGAGAGAAATTTTAGAGGTGGGGCGGAGGTGTTAT
>TARA_R110000824_G_scaffold20891_5_pt1 | contig 10165 bp, 12 predicted proteins | sample TARA_R110000824 | Tara Oceans TARA_R110000824 (sample SAMEA4397747) | marine metagenome | biome: Polar Biome; feature: [MES] marine water layer (ENVO:01000295) within the mesopelagic zone...; material: water (ENVO:00002006), including particulate matter (ENVO:01000060) such as...... | reverse complement strand
GTCTTTGATGCTGTTTGTCGTACTATCATGTCTGCGGGCCTACGACGTGGGGCGATGATGGCGGTGATGCGCATTGATCATCCTGATATCGAGGAATTCATCCGCTGCAAGAAGAACGATGACGTGCTTACCAACTTCAATATAAGCGTTGCCGTTACTAACAAGTTCATGGAAGCCGTGAAGGCTAACGAAGATTTTGAACTGAAGTTTGATAAGAGAAGCTATGGGTTAATCAACGCACGTAATCTCTGGGAAGAGATCATGCGTAATAACTGGGACTGGGCTGAGCCCGGCGTCATATTCATAGATCGCATCAACGCCGACAATAACTTAGGGTACGAGGAGTATATTGCAGCCACCAATCCGTGCGGTGAACAGCCTCTACCCCCCAACGGTGCATGTCTGCTGGGGTCGATCAACCTGACTAGATACGTGATACGCAGGGAAGGGCGTCACGAGTTCGATACTGCACTGTTCGTGGCCGATATCCCGCACATAATCCGTGCGATGGACAACGTTATCGACCGCACCATATACCCGCTGGAAGATCAGGAAGAGGAAGCCAAGGAGAAGCGGCGCATGGGCATAGGTATCACCGGGCTGGCCAACACCTTAGAGGCGATGGGCATGAGGTACTCCAGCATCGAAGGCCGGGAGTTCGCTCGGGATATCATTCGCACACTTCGTGACGAGGCGTACCGTGCGAGCGTGGTCTTGGCCAAGGAGAAGGGAGCGTTCCCCTTGTTTTCTCGGGGGTATATGCATGGGGAGTTCATCGCGAGATTGCCCGGTGATATCCAAGACGGGATAATGGAACACGGTATACGCAATAGCCACCTTATCTCCATCGCTCCGACCGGCACAATATCGTTCGCCGCCGACAACGTGAGCTCAGGTATCGAACCGCCGTTCGCGTTGGAGTATGATCGCACGGTGCAGACTGAAGCCGGGCCGAAGATCGTGAAGATACAGGACTATGCGTGGCGCGAGTGGGGCGTTAGGGGAGAGGTGGTCGATGACCTGTCGCCACGGGATCACCTCCTGATGCAAGCCGCAATGCAGCCCTACGTGGACAGTGCGATCAGCAAGACGATCAACGTCAGCGATGACACAACGTTCCATGAGTTCATGGGTATCTACGTGGCAGGATGGGAGCAGAAGCTAAAGGGCGTGACTACGTTCCGTGCTGCCGGCAAGCGGTACGGTATCCTGAACAAGACTGAGGGTACACGTGTACCCGATACGGAAGATGGAGCAGCGTGCTTCATCGATCCTAAGACGGGTTCGAGGGAGTGCGAATAACTTAGGGTAATTAATTACACTATTAAATACCCTAAACTATCGTCAATCAAACCGGGGAAGGTTAGATGATACACTTAGACTGCGAGACCAAGAGCGAAGCCAATCTCCCACAGGTTGGTGCGTGGGTGTACTCAGAGCACCCATCGACTGAAGTTATCTGCGTGTGCTGGGCCATTGATGACGCCCCCGTGCAGAGGTGGTGGCCGGGCCGGGATGGTATCTTTACGATGCCAGCCGGTCTGGCGCTCGCCATCATGGAAGGCCATACCCTAGAGGTCTACAATTCAGGCTTCGAACGTGGTATCTGGGTCAACATCCTGACGCCCAAGCACGGCTGGATAGAAGTGCCAGACGATAGCTGGCGTGACCTCATGGCCGTCTGCAATTACTACAATCTCCCGCCCGGTCTGGATCGTGTGGCCAAGACGGTTGGCTTAGAGGGTAAGAACCCAGAGGGCGAGCGGCTGATAACAATGTACAGCAAGCTGCACCTTAAAACGGCCAAGCGCCACATCCCTGACCATGAGTGGGTGCCGTGGGTAGAGATGACTGCGACTGAGCGTAAGAAATATACCGAAGCCAAGGAAGACGGGGGATACTTCAATGAAGACTTCACCAAGTTCGTGGACTACTGCTGCCATGACGTAGACCAGCAACGTGATGTGTCTAATTTCTTGGGAGACCTACCAGACCGGGAGCTTCCTGTATTCCTCTTGGATCAGAAGATAAACGTCAGAGGAATACCGCTTGATACACACGGCATTGATGTCGCAAGCGGGCTTGTTACTCGTCGGGCTGATGAACTGGTATCCGAGTTCAAGGATATTACGGGTCTGTCACCCTTCCAACACGCCAAGGTGAGGCAGTGGTTCGAAGACAACGGGCTGGTGCTGGAGAACATGCAAGCTGAAACCCTAGAGGAGTTACGAGATGATAATGACTTGGAGCCCGAGGTACAGAGAGCTATTGCAATTAGAGTGGCTGTCAATAAGGCCAGCACAAAAAAGCTGGACGCTATGTCGCGGCAAGCTGGACTGGACAGTAGAGCCCGGTTCCAACTGCGCTATCACGGAGCAAGCACTGGGCGGTGGACAGGTTCTGGTTTCCAACCCCTCAACCTCGTCCGTGGCTATGAAGGTATGGACCCCGAACAACTGGTCAGCGATATCATGCTCGACGACCTTACATGGCTCGACTGCATATATGAAAATGCCATGGAAGCAATCTCCAAGGCTGGGCGCTATTGGATTAAGTCATCCGGTGGACATAGAATTGTGGCCGGGGATTACGTCTCAATCGAAGCCGTTATCCTATCGTGTCTTGCCGGGGAACGATGGAAGATTGATGCTTTTAAGGACGGGGTGAAACTCTATGAGCTCATGGCGGATAAAATCTATGGATACAAACCCGGCACCGTCACTAAAGCAACTCACCCTATGGAGCGACAGGATGGTAAGACAGGTGAGCTTGCCTTTGGATATCAGGGTGCGGTCGGAGCTTGGAGAAACTTCGACAAGAGTGATCGCCATACCGATAAGCAGATAACCAAGATTTGTGCGGCGTGGCGAACAGAACACCCCATGATCAAGAAGTGGTGGGGCCAGCTTGAGAGCGCTGCGCTCGCTGCCGTGCGCGAGGGCGTGACGATGTGGGCCAGAGACATTGGGTTCGAGATGGTGGATCACTGGTTGACTATGATCCTGCCCAGCGGCAAGAGGCTATGGTATTTTCTGCCGCAAGTGGAAGACCATCGTCCTAAGTGGTGCGACGGTAACTTAAATAAGGAGTGTAAGGATGGGACGTGTGGGCATAAGGACCAGATAAGCATCAGCTACCTGTCAGTGATATCCGGCAAGTGGATGCGTGAGTTCACGTACGGTGGGAAACTGGCAGAGAATGCGTGCCAAGCGGTGAGCCGTGAGGTGCTGGTGCCAGCTATGCTCAGAGTGGAAGCGGCTGGCTATCCTATCATCATGAATGTGTATGACGAAATTGTTTGCGAGGTTCCGGATGACCACGGTACGGTCGAGGAGTTCGCAGACCTAATGGCGAGACCACTACCGTCGTGGGCGGATGGTTGGCCGATTAGAGTGGACGCTTGGGAAGGAGCGAGGTACAAGAAATGAGGATAACACCATGGCAAAAATGAGTAGAGACAAGGGGAAGGTTGGCGAGCGAGAAGTAGCCAAGCTGATCCAGAAGTACGGGTTCGAGGCGCGGCGAGGCCAACAGTTCCGTGGCGCACCTGACGCACCCGATGTGATCCACGACATACCTAAAGTGGATATCGAGGTCAAGCGTGTTGAGAAGGGGCTGAACCTGTGGGATGCGCTCGACAAGACAGACGAGACAGGCACGGAAGACCACACATCAGTGGTTTTCCATCGCCGGAACGGTACGCGCTGGCTGGTAGCAATAGACGCGGAAGACTGGCTGGCAGATCAAGAGTTGATCAGGTTTTACAGGAGGAACACATGAGGGATACGACAAGCAGGATCGCAGCGCCGCGACCGATACACGTTGTCCATCCGGCGCAGCACAAGCGTACGTTCATCATCACATCAGCACAGAGTGAGACCGATATACATCCGCAGCTATGGCAGAACCTACTTGCCTACCGCGCACACATTGATGCAACTCTCTTTGTAGGGACGTTCTGCTATAACCGTCACTCAATGGCCAGCGACGGTGAGAAGGTGGGTACACGTGTACCCAAACGAGAGGTTTGGTTTGCGCCTGAGCTTGAGGACTACATCCGCGATTACCGTAGGGTGCTGGCCCCTGACCTTCACTGGTGTGGTGAACTACAGATACTACCCACTGCCGAAAATCCATTGGTAGGGCTAGAAGGTTTCACTGGGACCAACTCCTGTATTGTACCTCATACAAAATTTGGAGTTGTATCAGTGGCTACGCCTAAGTCGGAACCCACTAAGTTCATGTACACGACCGGCACCGTTACGAAGCGCAACTACATCCAGAAGAAGGCGGGGCAGAAGGCTGAGTTCCACCACGGATACGGTGCGCTTATCGTTGAGGTGCTGGGGGATGGAACGTGGTTCGTGCGACAGCTATGTGCTAACGACGATGGCTCCTTCCAAGACCTGAAGTACCGAGTGGATATGGGTGTCGTTACGGGTGGCCACGAAATAGAGGCCATAGTCTGGGGCGACATACACGAGCAGTGCCTTGAATATAATCAGTACAATATGATGGGGTGTATTCTTGATAAACTGATGCCAAAGCGTCAGGTGTTTCATGACCTCATTGACTTCCGATCCCGCAACCACCACGACCGAGACGATAGCTGGAAGCAGTACAAGTTGATTGAGGACGACAAGGATGGCGTACACTTTGAGTTCTTCAGGGCGACGAACTTTCTGTCCGGTATCAATCGGCCCGGCACGAAGAGCATCGTAGTGTGCAGCAACCATGACATGGCCTACGAGCGGTGGCTTAAAGAAGCTGACTTCCGTACCGATCCGCGGAACGCTATCGAACTATTGGAAGGGAACCTACGCGCCTACAATCGAATGGATTGTGGCGACGATGACTGGTATGCTGTCGAGGATATGTTCCACAGTCTGGAGAACTGGGACAACATGCCGGTCAGGTTCCTGCGCCGTGACGAGAGCTACGTCGTGGAAGGTATCGAACTGGGGGTGCACGGTGACATCGGTGCGAACGGGGCACGAGGTGGAAGCCTCAAGACCTTCGCGCGGGGTGGCCGAAAGTGCATAATAGGACACTCCCATAGCGCTGGATGGTTCGAAGGGGCCATACAAGTCGGCGTCATGGGAGCACTAGATCAGGGGTACAACAAAGGGTTGTCCTCTTGGTCACACACGAACGCTCTCGTCTATCCCGGCGGGAAGCGTACTCTTTTCACAATCAACAATGGAAAGTGGAGATCATGAGTGAATTTGATAAGTTTGCCAAGGTGGACAGCGCTGCTGCACTGGCGAAGAAGATCATGGACGATCATTCTGTGGACGAGATGATGCGGTGCATCAGCATCTCCGACAAATGCTACGACGAACTCCGTAGCGCAATGAAGAAGTTCCCGCGCATGGCCTCACCACATGAGGGTTACGCCATCCTCAAGGAAGAGGTGGATGAACTGTGGGAACAGGTTAAGCGACAGCATGATGCGCCGGGGCGTAAGGTCAACATGTACACGGAAGCAATGCAAGTTGCAGCCATGGCCATGCGGTTCATACACGACTGCTGCGACCAGAATGATAAGATCACCGATGATACGGCGGGTGAACAGACTACGAGGAATCGGTCCAATGGATGATCCAGTGAACAACCCGCCGCATTACAACACGGGTGGAATAGAGTGCGTCGAAGCGCAAGAGGCGGCGCTGACCCACGAGGAGATGCAAGGGTATCTAAAGGCAACTGCCATAAAGTATCTGTGGCGCATGGGTAAGAAAGGGCCAGCGTTAACAGATGCGAAGAAGGCTCAGTGGTTCATTAACAGGTTGGTTGCTCTTTTGGGTACACGTGTAACCACGACATCGGAGATCAAGCCGGCGACTAAGGAAGAGCGCGAGATTTATAATAAGGCGGGGTGGCTGGGAGAGTGTAATACGATTGACAAGTCGCCGCCGATAGGAGCTCGTGAGACTATGATGGAGGAGATGGTGCAGACCGCGGCAGAGTTCGACCCCGGCGATGCACCTGACCCAGCGTGGAATGAGGATCACGTACGAGAGATGGACAAGATCAGGGGCAAGCTCCCTTGGCACCCAACTAGAGAGGAGACACCAAGCGGCGAATGACTGATCGGCTGTCGGCTATCATGGGGGAGCACGCCTTGAGAAAGTCGTCAGTAGAACTGAGTTGAACGATACGCCGGATGTTCCGCGCCTTCTGATATGCGGTGGCCGGGCCAATTACCTTGGTCTTCGGGGCATCCGGCATCGATGTCATTAGATACTCCCAGCATTGGACAGCGAGCGCATCGTTGTGCAGTACCGCTGAAGCGTGAGCCGCCTTCATATCCTCCACGGCGAATTGCTTCAGCCCACCCCCCACAGAGTGTAAGCCACTGGCGCACCCCGACAGCAGCAGCACACTAATAATCAATAGTTTCTTCATCTTCCCATCTCCAGTCTTTCTTGTAATACGCTTGGCTACCAAACACTTGCACCGCCCAATACATGGCGTGGCGCTGCACCCACGATACGTTTATGTTCTCCGCGAGCATGGCATTGAACAGATCGTCCGCATAATCCTTGGGCTTCTTTTGCGTGGCGTACAGATAGTCATGCACGATACTGGCTTCTATCCCAGTCATGCGATCCACGACAGCACGTACGATCCTCGGCACGCTACTGCCATCCGTGGCGAACCCCTGTGGCACGACGATTAGCGTGCCTTTCCATACCACCTTGAAGCTGTCGGTAAGAACTGCTATGTCTTCTGGTCCCCGTAGCGGGACTTTGTACCGTGCGAGATACAGATTACTTTGCTGTATCATTAGGAACTAGCCACACCAACCCGGCCACGGCCAAGGTTTGGATCGCGCTGGCAATCTCAGGCGTGATGGTTATGAACGCACCCATGACTGCCATAAGGGCACCGCCCACAACTGCGGCGGAAGTCTTATTAAGTTTCTTCATTAGATTTCTCCAGTTGTTTGCGTAAGATCAATTCGTTTAGCTTGTTCAGACGAGCGTTTGACCTCGCTTCAATGATGCGGAACACTGTCCACACTATAGTAGTAAGGACTGCGATAGGTGGTAGCCATGAACCAAAAGTAGCAAGCACAATACCCACGGAGGCCACGTCTCCCGCGTTCTTTACAATTTCAATCGTAGTTGCTTGTATAGGGCCGGTCATTAGCTACGCTCCTGTAGTCCCCACTATTATCTTATTCTTACAAATTTCTTGTCGGTACTTGTAGATTTTCTTTAAGTACATTCCAAAAATAAATATATCGCCCGGTAGAAAACCCCAAGCAGAAGTTAAGTATATGTACGTCAACCACATACATTGCCCGAAGAACCCCATATAAGCTCCCGCCCTGATATTCCCTTTTGTTAGGAGATATATAGTTATGGCCGTCATAACATTGGCCGAGATTGCTAGAGGTAGGTACGACACCATTACTCACATCTTTAATTCCACGGTGCTGTAATTTCGCCACGGCCTGATGTAACCGGAAGTTCTTCCAGCCGTATCTTAAAATATATATCGCATTCAATGATGTTGATGTCCTGCCACGCCTCACCATCTTGGTGCCGGGCGACGACACATGCGCCGCTGGCAGTTGTGCCGTCCTCCAGTTCGATGGACGCATCAAGAAAAACATATTGGACTTCTTCGTCTGCGTTTGTGGGAACAAATGTGCTGCCACTGTGCATGGTTGTCTGGTGACCGAGATATCCCGGCGTGTGTACGCACCACCACTCTGTGCCAGCTTCTACTGCGTGGTTGACCAGTACCCCTGAATGGTTCACTTCGACTTCTGCATTAGCCCTGTAGGCATCTCCGATTACGTCGGTGATTGATCTCATCATCTCCCCGGCGAGAACACGCTGAAGTCCATTTTCCCCGGCTGGGCTATGCTCTCTCTGTGGAAATAGATCGTCGTATCCGCTTATATCTATGCTACCTTTTCGCATGTATATACTGCGCCCGCGCCGGGTATCTGCGAGCGCCTCATGGGACAGGCTGTTTAATCCATCGCCGATGTCCTCACAGTAATTGCTGTACACGCGCCAGTCGTCTGCCGACCGGTGTTCGACCGTCACGATGGCGGTGTTATTGGGATGCCGCACCCAATTAAAGTCGGTTCTGTCATTCGGTACTATCCTCACGCCACTCCTCCCCGTCGAGTTCCGTCGGCTTCCCATGTGACGTTGGCATTGCCGACGATATAATTTCCAGCAGCGCCACCCGCGCCGCCGCCGCCCGCCGCGCAGCCGGAACCAGAAGAACCAGTTGAGCCAGCCGCCCCACCGCCATCAGCCCCAGCCGACCCAGCCGACCCAGAGCTGCTTGAACATCCTTTGCCGCTATCCGTACCTGATCCACCCGATCCGCCATTGCCGCCAGAGCCGCCGCCGATGGTCCCGATGTTGTTAATAAATGTCGTGCCGTCAGTGTCCACGGCAGGACCACCAGAGCCCCCAGCACCCCCTGTCTGATTACCGGCAGAACCACCAGCGCCGCCATCGCCGATAATGGTTCCATTGTTTTCCAGATAGCATGTGTCGCGACCGGTCAGATTAATGGTCATCGCCGGGGTGCTGGTATTTGTCGCCCCTATGCTGACACCCGATGGCACATCGGCGATCAGGATAGAGCCGTCACCAACGTTGGGGAACCCAAGCGCCGTCACAGCATCTTCGACCGGCGTGTCGCTGTCGGTCGCTGAAATCGTCACCATATGCACCCTAGCAACGGTGGGGAGCATCGACATCATCATCATGCGTCGTTTCCTGCATCTGCCGTATAGAACATCTGGACGCCGAGCAATTTTGCATCGACCCCGAGATTGTCGCCCGACACATCACGCCGTACACGGATGATAACCAGACCACCAGCCGCTGGTGAATTGGCAATTGTGCAAGCGGCAGATATTGCGCTGACATGCACATCCAGTGCCGTCAGCAAAGTATCGGCGGCTGTTACGGCTTCAGACCCAAGCGCCGTATCGAGCGCGAGGCTGTCCGCGAATGAGCCACCAGCGTAGGACCACAGGACGGTGCCGCTGCCAGAGGCGGCAGTCCAGTAGGCGCGGAAGGTGACGGTGCCTTCGTTCCAGCTTTTGGGCATGACCACCGTGAACTGGGCAAGCTCGTCTGTGCTGGTGTTGAAATCCAGTGTCCGCGACATGATGTCGTTGCTGCTACTCTCGAACAGACCCGAGGATGGGCCATTTGTAATTTGCGGGATCATGGACCCTGCTGATATCCACATGGAGTGGAGACCTTGCAGCATCGCGCGCTGCGTCAGGTTCGCGGGCGTGACCACTCTGTCCGTAGCCGACCCGGTGTTTGTCTCTGCGTCAGTTGCCAGTTCTACGACACCTGTCGCACTTGCTGATGCCGCCTGTTTGATGTTGGCGAATGCTGTTGCGGCGCTGGCAACGTCTGATAAATTGTTCGATGCTTCAAGATCGCCAGAGCCGGCACCGTCTGAACCGCTGGGAACAAAAGTCAACCCGATACTATCGCCATCCGAAATGGTGCCGACCGTTAAAATATGAGATACGGCGATCTTGGAATAGGTCGAGGCACTCGTAACGCTGCCGGTAACTTTGTAGACGAGGATAGCATTGGTTATGCCATATGACGCGATGTAGATATACCCCCGCGCCACCGAGTTGGATACATCGTCCCAAGTATCCACCCAAGAATTAACCGATACGCCGCCGGCCTCAACGTCATCCACATAGAGAACTGAGATAGATGAGTGCGTCCCATTATTTCCCCAGACCTTCCCAGCGCCTTGGTCAGTGTCGGTAGTGGTGGACTCCCAAGCAAACTTGACGCCATTCTCAGGGGCATTATTGTCCACGTAGGCTTTGATACTCTCGCTGGTTGAGAGTAGAGCGGCGGATGTTCCTGACATAGTATCGGAGTCAAGAACCCCGGTCATTGCTCCACCTGTCGCCAAAGTTATTGAGGTATTGGCCGTAAGTGCGGTCCCGGTAATGGCCGCGGCAGATGCGCCACCGATTACGGCCCCATCAACGGTTCCGCCGTTGATGTCAGCCGTAGTCACTGCGCCTAGATTTGCCCATGTGCCGGTCACCGTTACGGCATTAGCGAGCGTCCATGCTGAAGGATTAATCGTGAAAGCATCGCCAGTGGCGTTACCAATTGTCGTATCACCTGTTGATGCT
>TARA_R110000824_G_scaffold401520_1_pt1 | contig 10168 bp, 16 predicted proteins | sample TARA_R110000824 | Tara Oceans TARA_R110000824 (sample SAMEA4397747) | marine metagenome | biome: Polar Biome; feature: [MES] marine water layer (ENVO:01000295) within the mesopelagic zone...; material: water (ENVO:00002006), including particulate matter (ENVO:01000060) such... | reverse complement strand
TGGGGTTACGCTCAAAATTACTACGCTTGCCCATTAAAAATCCTCCTTAGCAGTCTGTAACCTACCAGTAGTCTTATCGTAAAACAGCCTACCAGCAAGACCCACATCGCCCGTGTAGCGGCACTTCAGCACTCGCAGGGTGATAGTGTTCGCCTCTATAGGGTCATCGTCCTGAGTGTTGCGCTCCGCTCCTATAACGGTGTCGCTAATCTGGCTCGTACCGTGAGATCCTCTGAGGTGGGAGAGGTTAATCTCCACACCTGCCTCGTGAGACTTATCAGAACCTAAGCGGCGCAGGTGAGTGACCAGGTGGATAGCACAGCCTGTCTCCTCTGTTAGCTGGCGCAGCAGAGTCATGGTACGGTCTATGGCTTTGCGCTCGTCAGCTATGTCCATACCGCTAACCAGAATTGACAAATGGTCTATAAAGATTATCTCGCACTGTAACCCGACCACCATATAGCGTACACGGTTGAGCAAGTCTCCCATCTCCATCGAACCAAAGTGGTCGTACAGGTAGACCCTGCGGGTTCCCAAGGTAGCGTCAAAGTACTTTTTGATAGCATCCTTCTCGTATGTCTCAAACACCTCGTTCAAGTGGAGCCTGTCGTTAGCTTCAACTGCAAGTATGCCGCGCTTGGTACGATCTAAACTTTCTTCCAGAGCTATGATGCCGATCTTCTTATCGGTTTCCTTCAAGTAGAAATGCTGCAACTCGCGCAGCAGAGAGCTTTTACCAACGCCAGTACCAGCGGCCCAGGTGACAATCTCCCTGGAGCGTATGCCCAAGGTCTTTTCCTGTAAACCTTTCCAAGGGAAGGGGATGCTGGTGATGTTGTTAGCGTCCCACAGAGAGTCAAAGTTGTCTCCAGCGTTGGCTATACCGCTAGGAGTGTAGCAAGAAGAGGTGGTGACATGGGTGAGGAACTCAGCATCCTTACCCGCGCTAGTGTACTCGCAAGCGTCCTTCAGTTCCAGGTTTACGACAAACGCTTTACCAGCGGAGACAATCTTGGCACACTTGAGCGCAGCCTCTTTACCCACAGCATCGTTATCAAAGCAGATGTAAACCTTCTCAAACTGCTCCAGTAGTTCCAAGTTGTTTCTAAAATCTCGCTCCGCGCTTGCCACGCCACTCTTGATAGACAGAGCGGTTATGATCCTGCGCTGCGCGGTGTTGCTGGTAAATGAATTAGATTCAGGTGAGATGCGGTTCATCATCTGGAAAGCCGCCAGAGCATCCGCCTCACCTTCTGTCACGATAACAGCCTTGTCCCGCTTCTTAACAGACTTGCCCAAAGTGTGTGCTCCAAACAAGGAAGACTCGTTAAAATTACCGCGAGTGTAAAAACTCTTGGTGGTTGAGCGAAACTTTGAGCCTAATCGTAGCCCGTCATCGTCGTAGTAGGGGAACTCCACGGTGTCATCGTCCTTCACCTGAACGTCGTAGAAACTCATAACACAACTACTAATTTTTCTATCTGACCACTGCATTACTGTTGGCCTCTCCTTAGTCTGAAAGTTAATATCACGGCTACCCACAGAGTCAGCTACCCTGTACGAATTGCAGCTAAAGCAGTAGGTATGGTCATCGTAGATGGTGAGAGCGTCAGACGATTTGCAATCTGGGCAGGGTTGGTAACGTACCTCAGTCATCACCCACCTCGCTACCTAGGGCAGCGTAGCCAGCCATGTCTATGAACGAATCGTCGCTCAGCTTGTGGCGAAGACGAGCAGCCTTGAGAAGCACCATCATAACACAGACATCGGAAGGTGATATATCCTGGCAAAGATAGCCGCTCCACATCTTAGCTATCCTTCTGAAGGTGTGTCTTGGTTGACCATGCTCGATCTCTCTATCTCCATTGATAAGGTCAGATGCGCTGCCCAGAACCTTGTATCTATTCATCACACCCCCTCGCCTCTTCTTGGTCGTAGTCGCAAGGCTCCTTCCTATCCTGAATAACGCCTTTAGCTAACCCCCGAAGCGTATTTTCAGCCACATATAGGGCGCCCAGAGCAGAGACAAAAACGGTTGGTATGAAGTCAAACATCTTCATAGCGAACCTGCGGCAACTTCCACTGGGAATACTCAGGCAACCGATTGTCAGTAGAAATCGGCTCACCATACCCCAGTGCATCCCTGATGGAATGAACACAGGTGGAGCACAGATCGCTTGAGTTAGCTCTTGGTAGCATAACATCGCAAATAGTACACCTCATCAGCAGCTTCCCTTTCCTGACATATTTTCCACAGCAGTTTCCATTTCTGCTGCCATTTTCTCCAGATCGCGGATCTCAGACAGGGAAATATCCCTGCAGTCCACCACACCCCACGTTATTGAGTTGATTTTTGCTCCCCAACGTGCTAGAGCGTCCACAGCTTTCTCCCTGCGCGGGATGGGTACTCGCTCTCCCTGCTTGGGATCGTACTCGTACCTGGTTTCAACGATCAGCATTGCATTTTTGACGGCAATGTTGTGGGGTGGTAGCTTCATTTTGCTCTCTCTAGGCATTAGTCTAGTTCTCCTCTCTGGTCATCGCGCCTTTGCATCGCTTCTTCGATCTCTGCGCGAAAGGTTTCAGCCACATCGTTCTCCACGAGCCACTTGGCAAAGTCTCGCCTAAGCAGCGGCTGGTCAGCAAAACCGTGTTTCTTTAGCACTTTATCAACAGTCACTTTCGCTACTCCTCTAGCAAGTCTCTAAGATGTTTGCGCTTACGGGTGTATATACGAGCGGAGTTGATTCGCCGCTGCCCGTACTGATCCTTCTCTAGCTCTCGCGCCATAGCAGAACGCCTAAGCTGTCGCTGTAGACGGTCTATTTGCTTCTGCCTGTAAGCGTCGTTGTTGTTGTCCATAATAGCCCTATGATCATGCTCATACTTGTACAAGTATGCTCCCAATTGTTAATTACTCTTAATCATTGTTCACTATTGCTTACAATATTGATTATACCACACTGAGCGAAAGACTCAAGCAGTTTAGTGCAATTTTTTGTTAAAAACTCCTAATTGCATGTCTTCCATGTCTTCTGCAGGGATGGGGAGTTCTCGCAATAGGTAGTACATGTAGGTTTCTATTGCCTCCACCATAAATTTCTCAGGTACAGTTTCGTTTAGTGCTGCCAATTCTTGGAAGAATAAGTACACTTCTGTTTTGAGTTCTAAGCTTACTTTTGCCACGTTATTACTCCCTATTGTTCATCATTCCCCTTATTGGGGGCTTCATAACTCTCAGTCTACTACAAAGCCGCTAGTGTCGTACTTGGCACCACCTTTAGCATAGAGCGCAACAACCACACCAGTAGGGTCGTGCGGTCTTATATCGCTATCGTCGCCGTTTATGCAATATAGTCCCATAAACTTGCTAGGGATAGCTTGCTTGTCTCTAAATACTACAGCGATTCGCATGCCTGTTGCAATGGCTTTTTGCACAAATGGTTGAAACCTGGCCACGCCACTATACGAGAATGTGAGATCGTAGTTTGGGAAGTTGTCAACGTGGCGGTTAATTAGCTTGGTGTAATCGTAAAATTGTACTTCAGGGAACATTGCAAACACTTCTGGAAACTCTAACTCCCAACGAATATCGCTAGTACCATTGAGGCGCACCATTGGGAGTGTGTTTGACCGTTCTGATTGGCGCACTAGTCGCCTAATTTCTTTTATTAATAGTGCCTTGTATTCGTCTCTAAACTGTAGGAAAAACAGCGTTTTGCGTAGCCTTGACACTGCTACAATTTTCATAGCTCCACGACCGGCTGTGAATAAGCATGGCTTGGCGCATAGCGCAACGAACGCCATAGCGCACAAATTGACACCACTACCATTACTGGATACGAAATATTGCACACCAGTAGTTATGCCATACTGTAAACCTTTAATGGTTTTGGCATCTAGGGATAAGCTAAGAAGGTTGCGTGGCTTCTTAGAAAAAAGCTTTGCATACTTGGGAGTGTTTTCTATTAACTCCCTAGTTTCCTTGGGAAGACCTGAAAGGTTGTAGATAATACTCATTGGTCGCTACCTTTCAAAATTAGTTTGGCCGCCTCTAACCTTTTATCGTCGCTTGCAGTGTTGAGCCACGGGTGAAGCGATAATGCTTTTATCATGTTACGTAGTGCCCACGTTGGTTGTTTGCCGCAAATCTTCTTGGCTTCGCTATAGGTCACGAGCTTGACTCGCTCATGTATTCAGCCTTTCTTGATAACTTACCTGGCGCGTGGGTGCTGTTCCAGTCGTGGCAAATTTTCCGCGCCTCTTCTTCTGTTTGCACGTTGCGCCTAATTGTTGTCGGCTCACCAGGACAAGGCTCTAGTCCGTTGGGATAGTCTGTGTTCTCTGTCCACCATGTCCTGTGAAATACTTCGTAGGTCATTAGAGCAATAGTCGCCGCACTTATTAGGCACGGCGACTCCCTTGCTAGTTGTTATACTTTTGCGCCAGTGTAGTTATCCAGGTAATACAGATAACCAACATTGGCAACGTGGCGCGTCTTAATAGGAATCCCACGTGCTCGTAGGTGTCTCAAGGTTCTTCCAACGTCGGCAATTCCTAGTTGCACAATGCGTTGATCGTTTGTTGTTAGTTCAGCATCTGGATCGTCTAGCCAAAACTTAGCAACCTTAGACACTTGGTCTTTAGGATGGTTACCAGCAATTCGTGCAAGTGCAGCGCCTGTGGCGTACACACTCAAGTTCTCTTCGTAACTATTCATCACTTAACCTTTCGCATTAAATTGATAACCATTTATCCTAACACGCTGAGCATGTGATTCAACAATTATTTGTAAGCCTGCACGTTTTATCAGTACTGTGACATATATGTCACGGCCTCACAGGCTCGCACAGTGCACCTAGGCTAGTCTCGTGTATGATTGTACCTGATTTAATAGGCACGCTCAGTGACGCTATGAATAGCCATAGCGTAGGTATGCAATAAGCACAGGCATGGTATGCGTTGTGTGCATATGTCCAGGATTTTTCGTAGTGCCTAATGCCAAAGAATACAGAGCTATAGGATATCGAACACGCACTCTCTCACACTCGTTCAAAATATTTACACACCACCATTGGTTCACCATTGGTTCACTATTGCTCTTTGTTCACTGGCATCATGGCAATGTTGAGCCAGCATTGAGCCAGCATTGAGCCAGCATTGAGCCAGAACAGAACAAAAAAAAGTCATGACCCCCCCACGGGTATCAATAGATATATAGTCCTACTCGTTCATTTTTGGAAAAGATTGAAAATCCTTGACAATCTTCTTTCATTAGAGTACAATACCTATAACATAAGGGAGTACAATGGACTACTTAGAGCTAAACGGTAAAAAGTACCTTCAAGTCACGCTGCACTGGATGGACATTGCTGGTGACTCGACAACTACATATTCGGAAAATTTCGAGGAGATGGAGTGCGCCCATATAGTCACCCTAGGGTATCTGTACGATACCTTTACCAAGAATGGGGAAACGTATGTCAGAACTTTCTCGTCCTACGAAATAGCTTCTACACCCTCCTTTGGGGATCGCAACGTATTCCCGCTGAACGTCTTCACCAGGGAAAGTAGGCAAATCATTACGGAATCAATGCAAAGGTGCGAAGAAAATGTCTAAATACCCAACTGGTGATAAACCCTTCCCAGGACCGCTAACTGAAAAAGAAGCATCCTTTGTGATGGGCTTGGTAGATCAGAAGATGGAGCCAGAAGACGCTTTCATGGCGGCAGGGTACTCCAACGATAAGGAGAAGAAGCACAGATCGCGCAGACTACAGCGATTCCTGTGGCTCCACATAGAAGATCGTATCAAGCAACGTGTTAGTGAAACGGCCACGCTGGCTCTCAACGTACTGGAAGACCTTATGCGGTCAGGAGAGAGCGAGAATGTTAGGCTCAACGCTGCCAGAGATATACTCTCCAGAGCAGGGTATGACGCAACACAGCGTAGCGAAACCACTATTAAGGAAGTAGCTGATCTTACCGACGAGGAGTTGGACACTCAGATACAGCAGCTATCCCGTGATAATGTAATAGTACTCAAGAAAGAGGACTAGTTGAGTAGCAAAGCACAAGCGTTAAAGCTACTGCGCGAGAAACAGCACAGGGTGGAAACTACGAGGATCAACCAGTACGAACCCTACAAGTACCAGAGCAAGTTTCACGCAGAAGGTGAGGAATGTAGGCAGAGAATACTCATGGCTGCTAACAGGGTTGGAAAAACCTACTGTGGGGCAACTGAGACTGCCTACCACCTTACAGGAGACTACCCTGAGTGGTGGAAGGGGCGCAGGTTTAGCAAGGGTATTAGAGTGTGGGTAGCAGGTGAGAGCAACGACACCACACGCGACATCATCCAGAAGGAGCTATTTGGCGTACCGCAAGACCCTCAGAAGCACGGTACAGGAGCAGTACCCTTAAAGAGTATAGTTGAAACCATTAGGAAACCTGGTGTACCCAACGCCTATAGCGCAGTACTGGTACGTCACAGTAGCGGTAAGAATAGCCATATAAGCTTTAAAGCCTACGAGCAGGGCTTTGAGAAGTTTATGGGTGAGGCGGTGGATGTCATCTGGCTAGACGAGGAACCGAAGCAGGAGATTTTCTCGCAGTGCATAACCAGAACGGCAGATACGGCTGGTATAGTATATATGACGTTCACCCCAGAGAAAGGGATGACCAACGTAGTTAGCGCGTTTATGAACGACCTGAAACCGGGACAATCCGTAACTACGGCAACATGGGACGATGTGGAACACCTGGATGAAAAGACCAAAACCCAGCTTCTTTCTGTCTATTCTCCAGCGGAGCGGGAAATGCGGTCTAAGGGTATACCCGTATTTGGCTCAGGTTTGGTCTTTCCTGTTACAGAGGATGATATCCTTTGCGACGATTTTGACATACCTCGTCATTATCCTTGCATTGCTGCTATTGATTTTGGGTTCGACCATCCCACAGCGGTATCTTGGGTCGCTCTGGACCCAGATGACGATATAATGTACGTCTACGACGAGTATAGAAGGAGCAAGGAAACACCGCTGACCCACGCTGCGGTCATCAACGCCAGAACACCTAGCCTACCTGTAGCCTTCCCGCACGACGGGTTGCAGCACGATAAGGGGAGCGGTATACAACTGGCGCAGCAGTATCGGGACTTGGGAGTGTATATGCTACCAGAACACTTTAGCAACACTCCTGCAGACGGTATGCTTAAAGGTAACAACTCTGTAGAAGCAGGTATTAGCGAACTGCTCCAGAGATTTGAAACGGGTAGGTTGAAGGTATTTAAAAGTTGTGTAGAGACTATGGAAGAGATGCGTCTATACCATAGGAAAAACGGTAAGATCGTGCCGATTAAGGATGACTTGTTAAGCGCAATGCGCTACGCTGCTCTAAGCGTGGGACGGTTTGGAGAGCGTCAGAAGTCAAAGACCATGTTCCGCAAGTACAGTTTTGAATCTGAGATAGAGTACAATAACGCAGGAGTGGTTTGATGACTAAGCGCAAGGGTAAAGGTAAGGGTGGTTACTGATGGCTGAGAAAAAAAATCCACGGGCGAACAGGTACGGTAGAGTAGTAAACGAGAAAGCTACAGCCAAGCTCCAAAAGCAGAACGCAGAATTTAAGAACGCTATGGCAATGGAAAAGGCTATGGAGTATGGCCCCATAGGATTGAGAAGTGCCGCGCTACGCGCTCTTAATAAGGGTTTTTCGTATCTTCTAAAAGACAAGGATAGCAGACGGATGCAAAGACACGCTGCAAAGGTTCATAAGATTAAGAAGAGTAGGTCCAAAAAATGACCCGTTGGGACGGTGAACGCACCTTAGACCGTATGACCAATATCCTACATCCTGAGCGTAGGAAGAAGCAGGAAAGCCCCTTTGGAGAAATAATGCAAGCTATAGTACCTGATTCTCCTAGAAAGAAGAAAAAGAATGCCAGTAATAAGAGTAAGCGGAGGGTACAAGTGCGGAAGCAAGGGAAAGGTATACAAGCGTAAATCTGACGCTGAGAGGCAGTGCAGAGCAATTTACGCCAGTAAAGGTAAGAACAAAACAAAACGTCGCAGGTATACTTAATATGGCACAGCTACCAGATCAGGAAATCTTATCAATACTCCAGTCAGAAGTTACGGACAGTGCTGGATATCTTGATTCGGAAATTAGCGTACAGCGTCAAAAGGCTATAGAGTACTTCTACGGAGAACCTTTTGGCAACGAGGAAGACGGTCGCTCCCAAGTAGTAATCACCGATGTTCAAGACACGCTCATGTGGATGATGCCTAGCTTAATGCGTATCTTCACAGCGGGAGACAAGCTTGTAAAATTCCTGCCCGTTAGTGCAGAGGATGAGGCTGTAGCAGACCAGGCTACCAAGTACGTGAACCATGTGTTCTACAAACAGAACAACGGGTTTTCAATACTGTACAACTTTTTCCTAGACGCTTTACTCCTAAAAGTAGGAGTTGTCAAGCACTACTGGGAAGAAACTGAAGATACCAGCACCGAAGAATACGAGAACCTTACCCAGAGCGAGTTTGAACTGCTGGAAGAGGACGAGGAGCTAGAGCTACAGCAGCACACAGAAGTAATTAAAACTGAGCAAATGAACGATCCCCAGACCGGGGAAGTGGTGGACGTAGAAATACCAACGCACGATGCCGTGTTTGTTCGCACTAAAGCAGGCGGTAAGGTAACGGTGGAGAACGTACCACCTGAAGAGTTCCTGATAAATAAGGGTGCGAAAACTGTTGAGGACGCTAGATTTATATGTCACCGCTCTCGCAAGTCACGCTCCGATCTTATCAGTATGGGCTTTGACGCAAAAGATGTGGAAGACCTACCAGCCTACTCAGGAGCAGCAGATACGACAACAACTAATGCTGTGTACATGGCTAGGCATAGCTACGATGCTACGGATGTGTCTCCAAGCCAATCAGCGTACACTGCCGAAGAGCAGGTAGAGATTTTTGAAACGTACCTCAGATGTGACATGTATGACGACGGTGTGTCAACTCTGAGAAAGATTGTGTACGGTGGGGATATTATACTTGATAACGAGGCTGTCGATACTATACCGTTTAGCACCATATGCCCCATACCGATACCGCACAAGTTCTTTGGACTGTCCGTAGCTGAAATAGTACAGGATGTACAGTTAGTACGCTCTACCCTGACCAGAAACCTTCTGGATAATATGTACCTAGCCAACAACGGTAGGTTCCAAGTTGTAGAAGGTCAGGTCAACATAGATGACTTGCTGACAAACAGACCAGGCGGTATAGTGCGTACCCGCTCTCCTAACGCTTTGCAGCCGATACAGACACCGGCATTGCAGGAATACAGCTTCAAAATGCTGGAGTACTGGGACGAGATCAAGGCTGGACGCACTGGTGTCAACCCCTCTACGCAAGGATTACCTGCCGATGTGCTAAAATCGCATGTAACAGCAGGGGCTATAACAGGTGCGCTTACAAACGCTCAGGGTAGATTGGAGCTAATAGCCAGAATATTTGCCGATACCGGCGTTAAAAATATGTTTAAGTCTGTGTACAACCTAGTACAACGATACGAAAATAACGATAAAATTATCAGAGTTGATAACCAGTATGTCGAGATTGACCCTGCAAGCTGGCGCGAAGACCTGGATGTGGATATAGAAGTTGGTATAGGATACGGGGATCAGGACATAAGACTTAATAACCTGTCCTCATATACCACACTAATAGAAAAAGTGGCCCAACAGACCGAAGGCATCATTACACCTGAAAATATCTACGCTTTGATGCGAGAAGTCGCAGAGGAGATGGGTATAAAAAATGTTGACAAGTTTATCTCCGTACCTCCTCCACCGGACCAGATGGAGCCAAACGCTCAAGAGCAGTTAGCTCAAGCTCAGGCACAGGCCATGCTTATGCAAGCCCAGGCTACGCAGAAGGAAGCGGAAGCTTCTATGCAAGAGGCTCAGGTCAAAGTAGGCAGGTTAGAAATAGAACGTATGGAAGTAGAGCAAACTTTGGCATTAAAGCAGGAAGAGTTGAAGCTGAAGGGCATAGAGCTTGGCTACGAGATGTCCTCTAAAACTAATGTAAAAGCGTCAGGATAAAGGAGCCGTAATTATGGCACGACAAAATAATTTCTATAGAGTAAACTCAAGCGAGAACTT
>TARA_R110000824_G_scaffold48118_4_pt1 | contig 10174 bp, 8 predicted proteins | sample TARA_R110000824 | Tara Oceans TARA_R110000824 (sample SAMEA4397747) | marine metagenome | biome: Polar Biome; feature: [MES] marine water layer (ENVO:01000295) within the mesopelagic zone...; material: water (ENVO:00002006), including particulate matter (ENVO:01000060) such as...... | reverse complement strand
TGTGCTATTAAGTTATTAAAAGTAGCATTGTCGGACGTATCTATATAGCTTCTAATAAGACTGCGATTTGAGGCGCCAGTAGCAGCAGTGTCTGAAGATAAAATACCCGATACATCATAGACTGCGTTGGGCGTTATTGCCTTGTCAGTAGTTCCGTCTGTCGCGGAATCCTGAAGCTGCACAACACCCACTTGAGAAGTGCTCCCCGTGTCGGCATCTAGAGTGACAGAGGAGCCAAGAGACACGGCACCTCCATTGGAAAGGCCGGTCCCTGCCGCAACTGTTAGAGAGGAGTTGGCTAGGTCGGTATTAGAAACAGAACCATCAACTATCATGGTGCTGTCTATGCCACTAATATTAAATTCAGTCCCTACTAAGGAAAGGCCTGTTCCAGCAGAATAAGTGGTATCTGTTGCGGCAGTGGTCTGAGTTGTACCGTCAGCCCATCTAACCGTATTGAAAGACCCGGTTCCACTTACCTGTAGCTGGTATTCTGGGTCTATGCCTATCCCTACATAGTTGCCCGAGGTTTGCGTAACCGCTTTATCTGCGGGATAGGTAATAAAAACCGTAGTGCTGCCCGCTAGGCTTATCTTGCTATCGTCAGAATTAGAGCTTGAAAAAACTTCATCTCTAGACAACGTGTTGCCCGCAGTTGTATAAGTGCCAATTCCTATCTCAAAATTATTACCTTCTTGCAATGTGTAATAGGTAGAGTTACCATTACCTATACCAGAAATACCAACAAAGCCAGCGACAGCTCCCGCTAGGCTGATAGTGCCAAAGCCGGTTGTGGTTGTCGTTTCCTTGGCGCGATCTAAAAATCTAATATTGGGGTGCGACATTACGCCCTCTTACGTTTTTAAGTGCTAGTTATTCATCCGGATCAGTTATCGCAGGTGGATTCTGCACACTAGACTCCGCGCTCTCCCTTGCTATTTTCAATTCATACGAATACGTATGATTCATCAGAAACTCCCTTGTCATCCGATTGGCAAATTGAGCCTGACTTTCAGGGTTGTCTATCATCTCTACGTTATCAGGGCCAACTTCCAACTCATCATCGAAGTCGGGGTTCTGTATTTGAGTATCGTAGCTATAATTATAACATATCGCGCCAACCACTCGGTCAGTATCTTCATCCGGAATTTCCACAGAGAAAATGGCCATGGTCGCAGACTCCTAATTTGTATTAAAAAATCCGGTGGCAGCTTGGGTGCCACCACCGGATTTAAGCAGTTGTAGTTCTAGAAGATGCCTAGAAGGCCCCCAGTAGAACTCGTCGGGTGTCAAGAGCCGCAAAGCCATGCTCTGCCCAGCCGTAGAGGCCAGCACGCCGCTGTCTGTGAAGAGTGTCGTCTTCCCAGATCTCCACCGGAGCGCGGACAGGCATAACAAAGCTGTCGAGGTTGCGAAGGTCGAGGCCCACAACGATCTCAAGCTTCGTGCTCGGAAGACTACCCGAAAGGTCATTCTGGTAGTATAGCTCGTACTCTTGAGATTCACCTAGCTCGTCTAGAATGTGAAGGTTCACACTGAAGATTCGCGTCAAGAGGCCACCATCGGAAACGATAAGCTCACGACGGGTAACGGGATCGACCTCGTCCACGCCCCAGTTACGAATGTCTTCAAGACCTTCGGGGCTAAGGTAGAGGTCGGTGAGGTCGCCAAAGTTGATGGATGTGGAGTTACCACCACCGTTGCGGCGCATGATAACCTTCATTAGAGAAACTAGTCTCTTGCTGAAGACACCAGCTGTCGCATCACCATCATAGATCATGACGTTGCGATCAGCACCAGCCGAAATGAGCGTGTGCCAACCATCATCATTCATCTTTTTGACAAACTGACCCTGCATGACGTCCATGGCTCGTCCCACAACGTCCCATCGAGCGTCTCTGGCATACTTGAGTAGCCAGTCAATCGAAGCGCCTACATCATAGGTCGGAACCATGACATAGTCACCTTCTACGTGACGCTGGGGAATCAGGCCATGATTAGGAATCGTATAAGCAACGAATTCCTTAGCGGTGCCGGGTGAAAGGAAGTCAAGGGGGAACTCGGCGGTCGCGCCGGGAGCCAGTCTGACTGCCTCAAAAATCCCGTCAAGAATGTCGCCGCTCATCACGCCCTTACGCAAGGGAATTTCTAGAGCCTTAGCGAGCTCTGCCGTTGCGGCAAGGGATTCCTCCTTGTTCATGGAGCCTGCTCTGGTGAGCAGTTGATCCATCTCAGGAGTTGGTTCAAAGTATTTTCTAGCCATTATATCTCTCCCAATTCTTTTTTATTTAAACGATGTTAATATCAACTTTGGCGTATCCGTCAGCATCCTTCTTGGAAAGCCAACGACCCACGACTGTGCTGCCACTGTAGGCACTAGACGAAGTGAGATTGCCGTCTGCACTAAAGTAAGCTTGTTCACCAAGAGTGATGGCTCCGGTGATCATGTTTGTCACAACAAAGCCACGCCGTAGTAGCAAACACTTTCCACCCTTTTGCATCTCATCTTTCGCAAAGTTGATGTGCTGGCGGGTGAGGTCCAAGTCTACAACATCGTTAAGCAGGAGTCCAGCGGGGCTCCCCTGATTTAGATTCGACACAGTTGTGGGAATAGCCACTACTGCGGCGGAATCGTCCATCGCTGCCCCCGAGCCTTGCCCGGTGTGGATCACTACAATACCTCTCTCGGCCGTTTCATTCATGAAAAAGCTGAGGTCAGTCTGGAGTTCGTTTCTATCTGGTCTTAGCGCCATTATTTCTCTCCCGATTCATTCTTAAGAATTACTTTGTTAACCCAGTCGTGTAACCCGGCTCTAACGGTATCGATAACCTCTTCGCCAGCAAACTCGTCGGACTCAACAGAAATATCTACAATCTCATCCGCTTCGGCGGTTTCGAGGACTTCCTCGTCCACCTGCGAAGCAACAGCCTCCTCCGTCTCAGACGCTTCTTCAACAGCAGCAGTCTGTGCTTCATTGTCGTCGGTTTCGTCAGTGTCAGAGGCTTCGGTCTCTTCCGCAGCTTCCGTCTCTACTGGCGTATATTCTCCAAGGGTTTTTGCAAGAGCTTCAAACTGATCATCTGTTAGATCGCCAAACAGCTCCATCTTTGCTACGGCATCTTCCTCGGACAAGCCAGCGGTTATTAGAGAGTCGCGACGAGCACGCTGCTTCTCGGCCTCTTCAATTGCCGAAAGCTTTGCCTGAGTTTCTTCTAGAGCTTCCTGCTTGGACTTAACCTCAGAAGTCGCGGCGTCTAGCTGCTCGGCTACTTCATTCAAGTCTGACTGAGCCTGCTCCAACTCTTTTGCGGTGTTGGCTTGGGTCTCGGTGAGCTCTTCAATCGTAGCCTCATATTTTTCTACATTTGCAGCAGAAAGCTTTTCAGATAGCTCTTTGTTGTCGGCCTTAAGAGCCGCAAGAGCATCCTTAAGCTCTGTCAGTTGTGCGTTGGCAGTGTCGTTTGACATATCAAAACTCTCCTCTTTGTCACAAAAAGTATTAGCATTGGTTTCTATCTCTGTTATTACACCATTCTTGTCAGAAAACATATTTTTAGAGGACACGGCCGCATCGTGGAAATCAAAAGTCCTGCTTTTCTCGAAGATAACACTTTCTGGATTAGCAGGTTTTTGCACAAAGCCTTTACCACTAAAAGTAATATTCCGTAGAAGTCTTCCAACTTGATGGTCTTGATAAGATCCGGTTCCTCCGTAAGATCTTAGGTGTGATGTTAAGAAGGCGCTTTCGTCGTTGCGAGGTATGATATGATGGCTTCCGGCGGGGTCTACCACAGCATAGTCAAACCCGTGGAAAACGCACTCCATAGAAACATATTTTTCGCCAGCCTCTATTTGCGCTATTAAATCTTGAGCCCTCTTTTGGTAGGCAGGATCTTGCCATTGTCTATATATAACCGAAGCGACTACTATATGATAGTGATCAGGAAGGTCCGAGGCGTCTTCTTTTTCTGAAATTACAGAAAAATGATCGTCAACGGGCCAGCTATTAATAATCCCTCCTACTATCTGTCTCTCATCATGCTCTATGTTGGTAGGCTTGTATTTAGGAGTCTCTCTGGCAAGCCAAACCTCATCCTTGTCAAAAACGTCATCGTTCTTATTCCAAGAAGTGGTAACGAGAACTGAGTAGACGCTATAAACATCTTGATCGCCCTGAGCCCCCTTGGTGACATCTGCAATACTTTTTAATGAGGTAATGTCCTTGGAAAAAGTGACCGGGTCGGACTTCTTCTCTAGCAAGACCGGGCTATGATATGCTATCGCTGCCGTGCTCCTTATTAGGTGTTCGAGACCCGCTTCTTTTTCGGCCTTAAAGACCTTCATTTCATTGTTCATAGATATTCCCTATGTTTGCACTGAATTTTCAATATAGAAAGAAACCCGTATGTTTCTAATTTCTTCAATACTGAGTCTTCTCTCGATATCATTGGTAGCGTTAGATATCCATTCGTCACATTTTGTTATTACACCATTAGACAGCTTTTTCTTCAACGCTGTCGCTATAGACTTTTCGTTAATGGGCTCAAAGGCATCCAAGTTGAACAGCACTCCAAACTTAATTGTCTCGGAATGGGCAAGCTCCTGCGCTGTCAGGCTACGCATGTTCTTTTTGTCGAACTGTTGTAGTATTCCGGGATTTACTATTTCTGATATTTTTGCCTGAGCGTCTTTCGCCCAAAGCTCTATAGATGCCTTAGTCTTGGGCTTAAATTCCTTTTTCTTGCGAGGCTCACTGTCCCGCACGTTCTTAGGTCTTCCGGGCGTTTCTGACTGGCCATTTTTATCTGGGGCCTTTTTGCCGCCGGGCCCACTAGGCTTTCGCATGTCAAGAGCGGCTCGATCTCCCTTCTTCTTTTGCAGCTTAACGCCAACCTGAGTCGGAGACACCACGCCGGTTTGCAATGAAATCTTCTGTAGACCATATTGCTTATCAACAGAGTGGTAGGGACTAATCTTTTCAAGGTCTTTGCTAACCCTTTTCTTCTCCTCATCAGCTACTCGTCGACTTTCAACTTCGGGTCGAGCCTTAATGTGTCGCTGAACGAACTCATCGCTCACAATATTTCTGTCAGCCATGGCCAGCAGGAGGTTTGCTACAGAGGATGGGTCGTCAAGATACATGTAATCAAACTCCACCTGTGCAGGAAACCGAAAACCCATAGAAGACTGAACTGTTCTTATCTGGGTGTTCCAAAAATCTAACAGAATGTTTCTCACATAATTGAGCCTTTCCGTCATAGTCTTTAGAGAGATAAAGTTGTTAGTCGTGCCCGACGCGCCGAACGTTCCGGTAAGAGTTGGAGGGATTCCCAAGGTAGCATAAATAGCCATGAGGGTAGGACGATACTTCTCCTCTCCTAGAAATCTTTGCACATCCGTGTTGGTCTCTATAACCTCTATATCTGGACCCCAAATAATATCTGTTGTGCCCCCGCCTACATTAGCACCTAAAATATGCTGTAGGGTAGAAGCTGCCGTGGGGGTAGGGGCGATCTTATGATCTAGGCTGCCAAGCTTAAAAATACGGATCTTAGAAATGGCTCCATCTAAAGCTGTCTTATCGGCAAGCTTAAGTCTTTCATAAAGAATTAGGTCGTTAAAGCAAGAATACGTCATGGGGTCAGCCCATTCTTGCCAGTCGTCCTTTTTGTAGAAATAAACAAACGTTTTGTCGGGATCCATTCTAACGCCACGATTGGATTCGGCAGCAGCTATAATCTCTGCTGGAATACGACTTACGAGGGCTGATTCTAGAGGATCTACGCTATTCCTAAGCTTGCGAATCATGTTGACAATTTTCTTCGGAAGTCTAATAATATATTGACGTTCGCCTATCATTCCGGCTACGGGACCACCCACCACCTCAACGGTGAGGGGGTCAACGAAGGTGTATTCCCAAGGAATCTCATTCTTCATGAAGTTGTTGTCATTTAGGTTCATAACAAGATCGGGAGAGGCAATGGACTTTTGCATTTCCTCCCGCTTCTTCCGGTTAATTTTAGCAGTCTTCATGCTTATCGGAACATTAGCTTCTCGGAAAAGAAGATTGCACAGTCTTTCGGACACCTCCCTGCCGTTGACCTTGTCGAACCAATTGTTGTAGAATTTTTCAACTCTCTTGTTCTTATGGACGAGCCTGACCCCTTGACATGCGAAGTCTCCCATGAGATCTATAGCGTTTCTTATAAGACCAATTCGCCTGTAGGCAGTTCTGGCAAAGGCTATAATGTCTTTGGGCCTTTCGGGAACCGCTTGGTCGGGTCTAAAGAAATCATAGTCTGAGTTTCTTAGGCCGGGGCGTGAGCTAAGATAGGTGGTTAGATCGGAGAAGTCTCGCGTTCTAGAAGAGTAAGAGGCGGCTGAGAATTCCTGAACCGCATCCGCATACATCTTAAGGCCATTCTCGCGGTCTTTCTTACTGCCCTCCCAGCTTACATAGGCTGGTTCACTCTTCCTGTTTTCTTGGGCGTCCGACTCACTCTTGGGGTATTTTTTTGATGCCATTTATCCTGTTACCTTTTTTAATACTTATTGCGATGCAAAACAATAGCTATTGATATTTACACCAACTATTGAGGGTTCCTGTTAATTCCAAAGCACACGTTGGAGTTTACGCTCGACAGCCATTCTTGCCCTGCGTACATCTGGTTAGAGGGGTTGACATCAAACACGCCCGGCTTGATAACTGTGCCGATATTGTTATACATGGGGGGCGGGATTTCTCGATGAATCAGTCGGGCTATCATATTGGCGATTACTAGGGCGCTGTATCTATCTTTTCTCATACGCCCCTTCCTTCCTGTTTCCAGTTTAATTTCAGGAGTATCGAACCTCTCTCTTCCGGTGGCGGTCGTAGACATAATGACTGTCACTAGCTCATTTTTTAGCTCCTCTATCTCCATGACCGAATCTTCAAGGGTGTCGTATAGCCTGAGAGCATTTGACTCGCCTAGTTTATCTCGTAGTTGTTTGAAAGAAATTTTATCCTTTTCGCTCATAATGCTAAGGCTCAGGGTGTCGAATCGAGGGAAGAGAAGAATCTTGTCTTCCATATCTTTGCGAAGCCCGTGGTTTGCCTGAGAAGTCCATTCCGCTTTAGCAAAGTTGATGAGCTCTATTACATGATCTCCCGCGATAGTGTCCGTGTCCTTATCCTTCTTGTCTTCAATGATAGGAAGAATGGGCCTTTCTCCCGGTAGCATCTTGTCGGCGTCTCCAAGGGCTTCCGCAAGAGCATAGCCCCCTCCTTGCGAGTCTATGCCTATACGAACACAGGGAAAGATTTTATAAAGCTCCCTAATTTTTCTACAACAAAAGCCGTAGTAGTCGTTAGCGTCCGTCAGCCCGATACGCCTGCGGCTCTGGAAGTCTTTTTTATTGGTGGTCCACGAGTAAACAACTCTTTGATGCTCCGGGTGGATTTCTATTATGATAAGGGCGAAGTTGTCTTGTTCTGAAGCTGGGTCAATTCCAAACACATATCTACCGTTAAGGTCTCCCCGTGTCATGGGATCGAAGGGCTCTGGGCACCAGCCGGGCCATCCTGACAATTGGCAATTACGGTCATGCGCTACGCAGGCTTCAATAAGGCTTCGTTTGAAAAATCCCTGACTGTCAGATGTAAAGCACGCCCCGTACTCCATCTGATAAATACCATTATGCATAGTGGCCCTAGACCGCGCAACCTGTTGATCATCCATGAATCCTTCTGGAATAAGCTCATAGGGAATTCTAATAACGGAAAATGCCTTCCAGTCGAGTCTTTTCATATACTCAGGGACCTCGTCAACTTCATCGCCCGCGTCTTCAGCGGCCTTTTTAAAATCCCCGTGGCTGTGTATTGTAGATTTATACTTCTTCCAATAAGACGCAAAGTGCTCAAAACCATACCCACAGGTTCCTGAGATGATGGATTGGTTAGATTGGCGATCCTGATAGTTACCCTCCATGCTTTCGTTCCAATCGCCAGACTCTTGGAGCATCTTCCTTTTGGCAGCCTCTTTGACATTGTAGGCCGGGTCGGCAGATACTGCGGCAAAGCCAGCCACTACAGTCTCGTAGATATCGACAGGAATGCTGTTGAATTCGTCGGCAATAATCGTATGGGCACGCAAACCTCTGATCTTGCTGCCGTCCCCCAAGGGAACTGCCATGGCCCAGCTATCATTAATCCTCATAGTGCATCTATCTACGTCTCTTCGTGGCCCACTGTTGTCGGAACAAACGCTGCGTAATATTGGGGCATTTTTCCAAATTGTATCCATGTATTCGAAGATAACCTTGCTCTGTCTAAAAGCAGCTCCTACAATCACGATCTTAGTAGAGGGAACGAGAAGGCATCGCAAAATGCTATAAACGGAAAGAAGGAAAGACTTTCCGAAACCACGACTGGCGATATACATGGGAAACGCCTTGGTCCACAACTCTCGAAGTATAACAACCTGCTCTGGAAGAAGCTCTACGTTTAGAAGCTTCTTGGCGGTCCACTGAAAATACTGAGGGTCACGCATTATACGCAGAACATGGAGGTGGAGATTGTCCTTTTCCTTTTGGGAAAGACTACTAAGCGGAGAGGATATATCCTTAAGGTCTTCTTTTGTTATATTGAGCCAAGCATGTTCGGGGGATTCTACGTTATACATAATAATTGTTAACCGTTCTCATGATGTTAAAGGCTATCTCCTCGGCCCTTTTCTTGTCACCGCAGCACATCACTTTAATCCCATGTTCCACCATGGCGGATGTCAAAACTCGCATTATGTATTTACCCTTAATCCTTATTTTGGACCACTTGCTCTTAGGAACCTTCGAACCTACGGGGTACTGCTCAATGTCATGCCAAGAAAACTCCAGTAACAGAAAGGCGTGCGGAAAAGAGGACATGGCCTTTAGCTCACGCAAAAATCTTTTCTCACCACAATTTCCTGCAAGCTCCGCAACTGACTCTTTTCTTTCTATACACAGTAGGTGCTCTTTGTCCTTAATGGTATAGTCGCCAATATCAACCTTCGTTACCTCTGTTCCTATACAATAGGCGTCTTCTTCAAACCACCATCCGTGATCCTTCTTTTCTCTTGTGTCACGGATGACGGTAAAGCGACTCATGCTAACTTGCCTCTTACGAAGACGGGAGTTAGATCTCCAACATAGGCAGTCCAAGTATTAAAGCTTAAATACTCTATCGCTTCTTCGTTATCGCAATCGTTGTTCTTAGCAAACAGCTCTACCATGAGATCCATATCGTAAACAACCTGACTATTATAAGTAATTCCTATAATAGCCCCATCAAAATAATCTTCTGAAAGAAACAGAAGCTCTTCACCATGCTCTTCAGCCATCGTATCTCTTGTCATTTTCTTGCATTCCATTCTAGTAGCTTTAAAAGAAAAAGCTCATAGTTTTCTTCGCTACCTTTGATCCTTTGGTGACAGTTTTTACAAAGAGTTATTCCGTTATTAATCGAATATCTTAAAGCCGGGTTATCTGACCACTTCTTTATATGATGAACCTCCAGTCGCCTCTTGGACCCACATCCGGGCCATTGACACTTATGTCGGTCTCTCTTTCTGATATCCTTACGCCACTTGGCATAAGCTGGCTCATTCCAGTCCCTACGATACATGAAGGTCGTTGCGGATCATCTCCGCTACAAGAGTCTTGAAATCTATCTCTGGCTCCCACCCCAGAACCTCCTTAGCCTTGGCAGGAGAGCCTCTAAGGTACTCCACTTCGGCAGGACGATAAAACTTAGGGTCAATGACCACGAGGTCTTCCCAGCCCTTTATGCCGCCCACATGGGAAAACGCCTCATCAAGGAATTCTCTGATGGAATAGGTCTTGCCGGTAGCAATAACAAGGTCGTCAGCCTTGTCCTGCTGAAGCATGAGCCACATAGCTTTAACATAATCTGCTGCATGGCCCCAGTCCCGGTAGGCATCTAGGTTTCCTAGTCTAAGTTTTGGAAAACGAGGGGTGGCCTTCTCGTCGTAAAGCCAATTGCTAAAAAATATCTCATCGTCTTCAGGACGTAAGTCTCGTGTGGTTCTCCCGCACTTTTCGATCCAATTTACAAATTCTCCAATCCACTTGGTGATCTTTCGCGTTACGAAGTTCTCTCCCCTCCGCTCGCTCTCATGATTGAAAAGAATGCCA
>TARA_R110000824_G_scaffold245342_5_pt1 | contig 10190 bp, 14 predicted proteins | sample TARA_R110000824 | Tara Oceans TARA_R110000824 (sample SAMEA4397747) | marine metagenome | biome: Polar Biome; feature: [MES] marine water layer (ENVO:01000295) within the mesopelagic zone...; material: water (ENVO:00002006), including particulate matter (ENVO:01000060) such... | reverse complement strand
ATGGAGCGTCACCGATTGGTGGCCTCAACGGTAGGTTTGAGTTGAATGATAGCGGGGCTAAGACGCAATACAACCTAATCAAGCAAGCCTATCTTGACTTGAAGGCGATGGACGGCTTCACTGACGGTGTGGATTGTTAGTGGTCATCGGAAAAGAAAGGTCTGCTATTGTAGCACTGACCTTGCTCTCCATAGGGGTAGTGTTATTCTTCCTCTTCGGCTGATAAGCGTATCACAAACGCAGACGGCTTCATGCCCCTAAACCACGGATAACCGCTGAGATTCCATAGACCCATTTGAGCACGCAGTTTGGCGAATAACTGCGTTTCTATTCTAACCTTTCTTCTTGAAAAGGGAGTCTTCCCAGAAATGCCCGCATTCCTTGCACTGCCATAATTGGATTCGTTTCTTGATGAGGTTCATCCCATGATAGCGAGCCGTAAGGCGATGTGGAACATGGGCATGGCCGCAACTGCGGCACTCGACCATCAGTTTGTCCATCAAGCGTCCCATTCACTCACCCCTCATGGCTATCATGTCGTCAATCTTGAGGATAGCGGTTGTGACTTCGTTTGCTCCAAGCACCACTTGTCTGACTAACGACATAGGCTCAAAGACTCCTAATTTCTCCATATCACAAATCCCTTCATTCTCTAAATCAGGGCCAAAGTTAAATCGTCCACTCTGTATTTCGTGTCTTAAGGCAAGAATACAGTCCAATGGGTCTTGTCCACCGTTCTCTGCTATCGTAGCAGGGATGCTTTCCAAAGCATCAGCGAACGCCTCTATTGCCATCTGTGGTCTTCCTGATACCGATGCGGCCTCAGAACGGAGGTGAGAGGCCATAGCCGCGTATGTGCTACCGCCACCAGTCACAGTCTTATCTCCCTTCATCACCAAAGACACTACACCAAGCGCATCATCGAATCCTCGCTCTGTCTCATCAAGCGTGGTAGTTGTCGCACCACGCAGCACAAGTGTCGATTGAGTTGACTCGACTTCTCCTTCAACAAAGAGGTAGTTCACATCATTATGTCTCTGTTTCACTACGGTGCCAGAGGCTGAACATTCTATATCAGAAGGGGTCTGGGCCGTTAGAAGCCCAAGAGTGCCTGAAAGAGCACGCATTGTGCTCTCTGGGAGTCTTCTCACCACACTTATCTCATTCTTTTCCAAGTATGCACATACTGAATCATGCGCCCCATCTCTAATGAAAACCAAACCACCTGTTGGGAGCCATGTGCAAATCAATTTCGCTTGTTCCAATAGGTCATCTTTCGATGAGGACTTGAATTGGGTGTAACCTTGCATATCCAATTGCACTTGCACATTCTCTTCGGTTTTCTCTGGCTCTAATCCAGTATTGAGTAGGATTATGTTGTAATCCCCATCCATCTCCTTCTCATGCACTATGTCCTTGTTTACAATGGCTCCATTGAACAGATAAGAGTCACGAAGGCTTCCACCCTGCAAACTCAATGTACGGACCTTCTCAGCACTACCTGCCTTCTTCACGGCTTGCACACAGAGATTTGATACCTCGTCCAGAGCCGCGTCCACGGTTTTCCCTGTAATAGCGGTTCTTGCTATGTTTTCTAATGGCTTTTCATCCTCTCCTGACAAGAAATCATCAAGATACTCCACTGCCATTCGTGCGGCATCGTTGTAGCCTTTACAGACCACATTGGGGTGTAACCCCTTGTTGAGTAGTCCCTCGCTGTTAGACAGAAGTTCACCTGCGAGCACGACTGTTGTTGTAGTCCCATCGTAACACAGACTCTCCTGTGTCTGAGCGCACTCAATCACCATCTTTCCACCGGGGTGACTCACATCGAGTTCCCCTAGGATAGTGGCTCCATCATTAGTGGTGATGGAGTTTCCACCCGCATCAACCATCATCTTATCTCGGCCCATAGGCCCAAGCGTCGACTTGACGGTTCTGACTATCGTTCTTACTGCATCTATGTTCTTTCTCAAAGCCCCTTCGCTTTCTGTTTCACTCATTCTTCTTCCTCCTTTACATAGGGCCATCCAACGACCTTCTTCAGCGTATTCGCTTGTCTTTGTATGTCCGTTAGATTTCTCCCGGTGTTCAACATATGGAAAAGAATGTCTAAGGCTCGTTTAAGTTGCCAATTCTCTTCCTGCGTCATATCTCTCGCTCTTATTTTTCCTTCTCTTGGGTCGTATTCTACCATTCTACCTCTACCTCCATTATGTCACCAGTCTCAAAAGACCTCGACTTCAATATCCCATGCTCCTTTCCATACTGATACACATCGTATGTCAGTTGGGCATCCTTGAGGCAGTAGTCACACACTTGCTCATACTTCCCCTCTCTCCAAGCCTTCGGCGCATCCACCCCTTTCATAGTCTTGCTCTTACCTAAGGTGTTAGTGACTAGCGCTTGGAGGGATGATTCTAACTTCCCATAGGGCAGAGATGCCTTCTGAAACAGAACCTTCGTGTCTATAACATTCTCAGCCTTCTGCATCACATCGCCTATTGCCCAGCAATCCAACGACTGTCTCAGTATAGGGAAATCAAAACTAATGATGTTGTGACCAAGTATCTTTCCGCCCTTCTCAACATGGGCTGTGATGTGGTCGCCCAAATCACGTGGGTGCAGGTCGTGTGTCTCCATACCATCCAGAAGCACATCTTGCTTCGTGAAGATGTGTCCGTTCTCGCCATCCCATGTGGCTACGACTGATGTGTCGAAGAGGGCTTTGTTGTCCCAACCGCCAATCTCCCATGAGTAGTTGCTCGTTTCTATGTCTAGTGCCATTATGTCTGTCATTTTTCTTCCTCCTTCAAAATGATGGGTCTTGGTAGTATCGTCTATGCCCAAGTCCTATAGTTCCACCGGGAGAGCGTAAAGCCCAACCAAGTAATTTGAATCTCCCATTTTTCCTCAGTGAGTAGTAACTGATACGCCCATCGGGGTTGCGTTCATACTCATAGTCAAGGTCAGGCCACTCACCACCAACAACTTTCGATTTATCCCATTGTACAGCAATTTTATTCACTTTCATATCACTACTACGATGGGATATCTCTATCACTGTGGCGGGGTAACTATCAGACCCTGACCCTATCGTTGCTGGCATTCCTATATACGGTTCATTGGTTTCCATTTTTTATTTCCTCCTTCAATCGGATATACACCTTAGTGCCATCCTTCGTTTTGTCAAACATCTTTGCTGCCCACTTATCGTAGTGAGAGTATGCTGTTTGTCTTGTGATGCCTGTCTGTGCTTCATACACCTTCAACATCTCAGCCTTCGACCTCCATCCATCGCCCTTGTGTTTGATTTCAAAGGACTCACAAGCATTGAAACTCACTATCCACTTGTTCCTCTGTGTTGCTCTCTCAGCAACCTTGGGTCCTATCTCCACTTCACCCTCTAGCCACTGTATCAAATTCCTGAACAGGTCAAAGAGAATCTCCTTACCCATATCCACATGGTCACCTGTCACAGTCCAAACACCCTCTAGCATCGCTAGATGTGTGGAGAAAATGACTGTATAATTCTCCATCGCTGGGATGAAAGAAGCAACGATTTCTGATATACCGGGCCCAAGACCATTCATCAGTTCATAGTAATCCTCAATCGCTGCGGAAAGAGCAGGATAGAAGGTATGTTCGTCTGCACTGAACACCTCAGTCATTGTGTCTTGAAGTAGTTCTTCCTGTTCCTTTCTAAGCATTGAGTCCCACTCTAAGAGACTCGTTTCTGTGACTTCCAATATCTTGTTTTTGAGTCTCTTATCAAGGTCAGTGAAGTGCTTCACAACATCGTCGTATGTGATTTTGTGCTTTACTTGTTTCTTGAAGGCAGACTTCGCTCTTATTTGGCTCACATTCTCCCTTCTATCATTACTCCAATGTGACCAATACAAGAGTACACGCTGGAAAATACCTCTTGTTAAGACATAATCCTTCACACCTTTTGGTGGATATGTCGTAATCCACAATGAAACCAATGACTCGGTTTCTAATGTCCCACCTCTCTGATGCATAACGAGTACATTGTTGGTGCTACCCACTGGGTTACAGGCTGATTGTAGATACAACACAGTCTCTTGACTATGCCTGTTGGGATTGAGCAGAATACTTCCTTCATCGAAGTTGAGACCTTTGCGCCCATTCAAGAGTCCTTCCTGTTGAATGTATACGTCATTACCATCTGCATCTTTCTCTGTATGGAAGGAGCCTATTAGCCCTGCATCGGTTCCTGTGGTGTACAAGGTTGTAGGTATGTTTGCATCCTTAGCGATATTACCTACATATTCCCATGCGATGGATTTACCTGTCCTACTTGACTGAATCCAGAAACAATGCACTCTTGGGTCTAAGTGGGATGCACCCCATGGTATTCGCACATATGGGACAGCCAACTGCCCTTGTAAGAAGAAGAAGGACAGCATCGCTGGTATATCATTGTCAATCGAGATTTCACCAAAGTGTTTGATGTAGGCATCGAATATTTTGTATTTCTTCACGGCTTGGTAGTGTTCTGCTTTCTTCATTTTTTCATTCTCCTATATTCTAGTTATTCTAATATCATCTCTATACAGTTTACTATATTTACATTGTCTAGACTAGACATTGGAATTACTGGATTTATCGTTGTCGGCTTAAATAGTTTCATAGATTTCATGTACGCCACTTCCGTTCAACATGTACAACGCTCTCACTCGTTAGCGCTTGGACTACTCTCTTCGCAAGAGTATCTCCCATACCCTTGACTTTCTTCAATGACTCCACATAGAGCATCTCTTCTATTGACCCACAACTCTTGAGCATTCTTTCAGCCATTTGCTCCCCTATACCGGGTATCGCCAATAGCATATCTTTGCGCACATCATTTGTGGTCACTTTCCTAATCATCTTCCCGCCATGCTTGGATGCGGGCTTGTTCAATTTGTCGTGGAGTTTGATTACAAACAGTGCGGCCTCACTCACATTCTGAGTGAAGAAGACTTGGCAATCGAAGTCACTCATTATGCGGGTAATGGTCCCTATGAGTTCATTCTGTGCTCGGCTATACGTGACCTTCTTCTTGTTCTTCTTAGCCATACTTACATATTGGCTTAAGGAGCCGTGAATCAGAAGGAAGAAGCGTTCGTAGTTCGCATCCATGTTGTCTAACTGTCGCCAAAGATGGCCGCTGTGACTTGACATGAAGAGGTCACTAATGGACTTCGCTTCCACACAGGCTTGACCCAATAGGTAGTCGCCTACAATGAGAGACTTCCTCTCAATGCTAAGACCTTGACTTTCGGCCTTTCTAACGATGGACTCAAACAGTGAGCCACGCTCATTAGTGTCAATAATCAAATCAGTCATACTTCATCCTCCTATTCGATATATTTCTTATGCACACCGCAGTATCCCTTTTTTGAGACAGATACCTTGTGCAATCCACATCTTTGTCCTTGTTTCTTTGTAACTTTATGTGAATCTGGATAGACATACTCACATCTGAACTCGTCAGGTGGTTTCCTTATGCAAATGAAGCATAATCCTGATACTGTTCTGTCTGGGTTTGTATGATTTCTGGTTCCAAGCGGAGTATCACACTCTGTACATCTACCATAATTGGCGTATTTACGAGTCAAAAGTAAGCCTCCCCTGTACCATCCCAAAATGCACATTTTCCAACACACAAACCCTCTTGTATCAATGTCTCACATCTTGCATGAGCATATCCTTTGTAAACGATATTCTCAACTTGGCCCCTTGTGACTCCTTCATTCCAATCCACCCATCCTTGTTCAGAGCATATCTCCACTATCTGTTCCACATGTCTGTCTTTGTCCTCGTCAGTCACACTCTCAACTGGAAAGAACCAACGGAGTCTATCGGCAAGGTATGATGCAAGATGAAACCTCGCCCTGTGAATTGGATTGCCCGGACCTAACGCCGCTTGTGCCAAGCATGGAAGAACCTTGATGGAGCCAAGAGTAATTGTGGGTAAATCTCCGACTTTTCGTTTCTTCCTAAATGAAATCTCCTTCTTCTCTGGGAGTTTCAAGGTAAGTGGTTTAGTTCCATGCTCTATGTAACCACTTCTAGGCTCTTGGGCAAGTTCTATCAGTTCATCGTACTCAAGAGTTGTGAGTTCTTCTTCACTCACAGGTATACTCCAGCAACCTCTTTTGAGATTGTATGAGTTAGGGATTCGTATCATTCCGGCTAAGTCAAAGGCTACGGTTGGGTCATTACACGACAGGTTCAGGGCATCGTGCCATCCCTTCATCAGTCTCCTACCTGCACTCTTAATTCTCGTCACTTCTGGCCCATCTGTGGGTAGGAACATTTCAGAAACGGGAATCCAGACATGGAATCCACCGCCAGAAAACCAGATGTAATGATGATAGTCATTCAACATCAAATGTTCGTGTAGGCGTATGACCTGCTTCTGCATAAATTCAAACTCAACACCATCTCCCCCATGCCTGAAGTCCTTACAATCGAAGTCCATTACGAAGTGTCTGACAATAGCAGTGTTGTATTCAACTCGGTGGTGCTTTGGAGGCTGAGTTCTTCGATAACCATAGGCTGTGAAGTAGGCATTACTGCCTCCATTCTTCCCCTTCCAATATCTTTCCAACTCGTCATAGTCCCGCACGATATATCTCCCACCATGCTTACCGCCCTCGCTGACTTCCAAGACCTCCCTAGGGAAGTCAAACTTGATGAAAGGCATCTAATCCCCTTGCACCTTCTTCAAATAATCGTGGCGTATTTCAATAGCAAGTTCATAGCATGACATTTTCTTAAATGCCCTTGGGTTTATTGCTACATCAAAGACGGGGAAAGAGGGCATTCCTCCTTCCTCGTCAATGAAATCATCCATTGTCATTTGCTTAGTCATAGTCGCTTTGAAGGGTATATCTGCGCCCATGTTACCTCTCGTCACATTTACCTTCAATGTAGGGTCTAAGTTCCCTACATAGTCTATGACTAATTCTTCCGTCATCACCATTAATTCTTTCACATTGTATTTCTTCATTTATTTTCCTCCTTCCATAATCCAACATCCGTTACCATCTTACTTACTATACCTAAATCTGTCTCTAACATTTCCCTTTCCTCTTCATTCAAGGTAACAGTCAGATTGGTGTCATTAATCGCTTTAGCGAGAAGCAACACTTTCCCATTGGTAACATCAATTGCTTCACTGAGAATCACTACTGCATCCACAAGTATGCTAATTGAAGTATGCACAGCCTTCCACGCTTCTGTTTCTTTCATTCTTCCTCCCCCATTGTACCACCCCACGCTGGACATAGTTCCATGTAGTCACACCATTCACACTTTGCGGCATGAGGTTCTGGCTCAAAGATACCAGTAACATGGCCCAAGACTAACTTCCTAATGTTGTTATTCACTGTCCGTGGAGCGTAACTTGTTTTCCTTGTGCCTAACTTCTCTATTTCCCATTCAGACTTGATGCCACCGTTTGCAGTCCCATTCGGAAACTCCCAAGCCCAATGACTCACAGGAAGGTACTCAGATTGTTGTCCTTCCTCTAAGGCTAAGCGATAGAACTGCATCTCTTCTCTCATACTCTTCGCCTTTCGGAGATTCCATTTGCCGGTCTTCAATTCCATTAGGATGAAACCACCCTCTCCATCAGAAAATATGGTGTCTATGAAACCACGTATGTGAACTGGAATATCCTCGCCGTGTATTTCCACATTGATTCTGGCATGGACCGAAACTTCATTTCCTACAGCCGCCCAATCAATACCCTTCGTCATAAGGAAGCGTTCCCACTGCCAATCGAACCACTTCTCTATCACCACTTTCTCTCCATACTCATATGGCTCTGGTGGCTCAGGCATTACAGCGTGAAGCATTTCTCTTGCCTTTCTCTCATTACCTTCTCCTAAGAGGGTTTTAGCAGCCTTAAGCACTGACGTAAACTCAAAACGGTTCTCCTGATTCTGCGGACATGTCTCGTCGTAGCGATTGTGGTTCAGATTGTTGCAGATGCATTCTGGTTCATGGGGAGGCTCATCCACATTGGCCCAGAAGTATTCAACGATGGCGTGGACATTACTACCCTTGACCATAGCCTCATTCTCTATTGTTGGGAGGCGATAGATATTACTCAGTTTGTATTGATAGGGACAGAAGTTATGTGTGTTCAGGGATGATTTGGTTATCCTAAGACAGCCTTCATCACCCGGTTGCCAATCGTAGGCACTTTCCTTGTATGAGGCAAGTAACTCTGGGGTTAAGTCCTCGACCCTCTTGAAGAAGGGGATAGGGTTGGGGTCGAACTTCATGAACTCACTCACAGTAATCCCTCCAAGAACTTCCTGCACTCTGGAACACCAACATAGTGTTCACCAGAACCCACATCAACTACTGTTGGTAGGCTTTTCACCTTGTATCTGTTTGCGCAATCAGGGTCTATGTCAATATTCACGGTTTCAATCATCACATCATACATCGCTAGGTGGCTCGCATTATCATCTATCCATGCGCTCAGTTGCTTACACGGCTGACACCAATCTGCTTCAAACTTCATTATCTTCTTCATTCATTCACTTCCATCTCTATGAGTTTCTGTAAATACACGGATAGGTCCATCGCCTCTTCCTGAGCATGTATGAGCCATTCCAATCTCGATAAGGGTGCAGTCTCCATAGTGACTCCATACTTCTTCTTACCCACTAACGCTCTTCCTTGTATCTTCTTACAAACTTCGTCTTCCACTTCACTCATTCTATCACCAATGTTTCTTCGGCATACTCGCCCCTGATGCGTAGTCCAAGTCCCACTCTAGGACATTATACAAACGCTTGATTTTGTTTCGGATGAACTTCTCCACACATAGTGGGTAGTCAATTACGAAGTCCTCCACTTCTTCCGCCTTTCTGAATCCAACTACATTTGTGTATGGCAATCCTGCTGTATTCCCTTTGACATATAGCCATCGTACACTGTCTCCTGTACGAAATGGTTCTGTTGGTTTCATGAAATCGTTGTAGTAAAAGCCTGCTCTCGCAGCCATAGGTGGTGCCATTTTGTAGTCAGCCTTGTCCTTCCCTATCCTTCCCCATGGGGCCATGTCCTCTATGGAAATCTCCTCCTTGAGTGCTTTCAGTGCTATCGGTCTTAGTGTCTCGTTAACTATCTTTTCTTCTGCACCATGACCGACCAAATCGAATATCTTTCCATGCACCACTTTAGTGAGTGGTGATGCGTTGGATGCCTTGTATGCAAAGCCTGTAACTTTGAGGTTCCCCTTCTTGGACTCAGGCCATGTGATGAAACCGAAGTTCCTATTCTTCGCATCAGCGGTAGTCCAGTAATCGAAGTAAGCCTCAAACTCCACTTCCATAGGTAGGTCTAACTTCTCATTTACCATTTTATTCAAGTGTACCACAAGTGCTTCTGCTTCATCAAGTGGAACCTGTATGTATCCAGAATCTGTGTGACCGGCTAATGCCTTGTACCCCTTGTTCTCACTCTCAGTCAGTAACGTACTTACACACTCCCTACCATAGTAAGTGATTGTAGCCCCTATGTCTGGGTCTATCCACCCACCACTAACCTTTCTCTGTGACACATAACCATAGCAAGCGTTGGTACATACCTTGATTGCCTGCTGTAACATATCGTATTGGAATGCTTCTTCCTCGGTCTTTGCTTCATTCATCATGCGCTTATACTCTTTACGAAGTGCAATCATATCCTCCACAATAGAGGGCAGTATACCCTTCTTTTCCGTGGACCAATATGTTCCATTGGGTACAATTCGTATGTTATCACCTGCTTTCTGTTTCTTGGTTGTAACACAAAGGTTGGAACCGATAATGATGTAGGGGTACATAGATGCAAAGTCTAGTAGTGCTACGCCTCGATGTCTACCGGGGACTGTCTTAGCGACAGTCGCTGCTGTTAGTTCCTCTCTTTGTTTGTTGTATAGAGATGGAGCCTTCAGAGTTGTGCGTCTAGCAAACAACCCCCTCAGGAAATTAGTTACGTTGTGTGTGCTTCTGAATTGTACACCGCAGAACTTCTGTAATGCTAAGTGGAATGGTATAGCCTTGACCTTTTCAGCACAGCGTCTCAACAGTGTGGTATCACGCACACAGTAATCGACGAACTCATCGAAGTTCTCAACCCACCATGTGAATACATCGGCATCCATCTTAGCCCCTTGT
>TARA_R110000824_G_scaffold76492_2_pt1 | contig 10191 bp, 1 predicted proteins | sample TARA_R110000824 | Tara Oceans TARA_R110000824 (sample SAMEA4397747) | marine metagenome | biome: Polar Biome; feature: [MES] marine water layer (ENVO:01000295) within the mesopelagic zone...; material: water (ENVO:00002006), including particulate matter (ENVO:01000060) such as...... | reverse complement strand
GATTTACAGAAAATTAAAATGGCTGAAGCGACAAGAGTTCAAGACTCCGAGGTCGCAGGAAAAGCTTTTGTTTTTGGAGAAACTGAAAAAAGAGAAGTAGCTGCATTAGACAGGTCTCAACAATTACTTGAAGACTCAAAACAAAATCAAGTAGATGCTGAGAACAATAGAAGAGACTTTGAGGATTCTTCTTGGGAACAAGTATCTGAAGGAGGATATAAGTTTGCGAATTAGTAATTATAAATAAAGAAATAAATATTAAGTTAATATGGGTACTTATAGAAATCCAAGTTCAGTAAGAAAATATCAAGATTCGCCTTCAACAGTAAATAATTCTGCTGGATATGATTACTTAGCAGAACAAGCAAGTCAAAGAAAGCAAGATAGCATTAGGGCAAAAGAAAACTGGGATATAAAAAGAAATATTCAAAATATTAGCGCAGGCATATCAGCTGACATAGGTGTCATGGCTGGGAGCGAAGGATTTGACTATAACGGTATTGCTAAAGGTACTGAGGCTATGATGGATAGATTTACTAAGAATAAGATCCGAATGGAGACTTCATCCGAAGAGTACGAGGGGTATGAAGAAGAGTTGAAATACAATAATGCTGTTTTAAGCTTCATTAAAAATGCACCTGATGCTTTTGGAGCTTTAGCATACTCAAGGAGTGAGTGGGATAAGTCGATAACAAAAGGATTTGGTAACGGCCCTGGACAAATAAGTGCTAGGCATACAGACCCATATTTTAACTTATCTCAAAATTATGCTAGACCAAATAGCGAGTTGAAAGGGACTACTTATCTAGAGAATAATTATGACAAGGAAGCGGGGCAAATAAAATGGAGTTATGTAGTAGAGGGTGAGGATGTACGTAAGCTTAATGAATCCAAATACAAGGAAACTGGTGACGAAAAATATAATACTGGTAATAAGCATTATATCTCTTTAACAGAATTAAACTCTTTTCAAGAGAATTTTAATGGCGATGCCAATAATCATGGGTTATTTGTGACATCGGCAAATATGAGTGAAGTCACCGCACCTGACCTTGTCGGAGCTGGTGTAATTGAAAACGGAATGCTGAAGGACAAGTATATGAGTATTGTAGACTCACAAAGGGGGAATACCATAATAAACACCACAACCCCAAACATAGATATGGTTCAATCAGCTTTAAACGCATCGACACAGTCGTTTGCACAGACCCTTTTAAATGGTACTGCCCAGACGCTTGATGCTACAATAAGGGCTTATGGTGAGCAAGGAAAAGGAGAGGATGAGGATAAGGTTTACTACAAACCATATGCGAGAGACCCTGAAACAAATAAATATCTAAAAGACGAAAACGGATTTGCTTACCAGACTGGTGAAATAGAAATGCCTACTTTATTTGATAGAAGTGATTTACAGGGAAGAAGCTCAACAAATGGATATATCAAAGAAGATTATAAGAAGATTATTAATTATTTTGAAGATATAAACATGACAGAAAACGGAGGGTTTAGCAAAGGTCTTATTGAGGTAGATAAAGACGCAACAAAAGCCCTTCAGCAAAAAATTAAAGATAGCAAAGGAAAGCCGCTTACTCCAGCGCAACTAGAAAAACAGCGAAGTCGTGATTTTATAAACCGCAGTATTGATGATGTTCAAAAACAAATTACTGATGGCAAGAACCCTTTAGAAGCTGTTAAGAGGCTTGTTAATTTAGGTGACGACAGAATAACCGTTAATGCAATACCTAATACGGGTTTTATTGAGCTTAATAGAACTAACGAAAATGGTACTGTAATTAAGACTCTTATAGACCCAAATACAGACGTAGGTAGAGGTCTCATTCTAAGGGCTTACGGCCATGAGCTTCCAGGAGAGCTACAAGATAGAATAATTGAAGAACCACCTAATACGAAGCTAGATGATTATAAAAACAAATTCGAAAAACGTAAAGGCTTGGTCGAAAAACAAGAGGCCAAAGAGGCCGTAGACGAACGTATAGTTAAAGCAATGACTCCATTAAAATCCGTAAATCCAGGCGAAGATACTAGGAAACAATTGTTAGACGCAAAGGATGAATATGCTAAAATAAATATTGGTATTAGAAAACCTGAAGATGATGATGATGATACGATGTTAATCATTGAAGATGTTACTGGGGGTACTCATACTTTGGATGTTACAGACGCTAAATTTAAACAAAAATTTGAAAAGATTTTACGAATAACAAAAGAATCAGTTGAAGCGGAAAAGCGTGATAATGCCTCTAAGGAATACAAGCGTAGACTTCAATCGAATGAATTTTTAGGTATACCTAATAAAAATCTTGTAGAAGTAAATCCTGAAGAAAATAAAAACGCATCACGTTTTAATAAATAATAATATTACAAAACATGAACGAAGAGGCATTACAATATTCATTTGAATTATTCTCTAAAGATGGATACGAAGGTAGCATTGAGGATTATAAAGAGTTGATAGGTAGCAATAAAGAGGCTTTAGATTATTCTTACAGTCTATTCTCTGGTGATGGGTTTGATGGAGATGAATCTAAATTCTCCGAGTTAGTTGGTGTTACATCAGCAAAGACGACGGCTGTTGTGGGGGAAGATGTGGCCACACCAGCAGATACGGTTTTAGCATCGGAAGATGGTTCATTGGAATCGCTAGAGATAAATCAGCCTGAACAGGATGAGACATCAAAGTTTCTTAGCGGATTAAATTACCTTCCACCTATATCAGATATAAGGGAGGACACTAAAGCTGTAGAAGAGAAAGTGGGGGCTGATAAAAAACCCTCCATAAAAGACCCTTTTAGTTTTCAGCCTTTAACTATGGCTTCAGAAGAAAGAGGCCCTAATATTAACTCTCAAATTAATCTTGATAAAGATAAGGAAAACCAGCTTAATTACTTAGCAAAAGAAAACCCTATAGTTCTCCCTTCTATTGAAGGTATGTCGTTGACTACAGAGGATGTGGAAAATAAGATACAGACTAAAAAAGACAGCTTAGAGTATAATAACTCTTTCTTACGAACAAGAGGTTTAGATGAGCCTACTAGAAATTCATACAAAGACGATAACCAAAGTCTTAATTATGATATTCTTAATCTACAGCTTGTTAAGGCTCAAAAAGATATTAATAATGAATCGTTTGACTACAGTGATTTTAATGAAATAAAAAGAAATTACAGTAACCTGTACGGGGGAGCTATTCCGATGAATGTGGAGTTACTGAACAATGCAGAGCAGGCTTATTTAAACATCGAGCAGCATATAACTAAAGATCTAAATTCAGAAATTAAAAATCTGGATATGGATGCTTTAACTAAAATAGATAATAACGGATCTGAAAGGGCCGATGTAGACAAAATAACAGAAGCAGCCGAGAAACTTACACTTAAAAAAACTGGAGTTTCTGCATACCAGAGTCCTGTTGTTTATAGCATGGCTTATGAGACAATTAGAAATTTAGCAGAACAGAATGGTAAATTAAAGGCTGCTAATAAAATAGTATCGAATAACCCAGAGATCGAGGAATTAAAAGATAGAATAGGGAAGGAAAAGTACGATGCTTTTATAAGTGGTAGTGAGTATTATAAAGTAGAAAGTAACGCATACAGCGAAAAGGAAAGCAAATTAAAAAGTGAGTTTTATGAAAAGCAGTTAGAATTACAAAGTGAGTTTGAGTTATTTTCAAAAGAAAAAACTAGCGAACTGCAAGCTAACGTATCGAATGGCTTAATTTCCGCTGTAGACGCTAATGAAGAATTAGCCAAGTATAATGCTGCTCTATTTAAAAATGTAAGAGCAAGAGAATCAAGTCTTGTAAGTATCACTAATAGAAAATCGGACTCTCTTCTCAATGACTTTAATAAATCAATAGCTTCAGAGCAAGAGGAGTTTAATAAAAAATACAAGATTCCTGATGAAGACCAGGAACTATTATCTAACATTTACAGTGAGGCATGGACAAAAGCGTCAGAGAATGAAAGGTATAGATTAAAATCCAATGAAGAAAGGTACAATTCCGTATCTCCTTTAGCGGCAGTCGTACTAGAAGGTATACCTAACATCGGTAAGGAAATAAATAATGCTATAGGCAGGTCTATATCTTCTTTTGGTGTTATGTCTAACAATCCTCTGTTTGTTGAGATTGGTGATGACATGAAGTCTAACTTTTCAGTTGCAGAAGATAATCTACAGAATTTTTCTGACTTGACAGATTTTAGTAAAGTAACTAAATCTATAGGTAGAGGGTTGGGATCAGCCTTACCTTCTATAGTTGTAGGCTCTACTGTCACTGCTCTTAGTGGTGGTATCGGAACTATCCCAGCTATGGGTTTGGTTGCGTCTGCGGGGTGGATTAGCGAGACATCAGATATGGCTGGGTCTATATACCGAGACACTTATGCAGAAACTGGCAGTTTACTTAAGGCAGAACAAGCTAGTAGTGAATTGATTAGTAAACAACTTGGAAACTGGTATTTATACACACTAGACGGTATACCATTTGTAGGTAAGTCATTAAAAAGAATCCCTACTGCGGCAGGAAGAATAGCCGTTGCTGGGGGTGTTGAGTCTGTTACAGAGACAGGACAAGAAACTGTTCAGACGGCTCAGGAAGAGGCTATATCAAAAAGCGTTAGAAGTGGAGGGCCTATAACAGCCTCTGGGTGGGAAGAAAGAATAAATTCAGGAATGATCAAGAACACTTTCTTGGAGGTCGCACCTAGTTCTATGCTTATGGGTGTTGGCGGCAGGTCTGCTACTGAATATCAGGATGTTAGAAACAGAAATAAGTTTGCTGAGGGAATTATAAACCAGTACAAGTTAAGTGCTGTAGACGAAAATGGTTCTTTTATCGCACAGAAAATAGGTGAGTCTGTGTTTCAGCATGGCGAAAACTTTACAACATCATGGATATCAACCCTGTTGGAAACAGGTAAAATAACAGAGAGAGAATTTAGTAATCTATCAAGAAAAGTTACTGAGTATAACTTACTAAAACAAGATTATTCTTTTTTCAATAAGTTAAGCCCGAAAGATAAAAATATATACATATTACTATCACACAATGTATCAGCTTTAGATCAGGAAGCTAAAGACTCTAAGGATGGGAAGGTGTTAAATACTGAGTCTACAGACAAAGCTAGAGCTGAATTAAAAGAATTTGTAAAAGACCCGATGCTTTGGAGTGGTGACTATGTTAATATATCTTTAGATGACAAGTCATTTTTAATGACCTCTGCCCAGTTTTCTGATTTAATGTTAGCATCTCCAGAAATGTTTGCTGAAGGTAATAATGTATCAGTGAATATCTTTAATAACCCAGAACTATCTAAGGAGTTTAATAATTTACTTGATAATAAACAAGAAATAAATGAAACAGCAACCGAAACAATTGAGCAACCTGCAACAGATGTGCCAGGCGTTAGACAGGATAACAAACAAGAAGTAGAGGAATTAAGAGCCAAAGAGCAAGAAGAGCTACTTGAGCAGATTCCTAACGCTGAAAACTATTTAACAGATGGTAAGGTTGACAAAGAAAAGATAACTAACCCTGAAGATATAGCTAAGTTTGAGGAAATATACAATAGGTACGATAAGCTAATATCTCCTTTATTAGAGACTAAACCTTCGGAAGAGGTTGTAGAAGATTCAGAGATGGTTTTCTCCGATTCAAATGAAAAAATATATCACTCAGCTATAAAGCCAATTCAGGATGATGAATTAAAAATTCCATCTTTGTCTGGTCAGGCTAGGATAGAACAAGATGATGACTCCGTGTTCTTTTCCGAAGACCCTGATTGGGATGGTAGAGGTATGGGGAATGTAAAATACATCTTTGATAAAAATAAGTTAAAGACTAAGTTAAGAAAAGGCAAGAGATACAAACAAGAAAAAGAGGTGCTAAGTGATGAGAATGTCGAGATATCCCCAGACAACGGACTTATAGGAATACAACTTCCAACATCCCCGCAGAGTTTTGATTCCGTACTAGCTAGTGTAGATTTTTCAGAAGAAGCCAATGCTAAAGGAGTGAGTGAAGAGCAGTACGTTAAAGATATCATGCTAGAAGACCACATAAAAGACTTTGATCGTAAAAAGAAAGAGGCTCAGGCTTTAGCTAATAAATACAAAGTTCCTGTAAAGGTATCCCCTCCAAACGGAATAGATGGTAAATCAGAGGTTATAAAACCACAATTAGATAATTCAAAAGATGGAGAAGCAAAATCTACTACCGAGGAATCTTCGGAGGTTGAAACCAAACCTTTAGAGCCTACAGTAGATGAATACCAAAAAGCACTAGACATATTAGAGCCTTTAGGCAGCGAGTACTCAAGCCTTACTGTAAATCAATTACAAGAAGTTTATGAGGCCTTAGGAGAGAACTCTGAAAACGTGATTGATATATCTAAAAAGCAGAATGCCCAAGCTTTATATGTAGATTTAAGTAATAAGAAAGAAGCCTTAGAGTCTTCTGCACAAGACATTCCCCTTGAAGTTCAAGAAGAGGTTGACGCTATGGAAGCTGACGAGAACTTAGATATGTCAGGTCTTGATGCTGCTACTCCTGAGTTTAAAAGAAAAACAGTAGGTACTCTTACTGAATCTCAAAACACAGAACAAGACATTAAAGAAGTTGAAATATTAGAAATTTTAAATAAAAGAGCTGATAGTGTTATTGATGTAAGTGAGATTAAGGAAACTGAAGATAAGCCATCACAGATAGATGTTAAGGAATTAAATAAAAGAACGGGTGGAGATTTTAAAGAATTTGATATTAATACGCTTGACGGTGTTGGTGTTATTTGGAATATTTCAGATCAATTAACAACAGGTAACTACGACCCAAGTGTTACTGATATAAAACAAAACTATTATGTAACCAACCCACTTACAGGCAACAAGATAACAAACTTAAAAGGTGGAATGGGCTTTGGCTCAGTAAAGGGACATGAGGGTATTGCTTGGGCAAGTATAAACCCTAGTAAAGTTAAGGGACAGCAAGATGCGGCTTTAAAGGCCTACAACAAAAACCCTGATAAATACAACAAGCTTTGGGCTGATGGTGTACTTCCTGACGGGCACATACCAATGATTATTGTTAAAATGGGTAATGATAGTATTTTTAGTAACGAGGCTATGATGAGAGTTATAGTAGATAACCTAAGCTCATTCCCTAAAAAAAATAAAAAGGCTGCTTTAGAATCTTTAAAAGAAAAGTTAGAAGCTTCAAGAAAAGAATTAAAAGAAAAGGTAGACACAGGATTAGGTGTCAAAAACAAAGAAGGTAAGAGAAAGAAACTAACTCCACTGAGTATAGTTAATTCTGGAAAGTTTATGCGTGAAATTGAAGATGTTCAGCGTATGATCAAGGATACTAAACCTAAATCTATAGAGGATGTTTTGTCTACTAAAAATTTAAAATTATTAAATAGCATAGCGTCTGTTGTTCAAATAACAAAACTTATAACTTCAGGTGATTTTAAGGTATTAAAGAAAGAGCCATCTAAAAGCACACAAAAACCCGTATTAGTATCATTATATGGACAAAACCCTTCTCAGCAAGACATAAATAAGTTTAATATTAAAAAGATTACCGATGTTATCACTGAGCCTGAGCTTAAGGACGTACCACAAAGGAGTGCGTTTATGGTTACGGCTATTGATATTAAAAACCCTGAGATAGTAAAAACAAATCACCCCAACTACCCTGTAGGCCCGAAGGGTAAGGTGCTTGGCGTTTTAAAGCAACCTATATCTATAGTTGATTTAGTTCCTTCTGCATATAATAACGTAGCTTTAGGTGTAGCTAGAGAGGTTGCAGGTAAAAAGCCACCATTGAGTGATCAAAAAAGATTAACTCAAACCATTCCTGTACAAGCGGGACTGGCCAACAAAGAGTTCCTTGGTACTCCAATTGGCGTTAATACCGATAGAAGGTTTATTGACTTCATACAACGATCATTTCCTGATACAAATATAATTATTGATACTGACACTTTTAATAGTGTTATGCAGCGTGACGGTGTTAAAGAGTATTTAAAAGATGGTGACGTTGTATATGGGGTTACTGTTAAAGGTGAGATATTTATTAACCCTGAAGTTCATAATACAAGCTCAGATTTATTTAATACTTCTATCCATGAGATGGGTCACGTTTGGACAAAGTATATCCAGCAAACACCAAAGGGTAAGATTCTATACAATAAAGGCATTGCATTAGTCAAAGAGACTGACACATACAGAGAGCAGTTAAATATATTTGATGGGGATGTAATTAAGGCTGCCGAGGAGGCTATGGCTATCCTTATAGGAAACAAGGGTGAATCAATTACAAATCAAGCTATTAATTCTAAATGGGGGGATTGGTTAATAGGGCTATGGGATTATGTTAAGTCACAATTCAAACAATTTAAAAACTTAAAAATTGAGGAAATTCAAGAATTAAATCTTCAAGAATTTTTAGGTACAGCTCTGAGTGATATACTTGGTGGTAATCCAATAAAACTTACAGAAAAACAGGTAGAGGCTATGAAGTCTGACGCTGAGTTTAGTAAGAGTAGTTTGCTAGATGAGGTTAATGATATCATTAAGCAGGCTCGTGGTCTGGGGTACACTGAAGCCGCCATAAAAGCTTTTCTAAAGAAAAAAGGAGTTGATCCTAATATTATTACTTCTGCTCTTAGTGATAAGACTAAGCCCGCTAGTAAGAGGCCTGATATGAACAAGGTAAAGCCTGAAGGGTACGACAGGGTTATGGTTGAGATTGATGGTGTAATAGCTAAAACTAAGGCAAGGAACACAGCTGATAGTACTAGTCCAGATATCTTATTTAAAAATAGTTTAAGCTATCTACAGGGCACTAAGGTATATGCAAATGCTACAGACGTTCAAAGAGAACTTTTAGTTAGAGACTTGAGAAAAAAGCTAGGGTTTAAAGAAAAAAGTGCTCCGTCAACTAATAAAGTATTAGCAACTCCAAAGTCAAAGATTGGTGCTATTGATGAGATGGCGGCATTAAAAAATCAAGTAAAGCTAGAGGCGAGGTCTTCCAGATTGTCTATTAAAGACTTAAATGAAAAACGTAAAGAGCTATCGGGTAAGATTAGTGAATTAAAAAAGAACGGTAAAATAACTACTAATCAAGCCAGGGTAATAATAAACAAGATAGGTTCGGTTAACCTTTACAATGCTAAGTCTGTAGATTCTTTTCTCAATTACATGGAAAAGGTGTATAATAATGCGGACTATGCCGATAAGGTTATGGCTGCTAATTCTTTAAAGAATAATATAAAAAAACTATCTAAAAGCAAAAACCTAGACCCTGTCTTAGCTAGGCTAGGAGAATCATTTCAGAAGATAAGCATAAGACTTATTGACGATATAGACAAGTACACTGAGATAGCCGAAAGCGTAAAAGAAGGTCTCACTAGTTCTAAAATCAAGGGTACTGAAATTGATTGGACTTCTGCTGTAAGCGTAAAAGATACAGAAGCATACATTGAAGCCCAGATTAAAAAACAAGAAGCTATAATATTAGAAAATAAGAGACAGGAATTTCTAGATATAACAGGGCTTGATGCATCAAAATTATCTTATAATGAAATGATGTCTATACTTGATGCCCCTAAAGAAGAGGCCGTTGACAAAACAAAAGAAAAATTAATTAGAGATAACATTCAGAAGGTTTTTAATTCATACAAAACTATTATCGAAAGCATAATAAAAGATGGTAAAAATCCTTTTAGCCTTTCTGGAGAAAAAATAAGCCTTCCTAATCAGGGTATAATTAAAAGGTTTATGGATATGGAAATATCCGAGATGGAAATAAGAGATGCTATTAGGGCTGTTGACGCTCTTAATAATTATATGGTTAACGGACTAACCAGTGGCATGGAAGGCATTGTTAGTGTGTATGAGGGTGGTAAGAAGACTGAGGCACTAGTCAAGAGAGCTAAGATTAAAGCTAAACCACTAAAGCTATTTGGGGTTAAGGCTGTCGGTAGGCTAAGTGGGCAAGAGATAACTACACTTCCTATACTAATTGAAAGAATGTTTAAGAGCCAAGAAAATGCTCGTAAGGTAATGAAGGCTATCGGGGTCGATGGTATAATAAGAGGAAAGTCAAGTGCAATAAAAGAGTTGAATTTAATTATTGATTCTTATTTATCTAAGTTCGAGGACAAA
>TARA_R110000824_G_scaffold99927_1_pt1 | contig 10192 bp, 14 predicted proteins | sample TARA_R110000824 | Tara Oceans TARA_R110000824 (sample SAMEA4397747) | marine metagenome | biome: Polar Biome; feature: [MES] marine water layer (ENVO:01000295) within the mesopelagic zone...; material: water (ENVO:00002006), including particulate matter (ENVO:01000060) such as...... | reverse complement strand
GGTCGAGTTCACCTTCGAAGTCGAAGTCGAGGTCGAACGAAGCGGGAACTGTGAACTCGAATCCTACGTCGTCGATGTAGAAGTCGAGAACGGCGATAATGAACGGGGCTATCGTCGGATTCAAAGCCGCCGAGGTGATAATCACCCATAACGAATCAACCAATGCTTGAACTTCGTCTTCAGCTGAGAATAGCCCGATAACCCCGTCTAAGACGGCCCCGATGAATAGGTCTACGGCTGAAGACCCTACGGAGTCCGAGAGGTCGTAGAGTCCACCAATGAACGGTATATCGGCTAAAATTGGGATACGTTGGTTTTCTTCGTCAATCCCGAGATAGTTAAGCCCCAGGTCGAGGGCCGACGTGCCGAGCCACCATACAGTATCAACCCATAGAACCGCTCCAAGGACTCGACCGGCGACTTTCCCCGCTATCGGTCGGGCTTTCTTTATCATCACTTCGAGAACTTCGTCGGTTTGACTTGAGGCGAGGGCGAAGGCTATACGAGAACCTCCTTCGATAGTTTCGTCGATACCTGAAACGAACTTCGAAGCGTTGAACATCGAGCCTTTTTCAGCCGGTCGGTTGAATAACGTCTCGTATAGTATTTTCACCTCGTCCGAGTTTTCACCCTTTAGAAGCGTCTCAGGGTCGATAAGAGGGTCGGATAGGGTATCTATGAGGTCGAGGGTCTCCTTTGCCCGTTGGCTATCCTTAGAGGCGAGGAAACCGCTAAGGTCTTCGAGAGCCTTTACTATGGCCGCATACCTGAATTGAAGTTTTAGTTTCGAACCTATCCAATAGAGAGACCCCATCGAGATAACCGTCGAGACTCCCGCAGTAGTAAGAAGACGTTCATCATTCAGTTCAAACTCGACTTCGAGACCTTCGACCGTGAACGAGTTATCAGCATCGGCGGATTCAATAGAACCCCGGGCTATTGCCATCGAGAGAGTATTCACTGTGGCGGGAGATATTGAACTCTTGAGAGCGTCTCGGGTTAATCGAGCGGGTAATTGAGCGATGCTCAAGACTGAGCGAAGCACGTTTCACACCTTACGCCAAAAGAATAAGCCGACAGTGAAGAACATAACTCCGAGAAAAACGACGGAGAGAGCCTCATCGGAACCGTTCTTTATGTTTCGAATAAGGTCGTTCATACCGTTTCGAGCGGAGTCGATAATCGAAACGCCTGAGAGATTGACGGAGACCGGAGCCTCGACCGTTGGAGATTCTACGTTGATGTTCAAACCGTCGGCCATTATTCGAGCCTCCTAATGAGCATGAGAGGCACTCGGGCGAGTGCTACGCTTAGGGCGATAATAAGACCGAACTCGATGATGGGAATAGTCCCTATGAGGACGCTTCGAGCGAACGCTTTCGTCGATGCTTCAGCAACAACAACGGCGGTCTTGAGTTCGTCTTCTATCATAATATCACATCATCGGCACTACGTCGATACCTAAAGCGAGGCCGGCGACTATGAGAACGGCCTTCGAGAGTCCTTGAAGAACTTCAAGCCTGGCATTGATACCGGCGAGGGAGTTTTCGAGCATATTCACCCTTTCTTCGACACTTCGAAGTCTACGGTTTTGTTCATCGTCTTCGCTCATCGAATCACCTAATTTATTTTAATTCTGAATCGAGAATCTCGCTTTGAGCGAAAAACCTTGAAGTTATTGCTCAAAGGCATACCTTTTCTTACTTTTTCAGCCGCCGCTTTTGTAGCCCATGAACGTGTTGATTCGTAGCCTCTTTTCGTTTGTCTAAATCCTACCATATTTTCATCTCCTTAATGCTATTACTAAAACGCCACCTACGACGGCGAGAACTGAGAGCATAGCGAAGCCTGAGACTTCAACTTCTTCGATAGGGCATTCACCCATTGAATGAACATATCCGAGAGCCGCCATTCTTTCGTGGTCACTTACGTTCTCGGCTGTATATTCAACACCCGTTTCACAGTCAAACATCGAATGCGGGTATTCACCCGTTGGTTCGACTATTGTAATCGGGTCAAGAGGAGGGTCAAGAATAACCTCTCCGCTTGATTTTACAATTCCCGCAGCTTCATTGAAAAACCATACTTCTCGAAGCCATACCTTCGCCTCGTTATTCATGTTTGAAGGGCTGTCAATTGTATAACGAACGCCGCCAATAACGATTGAAAATTGTCCGACCTGGGACGACTCGTTATCAATGTCGATTGAGATATAGTCTCCCTCTTGATAGAGAGAAAAGTCGAGTTCTTCAGTCCACCACCCTGAAGGTGAATCGTCGAAGTCGAGACGGTCAAGAAGGGCGGTATCAACGGATTGGGTGAAGTAGTTTTCATTCTCAGTTAAGAGGTTGAATTGAACCATCCACCCGCTCTTCAACGTCGCTTTGAAATATCCCGAGGTTCCGTAAGTGTCGGAGTTATCTAAGAGCAGGGAACCGAAGGCCGTATAATCATTATTCGAACCTCCAATAATCATATTCGAAAAGGGTGATGAGTCGCCGTCCTTGAATCGAGAGTATGCGGTTCTCAGGCTTCTATCATAATCGACTTTCACCCATTGACCGAACGAAACGTCTCGACCTTCTAAAGTCGAGATTCTTTCAGCCTCAGTTTGAGAAGCCGTATTATCAGCCTCTCGAACGGCTGAGGCGTCTTCATTGGTTGAAGGTATGGTTATACCCCCATTGAAGAGGAAATGTCTGTATAACCGCCGCCTAAGCCTGGAGATGGAGGTCGGCTATTGTCGGGAGGAGGAGGGGCGTCTCGAACACATCGTTTTAGAATCCGGTCGTAGGTATAGCCTTCTTCGCATTCTTCTTCAGCGTCTCGTTCCTCGTCCCTGAGTATTTTATCAATCGCCGCCTGTTTAGTTCTGTAAATGGTGATTATCGGTTCAACGGCGGGTGTATTAGGCCCGCCCCCGCTTACAGCTTCACGTTCGAAAGAAGTTCCTTCGACGTTCCCGATTTGATAATGATATTCGAATACAATATCCCAAGTAAAGACCTGAGAAGTTTCATAATTTTCATAGATTTTTTGATAAACCGGAACGCCAATTTTCCAAACTACGGTTTGACCGTCTATCGACGTATATACCGCTTCTTTCGTCCCTTCTTCGGTTGGTTGGGTCGGCCCTTGATAGGTTGGGTCATGAGTAGGAACGTCGTCGTTCGGAACGTCGTCGTCGGAGGTTGAATCATCGTCGCTTTTTCTTAGCAGAATCCAAGCGAGACCAACGGCCAAAAGAACGGGAATCAAGACGCCAGCCCCAGGTTTTGAAGTTCAAGTGTTATGTTATTTATTCCATCCACTAAAACGGATAAGGTGAAGTCTAAGTCGTTTGGGTCGTAAGCGATAGGCATGGCGTTTATTCCTACTGTAGCCAACGTTCCTTGAGGGATAGGTGTGGTTCCGTAGAATCCTATATCATCGGCTCCGGTTCCTATTGTAAGCCCCGCCGTTCCCGCCGTTAAATTACTGGCGTTAATGAGAGAGAAGTCGTCGGCGTCAATATCAGCCGTTAAGGTAATCGGCTGAGTAATTCCGCCACTGGATGATGCAAAGAGAATATAGGACATTTAACTCACCTTAATTTATTAAACCAATTTGAGAAATCGAGCGGAGGTTTTACGGAATCCCCTTTTAACCTACGGGAGTTTCGTGATTTCGCCCTTTTTCTATATAGCCCATATGCGACTAAGTCGGTATTGTTGAACTTTTTCTTAGCCATGAGATTAAGCCCCCTGAGTCTTTCCTTGAAGCCATACCTGAAGAGTAGCGTCCACACCTGCGGAGACTGTGCAATAAAGGCGATAATCAAGTTCGGGGGCAGTAGTTCCGGTTATCGGATTCGGGTCGAAGACAAAAGCCTCGCCGTCTTTGATAGTGAAGAATTGAGACGGTTGATTCGCCGTCGTTCCGAGTAAATCCCGTTCGTATGCGATTCGAACGTCGTTCCCGTCGCATCTAATAATGGTTCGAGAACCGCCGCTTAGACGAAGAGGAACGACTGAAGCCGCCACTACTGTAATGTTCTGTATTTGACCCATGAGGGGAAACCCCCTCAAACGTCCTCAGCACGTCGAAGAACGGCCTGAGCGGAACCTGTGGCGAGTGAAGCCGTTTGATTCGGGGTCGATTCGCCTCGGCCGCCAGTCGGCAATTTGAGGATAGGAGTGGCCGTATAATTTTCAAGACCGGCACCTGCGACGGTTGTAATCAACAAAGTGATTGAACCGCTCGACACGTCGAGGTCGTAGGTTGGGATGAAATAATATCCGAGAGTAAAGCTTGAAGGAACGAGACCGTTCGCTTCGGCTCCGGTATCGAGAAACTTATACCCGTTTTGAGAAGCACCTGAAGCACTTCGGATATATGTCGGAGTCATACCGAAGTTTCCGAGAACCTGGACTACGCACGTCGAGAGGTTATCAATGGCTGTTGGCCCTTGAAGGGCGATACCTGAAACCTTCGCACCTTTGTAAGAAGGAACTGCGACGGTCATCATAGTTTGAGAAGCCGCAGGGACGGGGAAAGAAGTAGCGTTTCCGACGATAGTAGCGTTTGAAGCGGTTCCGTATTGAACCCATACTTCGAAGTTTCCGACCATAGCACCATTGGCAACGGCGAAGTAGGATAAGTCAATTTCAAAGCGAGAGTTCGCAGGGAGGTTAATTCCGCAGGGAATAACGACGGAAACATCGACAGCCGTGTTTGAAACATTTTCGGCAACAAAGCCGCCGATGTCCTGAAGAACTGAACCCAAACGAGAACCGGCTGATACAGCGGTTTCATCAACGGGGGTGACGAAGTTAAACCATTGGTCGCCATTAAAGACAATACGTAGAGAATTAAGACATGTAGCGAACGTTGAAGCGGTCATACCGCCGGCAGGCCCGACTCCTTGATATGTCAAAATAAAGTTTTGAACGAGTCCTTGAGGAATAGGATTCGAGACGTTAAACTGAGCCGTTGCGAGATTCGCAGGGAGTGTAGTAGTGTCCTGATAGATTTTATTGTATGTTGTAGCCATCTAAATCACGCCTTCTTTCGGATAGCCGTAGTTAGTTCAGCACTGATAGCGCCTTGAGTGATAGCGAAAGCCGCAGTAGCGAGCATCCCATACCAAAGCCATGAAACGATGCCATTAGCGGAACCTGATGTCGGTAGAATAGAAACCATATTATTGACCCCCGAACTTTGAAACTGCTACTTCGGAGACTGTATCTCCTTTGAGTAGGTAGGTCGATAAGCCGTTCATAATTCCGAGCATCAATGAGAAACCAATTCCCATACCGATGCTTCTCATGCTGTTGGAGTAATCCATACCGTCGAACTAAATAGAGATGCTATATGAAACACTCCTAAATCTCGATGCTCTCTAAGAGCGAAGAAACACGCCTTAAACGGAACGTATTCGCTTTATGGGACGGCTATACCTAAAACTTCACCAACGGCCATATAGAAGAGTGGCCTTTTTGAGCCGTAGAACATACCTATACGGGAAAAGGGCCTTTTAGGGTGCTTGAGGGTGCTTCAAAAGTAAGTATGAGCATATAGGGGCCTTTAATCGCTCAAGGGGTTCATCATTCGAGAGGTTGAAGAACGAACATCGAAGTGAATAAACGAGTATTCAACGGTTCGAAGTCGTTCAATAAATGGCTCAGGGTTGAACCCGTATCTCTCTTCGCCGGCCCTCCAATGTGCTTTGGCGGGGAGCGAAAAGAAAACCAATGTATCGACTTGAGCTTCGAGAGCCTTATTCATTATCAGGGCGTGAGAAACGAAAATAGCGTTCAATTCTCGGGAACGTCCGAGAAGGGCGAGACGTTGCATAGCATCACTCGCACGTTTTCTTGAGTCGAGAAAAACCTGAGCGTCGTCGATGATGAGCGTCGTCTTCAAATCGGGGTTCGCTTCTTTCATGTCGAAGAGACCGTTCACGGTTTCGTTCATAGTGTCCTCCAGGTCGAGAGGGTCGGGGTAGAATACGGTTAAGCGGTTTTTCTCCATTGAACGAAGCATTGATTCAACGTCGAAAACGAGGCCGACGGGTCTCTTCTTTTTGTCAAGTGGTAGAAGGTCGATAAATCCCTCTTGTTTCGGGCTGAAATAGACCATTCGAAAGTTTTCCGATTTATTCGACTTCAAGAAAGAACGTGCCGACGCTTCGAGAAAGAAACTTTTTCCCGAACCGCTTTGACCGACTACGACTTTATGTAGGCTTTTTCCGGTCGGTAAAAAGAGACCTTCATTCATTCAACCACTACCGTATTTTGAGCGATTTCAGTCGTAGGTTCTTTTGTTTTGAATAGTCGTCCGATGAGCGGGAGTCTGGAGAGTATTCGAGTCTTGAAGAAACGCTTTTTCGCATGTCTTCGAATCCTTATGAGAGGCTGTCCGATGTAGAACGAAGTAAGCCCCGCCGCTATCATACCGGACGATAAATAATTCGTTAAGAATAATCCCTTTTCTTCGAGATAACGATATTGAGCCGAAGCGACGAGTTCCTTCGTCTTCTCATCATGCTTAACTTCGAACGTTGGGTCTTCGGTCACTGATGAACCGTATTTTGTAAGAAGGACGTCGATAGTAGTCAAGCCCATTTTGAGAAGGGCGTGATTTTGTTTTTCGAGGGCTTCTATTTGAGCCTTCGACATTTTCGAGTTTGACATTTGAGGGCCTGAGACTATCGACTTCAGGCTCGAAGGTATTACGTCGGTTGCGTCGCTTTCGCTGAACTCCCAATCAAACCACTCGGGGGAGTCGTCGGGGGTGTCCTCCGGCGGAGGTGAAAGGGGAGGAGAAGAATAAGCCGGTTCTTCAAAACCTCCGCCATTGGACTCATTTACTTCTACGCTTGAATCGTTGGTTGAATCGTTTTGTTTTTCGAAGGCTTCGATTTGAGCCTTCGTCATTTTCGCATGTTTAGCCTTCTTATGTTTCCATAATCCGGCTCGGGTTTTGTAGGACTTCTCGCATTGGTCGCATTGATGAGACGTCTTCGCCATTATTCAACACCTCCGAAAGAGCATAGAGAACATATCTCTTCATCAAGTTCTTCATCAGCTCGAAGAATTGCTTCGCATGATTCGCACCTTGATTCTTCACTCAATGTTAAGCCCCCGTTCAATTTGAGTTTTCATCATGTTTCCTACGAGATTTTGAACGGTCGGGTCGTTCGATATTGAAGCGAGAGTTAAGTCGAGAGAATCGCTCTCCGTGTTATGCTCCAGGTATTCAACATAACGCCATACAAACATGCCGAGGACTTTCATAAATTGAAAGGGCGGAGTTCCGTCGTTATGTTTCCCGAGAGCGTTCAAGAGGTTTCCTAAATCGCTTTGAATCGTAGTCAATAAGTTCCGAATCGAGTCCTGAACCTCGGGGTCATCTCTCCACTCCATCAAGAAACCGTTTCCTTAGATGCTATATGAAAGAAACATATTTTCCGACCGGCTGAAGGGGTCTATCTCGGACTTAAACGATTTACAGGTCTCTACATAGCGGAGCGATAGGAAACGAGCGGGAAACCGTGTTTATTCGCCCGTGTAATAATAAACGATGTTTCCCCGTTCATTGAAGTCGGTTCGAAGAAGTCCTCTCGAAAGCGTTTCCTTGAGTAATTGTCCGAGAACTGAAGCGGTCACATCATACCTTGAAGTTCTGTTGATGAGCTGCGCCAAGTCCGAAACCGCTAAACCGTTCGGCTCATGCTTGAGAACGAAGAGGGCTATCTCTACACATCTCGCCCTTCGAACGGCACGTCTTGAAGGTGAACTCATATCATCTCCTCCCAGGTATTCGAAGGCCACCAATCGAGAAGAAGGTCGCCAAAAGTCTCGGGTTTTTTAGTCCATTGGCGTTTATTTGAATCGCCACATGCTGAGATTGAAAGGTCTACGATACGGAACTGATTAACGAGGGTGTAGTCGTTCCGAACCTTAGCCTCTCCGAGAGAATAAGGTCGCATAGTAGGGTTCAATTCTTCAGTTCTTTCGACCTTGACGTTCTCGGAGTATCTATCGCAGAACTCCAACCAATCCTCGCCGTATATGTCTTGAATTATTTTCCCCTGCTCATCTCGCCGGTCGATGAACATAGAATAAGAGCCTCGATACGTTGATTTTGCGAGTCCGTCCTTAATCATCGAATAGACTCCGCTCATCATCATGAGAAGGGTTCCGCTCCCGTCGTCCTCCCAATCTCCGAGGTTGATTCTCTCCCCGTCGAAGTGAACAGGCATCGGGTTTTCGGTGAAATGAAGTTTCTCGGAGTTCTTGAAAATTACTCCATCGGTGGCGACGGAGATAACCGTATCATGCCCGTTTGACCTGATAAGTTCGGCACATCTCATACGGCATCCCGCAGTAATTACAGCCGCATACATGGGATTGAAAAGAGAACCCGTTCTACGAATCCCGTCCCTTTCTATCGCTTGAATTGTTTTCCCGTAGAGGCTGTTAATTTGAGTCTTAGCGACCTGGCGAAGTTCGGGGTCGTAGTCCGATGAACCGACATCTCGAAGTTTGTCCTGAGCGAGTTTCGCCCCGTAGAACTTTTTGATAAATGGACGGAACGGATAACGAACCCCGTCCTCTACGTCCTCGGCGGGTTCGTTTCTATTGTCGGGGATGAATGCACCCCATCGTTCGATATGAATATCAGCACCCCACGCCTCGAACTCCTTCATCTCGTCCCCGGTGAAGAATCCTTGAACTTCTCGGGGATTCATCAAGCATCCAGCCGTCTCGGATATTTTCGCCGCTGGATAGATTCGGAGACCTTTAGGAAACGAGACCGACGCTTCGAAAATTGAAAGAGAATAGGGGGTGAAGTCTTCGAGATATTCGAGCGGGTCGATGTCGTCGCCCGAGAACGTGCCTATCCATTGACCGGACTCGGAACACGGGAGCCACCACATAACATGAGGATAGGCTGAGGTAATATCGAAGGCTCGAACGCCCGACCTTTGAGGGTTTGAAGGGTCGAGGAATATCGAACCCGAACCGACGCTTTCGAAGTGTCCCCCTTGATAGCCCGTCCAAAAGGCTCGAACTATGTCGGGGTTTTCATCCATCAGTTCGTTTATGGTTGGGATTGAACAAAGGTCGAGGGCTGAACGTTCCGCTACTGAAGCGAGAGAATAGGGTCGAACCATACGAACTTCTACTCGTTCAAATTGTTGGACGATAAGCCATGAAAGACGAGCCGTCAAGTTTGAATCACGCTTTGCATAATCGACGATTTTATCCCAATTTTCAAGAGTAAAATTAACACCTTCAGGGTGAAGAGAGCCGAGGAGACTCATCTCGTTTTGAGTGAAGTCGAGTTTCCCTTCATTGAGACGCTTCTTAGCGTTAAAATTGAGCGAACCTCCACCACAGAACGGTTTGATGTCCCAACAGTCAATACGACCCCATTTAACGCCGTTTGTAGCGTATTTGAGAGGTTCGATTGAGAGATACTTCTTCGGGAGGTAAGAAACCTGAATAAAGCGGTTGTAGGGGAGGAACTCGAAGTCGTCTTCATCGTCGGGGTTCACTATGGCCCAGACCTGGAGCCTCTTTCGAGTGTCGGCTTTTCCTCCCTCCTTCTTCTTTTTCCCGAAGAACGGGTTCGGTATTTTCTTCTTCACTACGTTCGGATTATGGAGCCATCCATTCTTAGAATCAAGAACTTGAGTATCACCGACAAAGAGCCGTTCAATAACGGAAACGGGTAGGGTTTTGATAATAGCTTGGGCATCATATTGAAGGTTGAAAAAGTAGAACTCTTGAGGTTTCCGCCGTTTCCCGTAGCCTCCTTCACTGAATAAACCCGTATTGAAAAGTAGTTCCGAGAATAGTTCTAAATTGAACGCCGGTCGTTTGTTTCCTCCATTAGTTTCGAGGAACTTATCAGGTTCCTCTTCAGTTCCGCCAAAGACGAATAAAGAATCCTCGTATGTTTCCGATTCACGGTTGAACGTCGTCCATGTGAATATATGCGGATAACCGTCTTTTGTTTCAAAGTCGGCTCCTCCGATATTATGCTGAGACCATAGACTTCTACCCTGGGTTTTCCTCTTTTGACTTCGATATTCGAAGTCGGTCTTGAAGTCTACTAAATCCACTTTAAGCACCATACCGTTCAAGCGGTTTCAAATCTCGCCACTTCTTGAAAGTAAGTTTTGAACCCGATTCTCTCCACG
>TARA_R110000824_G_scaffold401593_1_pt1 | contig 10192 bp, 10 predicted proteins | sample TARA_R110000824 | Tara Oceans TARA_R110000824 (sample SAMEA4397747) | marine metagenome | biome: Polar Biome; feature: [MES] marine water layer (ENVO:01000295) within the mesopelagic zone...; material: water (ENVO:00002006), including particulate matter (ENVO:01000060) such... | reverse complement strand
ATTGACTCTTTGATCACACCCACCAGCGTTACCTTAACTGTTGGAGAGCCAGTACCACCGGTGGTATAATTAAAGACTATTAAAAAATAGTTGTATATTTGTTAAACAATATTAATTAAATCAAATAAAATGTCAAAACAATTAGATAACGAGCAACTAGAGCTGTTGCAGGGTTTACAAAACGATTTCAATAAGGCTAAGATAGAAATAGCGGATATGGAAATTAAAAAATCCAATATAATCACAGAGATATCTAAGATCCAAGAGAAATTTGCCGAACAAGAGCAGATTTTAATGAAAGAATTTGGGCAGAACGCAATAATTAACCTGCAGACTGGAGAGGTCAAAGACCCAGAGCCAGACACAGAGCAAGAAAAAGAATAAAACACCATGGCAAAAATCAGCAACACCGGGGCATATCCTGGCATCACAAACCTTGACGCATTAGACTACCTTATCATAACAGATAAGGAGAACGACCTGATGACAAAGACGGCTACGATAGCCCAGGTTGCTGCTTTAGTCGCCTCTATAGATGTAGGATACACCTCCTACACCGCTCTGCTTACACAGTCAGGCGTCGTAGCGCCTGTAGCAACGGTAATGCAGGATAGTATCGGAGGGACCATGACATGGTCATACAACTCCGTAGGGAGCTACACCCTGACCAGCAGCACCTCGGCATTTACCGCCAAGACCGTTGTTTTCGTGAACGGGGGAAGCTCCGCCACAGCATCGGGAGGGGTGACATGGTCGGTAGACACTCCCGCTACACTAGTGATAATAGCTGGAGCAGACGGTAGGTTTACAGCAGGATCATTAGAAGTGCGGGTTTATTCATGATAAAATGGATATAAGAAAAATATCTATAGGGGCAGACTACAAATCAGGGGCTATGCACTATATAGTAGGTCAAGATGTCTTAGGAGGTAATTACGGTATTCATTTTATACAATATGACCTTGACTCTGAATCGTATAAGATTTGGATTATTAAAAAAGACGAGGTGCTGCTATGGAAAGAGTTTAGGTGTACGCTCCCTATCTCTTTGGAATACAACATACATTTTTAGCAACTAAATGCAATCGCCTTATTCATTTATCGTAACACCTTTTAATAATAAAAGATACGATAACACCAAGAGCTATGGTAAAGTAGAATTTATCATAAGCACCTCCGAAGAGGACCATAGCGTATCTAACCGTTATGGCGTAGTGGTAGCCACGCCCATCGGCTATAAAGGGCCGGTGAAAGAAGGAGACACCCTGCTGGTCCACCATAATGTATTTAAGTTTTATAACGATATGCAGGGGAGAAGAAAAAGTGGCAAAAGCTACTTTAAAGACAACCTGTTTTTTGTAGACCCAGACCAGTTTTTCCTATATAAACAAAATGGGCAATGGAAGGGGTATAATAAATATTGTTTTATAAAGCCTTCTGCGGTGAAAGAGTCGTACCTTAAAAAATCCACTAACGACGAGCCTTTATTCGGCACTATCAGGTATATCAACGACCAGATGATAAGCATGGGCATGAAGGTAGGGGACGAGATATCGTATCAGCCGGAGAGCGAATACGAATTTGTGGTAGAGGGAGAAAGGCTATATAGGATGTTCACCGATAACATAACTTTTTTGGTATGAAAAACAAAAAAAAGACCTATAAAAAAGATACGGACTGGGAGGAGAAAGTAGACAAGTTAAAATTAAAATATAACCGCAGCAAAGATGGATATAGCAAGCATAAAAAAGGAGATAATAAAAGCTGGTGAATCAGCGGTCCTTCAGCTGATAAAAGTCGCTAAAGAAGATATTATTAAATACGGCGAAGATGATGAGCTGGCAGCAGACAGGCTGAAGAACGCCGCCGCCACCAAGAAGCTAGCTATATTTGATGCCTTTGAGATATTAAAAAGGATAGAAGAAGAGAAAGACCTATTAGAAGGTATTGATACTAAAATAAATAACACACCAAAAGGATTTGCTGAGTCAAGATCAAAATAAATTATATATTGAGCTTATCAATATGGTCCCTAAGATAGCTTTAGCCAATAAAAATAGAGCTAGGTCTTGGCAATATGGCTATAACGAAAAATATAATTTTGTTGTTATCTCCAAGACCGGAGAGATAGGGCAGATACTAAATATAAGCGGGCTAAACATCGCCCTCCCTAAAGTCTCTAAAGACATCCTGAAGAGATCCGGGAAGAAAGAAGAACAGTACTGGGAGCCTAAGATACTCCCTAAAGAGCTGAAGAGGATAAAGTCTATCTTCCAATGGCACAGCACCCCCGCAAGCTTCAAAAATCAGTGGGTCGACTATGTAGAGAATGAGTTTAACTACAGAGAGCAAGGGCGGTGGTTTCTAAACAACGGCATATCGACATATATCACCGGAACACACTATATGTACCTGCAATGGACAAAGATAGATATCGGACTGCCGGACTTCAGAGAGGCCAACAGGATATTTTATATCTTCTGGGAAGCCTGTAAAGCCGACAAGCGCAGCTTCGGCCTTGACTACCTAAAGATCAGGCGTTCAGGGTTTTCTTTTATGGCATCATGTGAGGGGGTGAACACCGGGACTATCACCAAAGACGCGCGTATAGGCATCCTCTCTAAGACCGGTGGTGACGCTAAGAAAATGTTTACAGATAAGATAGTCCCTATCTCTAATAACTACCCGTTCTTTTTTAAGCCTATACAGGACGGTATGGACAAGCCCAAGACAGAGCTAGCATATAGGGTTCCCGCCTCTAAGATCACCAAGAAGAATATGTATATAACAGAGGACCAGGAGCTGGAGGGGCTAGACACCACCATTGACTGGAAGAACACCTCTGACAACTCCTATGACGGGGAGAAGCTGCAACTGCTGCTGCATGACGAGAGCGGAAAATGGGAGCGTCCGGAGAATATCCTTAACAACTGGCGTGTGACCAAGACATGCCTTCGCTTGGGAAGCAAGGTCATAGGGAAATGTATGATGGGGTCTACCTCTAACGCCTTAGACAAGGGCGGAGACAACTTCAAAAAATTATATAACGACTCTGACTGCTCCATGCGCAACTCCAACGGGCAGACAAAAAGCGGCCTATACAGCCTGTTTATTCCCATGGAGTGGAACATGGAGGGGTTCATAGATAGGTTCGGCATGCCGGTCTTCAGGACCCCCGTGAAGCCTGTCCGTGGTATAGACAACGAGCCTATCATACAAGGGGCGATAAGCTACTGGGAGAACGAGGTGGACTCTTTAAAGCAAGACCCTGACGCTCTGAATGAATACTACCGGCAGTTTCCAAGGACGGAGTCCCACGCCTTCCGCGATGAGAGCAAGCAGTCTATATTTAACCTTACCAAGATATACCAGCAGATAGACTATAACGACTCTTTAATCACAGACAGGTATGTCACACGTGGGTCTTTCTCCTGGGAGAACGGCATACAAGACAGCAGGGTGATATGGACGCCTAATAAGAGGGGTAGATTTTTTGTAACTTGGTTGCCGGAAAGTGGATTACAGAATAATGTTATAACGAAAAACGGAAAGAAATACCCTGGCAATGACCATTTAGGGACATTTGGATGTGACTCTTATGACATATCTGGGGTAGTAATAGGTAAAGGCTCTAACGGGTCTTTGCATGGACTGACAAAATTCAATATGGACAACGCACCTAGCAATGAGTTTATTTTAGAATATATCGCGCGGCCACAGACGGCAGAGATATTTTTTGAAGAGGTGTTAATGGCTATTGTATTTTATGGGATGCCTATCTTATGTGAGAACAACAAGCCACGCCTTCTATACCATCTAAAAAATAGAGGATATAGAGGGTACAGCATCAACAGGCCCGACAAGACTTTTAATAAATTATCTAAGACAGAGAGAGAGCTGGGGGGCATCCCTAACTCCAGCGAAGACGTAAAGCAATCCCATGCCTCGGCTATTGAGTCGTACATAGAAAAATATGTAGGGCTAGATATGGGCGGGTCCTACAGAGAGCAGGATGATATGGGGATAATGCATTTCCATAGGACGCTAGAAGACTGGGCGAAATTTGATATAAGCAACAGAACCAAGCATGATGCCTCTATAAGCTCTGGACTGGCGATAATGGCTGGCCAAAAACACCTATATACACCGACCAAAGAGAAATCGAAAATAAGCATTAACTTTGCAAGATATAATAACACAGATTCTGTTAGCCAATTACTTAAATAAATGAAAGACGTAAAAATACAAGTTAACTCGGCTGCTTTCCCTGATCAGTTTGCTTCAGATAGAGTTAAAGACACAGTAGAATTTGGGCTACAGGTAGGACAGTCTATACAGTACGAATGGTTTCGTAGAGACAGCGGGTCATGTAGGTTTTATAATCAGTGGGCTGACTTCAACCGTCTACGTCTATATGCCAGAGGTGAGCAGTCTATCGCTAAATACAAAAACGAGATATCTGTCGATGGAGATCTTAGCCACCTGAACCTGGACTGGACTCCTGTTCCTATCATCCCTAAGTTTGTGGATATCGTAGTCAACGGAATGTCAGACAGGCTTTTTAAGATTAAAGCATATGCGCAAGATGCTATGTCTGCGGAGAAAAGAAGTGTGTTCCAGGATATGGTACAGGCGGATATGTTGGCAGCGCCGCTATTGCAACAGCTAGAAAAATCTTTCGGTGTTTCGGTCTTTAGCGTGAAAGAAGAAGAGCTTCCAGGCAATGACGAAGAGATGGAGCTATATATGCAGATGAAGTTTAAGCCAGCGATAGAGATAGCTGAAGAGGTGGCGATAAACACCCTGCTGGACGAGAACCATTATGCGGATATAAGGAAGAGAGTAGACTACGACCAGACAGTACTAGGCATCGGCATATGCAAGCATATGTTCTTGCAGGGGTCAGGGATACAGGTAGACTATGTCGACCCTGCGAATGTGGTATACAGCTACACCGAAGACCCATACTTTAAAGATAATTTTTATTGGGGAGAGATAAAGACAGTGCCTATTGGAGAGCTTATTAAGATAGACCCTTCATTAACAAACGAAGACCTACTAGAGATATCTAAGTACAGTCAGGATTGGGCGCAATACTACGATGGGGCGCAAGCATACAACGATAGTATGTTCAACAGAGATACGGCGACATTATTATATTTCAACTATAAGTCCACACACTCTTTTGTATATAAGAAGAAAGAGATGGCTGACGGTACTTTTAAGACCGTAGAGAAAGATGATGAGTTTAATCCTACTGAAGAGATGCAGAAGGAGGCGAAATTTGAAAGAGTAGAGAAAAGAATCGATGTATGGTATGATGGCGTGATGGTCATGGGTACTAACATCATGCTGCAATGGAGGCTGGGTGAGAATATGGTACGCCCTAAATCCTCCAACCAATATGCTAGGCCTAACTATATCGCTTGCGCCCCAAGGATGTACAAAGGGTCCGTAGAGTCTTTAGTGCGTAGGATGGTTCCTTTTGCGGATTTAATTCAGATGACGCATTTAAAAATCCAACAGGTGGTATCAAAGCTGGTTCCAGACGGTGTATTTATAGATGCCGATGGTCTAAACGAGGTGGACCTAGGCACAGGGGCTGCGTATACGCCAGAGGACGCCCTGCGTCTGTACTTCCAGACAGGTAGTGTCGTAGGAAGAAGCTACACCCAAGATGGTGAGTATAACAACGCAAAAGTCCCTATCACCCAGCTTACAGCAAGCAGTGGCTCCAGCAAGATGCAAATGTTAATAGGCAACTACAACCATTATCTAGATATGATAAGGTCCGTGACAGGATTAAACGAGGCTAGAGACGGCAGCATGCCGGACCCTAACTCATTGGTAGGCATCAATAAGCTCGCTGCGCTAAACTCTAATACCGCCACCAGGCATATCTTACAGGCGAGCCTGTATATGACACGCAGCCTGGCGGAGTGTCTTTCTATACGTACCTCTGACATACTAGAGTATGCGGACTTCAAAGATGAGTTTGCCATGCAGATAGGTAAATATAACCTCCAGATTATAGAGCAGATAAAAGACCTCTATCTACATGATTTTGGAATATTTATTGAGATGTCTCCTGATGAAGAAGAGAAGGCTATGCTCGAGCAAAATATTCAGATGGCCTTATCTAAGGAGAATATCAGCTTAGAAGACGCTATAGATATCAGAGAGCTTAATAACCTAAAGATGGCCAATCAGCTTCTGAAGCTTAAACGCAAGCAGAAACAAGATAGAGACCAGCAGATGCAAGAACAGCAGCAGCAGATGCAGGCACAGCAGCAGATGCAGGCGCAGGAGGCGGCAGCGATGCAGCAGATGCAGATAACACAGGCGACAGCGGCAGCTAAGATGGAGACTATGACGGCGCAGAACCAGATGGAGCTACAGAAAATGCAAATGGAGGCTCAGCTGAAGAAAAACTTGATGGAGGTGGAATTTGGTTACCAGATGCAGCTGCAGGGGGTAGAGCAAGACCAGCTAGACACCAGAGAGCAGAATAGGGAGCAGGAGAAAAGTAATAGATTGAACAAGCAATCCTCTAATCAGTCGAAGATGATAGAGCAGAGAAAACGCAACTTACCTTCTATCTCTTTTGAGTCTAATGAAGACAGCTTAGATGGCTTTGACCTAGCTGAATTTAACCCAAGATAATTAAATTAAATAGTACTAACTTTATAAAAATCAAATCAAATGGAATTTAAAGTAAAAGAGATAAACAAAGAAGAGAAATCTCGCGTGGAGGTGGAAGTAGATTTGTTAAAGAAACACGAAGAAAAATTCGAAGAACAAGAGGGTGATACTTCTGTTGGAAAGATAGATCTTAGTGACAAAGCAAATTCATTACCTGAAGAAAAATCAGATGATGAAACTAAAGTAGAGGACGTAGAAGCTGAAAAGCCCACTGCAGAACTACAAGAAGATGACGTTCTTTCATATATAAAGAATAGATATGACAAGGATATAAATTCTATCGATGAACTGTTTGCGGAAAAAGAGGCAAACGAGGAGTTACCGGAAGATGTATCTGTGTATTTAAAGTATAAGCAGGAGACCGGACGTGGCATTAAAGACTTTTATAACTTACAAAAGGATTTTGATGCGATGGACGAGGATGCTGTACTTGCTGACTATTACGCCTCAACCGAAGAAGGTTTAGACGAGATAGACATTCAGGATATTATTGAGGATAAGTTTAGTTTCGATGAGGAGCTAGATGAGCCGAGAGAAATCAAGAAAGTTAAGTTAGCAAAAAAACGAGAACTCGCTAAGGCAAAGAAGTTTTTGAATGGAGAAAAAGATAAGTACAACATCCCTCTTGAGTCAGGTGGGGGTGCATTATCGGAAGACCAGGAAAAGAACCTTGGCGCTTATAAGAGTTACATAGAGGAATCTAAAAGCGTAGAAGAACAAAACAGGAAGAAGCAAGAGTTTTTTATAGACAAAACAAATAATGTGTTTAACAGTGATTTCAAAGGTTTTGATTTCAAGGTGTCTGATAACAACTTAACCTTTAAGCCTGGTACCGCAGAAGAGTTAAAAAATGTTCAATCAAATGTTGGCAATTTCATTGGCAAATATTTGGATGATAGTGGCTTAATTACAGATGCCGTAGGTTATCATAAGGCTTTGTCGGTAGCGATGAACCCAGATAAATTTGCTCAATATTTCTATGATCAAGGTGTGGCTAATACCGTAGATGATGTTTCAAGGAAATCGAAAAACATTAATATGGACGTTAGATCAAATTCGCAATCTGTCTCTAAAGACGGAATGAAGATACGCCCTGTGAGTAGTAATGACAGACACGAAAATGGCAGAGGACTCAAAATTAGAAGTGTTAAAAAACATTAAATAACTTAAAAAAACCAAAATGGCAGTAAATTTAACCCCGGGATTTGACCTGCAGCCGAGTGCGCAACAAACCCCGTTATCAACCAACTATATCACTAACTTCGATTTCTTGAATCAGTATCTTCCTGATACTTACGAAAAGGAATTCGAGCGTTATGGAAATAGATCAGTAGCCTCATTCCTTAGAATGGTGGGTGCTGAAATGCCTTCTAACTCAGACATGATCAAATGGGCTGAGCAAGGAAGGTTACACACTAAATACCAATCTTGTACTTCCGCAGGTGCGGCAGCCGCAATAAGTGGTGTTTGGACAGTTCCAGGCGTGGGCGCAGCCCCAGGTGTAGGAGCTAACAACCCTACTAACTTTAATCCACAGTTGAATGCCAATTCCGGCACTTTAGCTACACTTAGAGTTGGTCAGACAGTAATGATTTCAGACAATACGGCTGGATCTACATTACAGAATAAAGGCATCATCAGCGTTGCTCCTACCTCAGCAAATCCCGGAACATTTACCGTAGCTTATTACGAAGTAGGTGGTCAGGCGATGGCGGCGGCAGTGAGCTGTGATATCTTCATCTATGGTTCTGAGTTTGCGAAAGGAACAGTCGGTATGGTAGGCTCTAACGAGTCTGATGACTTCATCTTCGATAACAAGCCAATCATCATCAAGGACAAGTATTCTGTCTCTGGTTCTGACATGGCTCAAATCGGCTGGATTGAGGTTACATCTGAGAACGGTGCAACTGGCTACCTATGGTATCTAAAATCTGAGCATGACACTAGACTTCGTTTCGAAGACTATCTAGAGACAGCTATGGTGGAAGCAGTTCCAGCAGCAGCAGCTTCTGGTGCAGCCGACTTCCTACAAGGTGTAGGTGTAGGTGCAGGTGTTGCCGGTGCTTCAGGTTCTGACGGTATCTTCTACGTTGTAGGAAACAGAGGTAATGTTTTCGGCGGTGGTAACCCAGTAGCTTTGGCTCAGTTTGATCAAGTGATCCAACGTCTTGACAAGCAGGGTTCTATCGAAGAGAATGTAATCTTCGTTAACCGACAGTTCTCATTCGATATTGACGATATGCTAGCGGCACAAAACTCCTATGGAGCGGGTGGCACTTCTTATGGTCTCTTTGACAATGATAAGGACATGGCTCTAAACCTAGGCTTCACAGGATTCCGTAGAGGTTACGACTTCTACAAGTCTGACTGGAAATACCTAAACGATCCTACTATGAGAGGTGGTGTAAATGCAGGTGCAATCAACGGACTTTTAGTTCCTGCTGGTTCAACCACTGTTTACGACCAAATCTTAGGCAAGAACGCTAAGCGTCCTTTCCTTCATGTTCGTTATAGAGCTTCAGAGACTGAAGATCGCCGCTATAAAACTTGGATCACTGGCTCTGCTGGTGGCGCAAGAACTAGCGACCTGGATGCAATGGAAGTCAACTTCCTATCTGAAAGAGCTGTATGTACCTTAGGTGCTAACAACTTCTTCTTATTCCAAGATGCATAAATAGCAGTTACCAAAGGGGGGGTGGTAACCCATCCCCCTTTTTTTTTAAATTAAATTAAATTATATTATCATGGCAAAACAAAAAGAAAAATACGAGAACAAAGCCTATAGGCTTTCAGGTCAGCAGCAGCCACTTTCATACATGCTAGCATCACGACACTCGTCAAGATCTCCCTTATTACATTTCGATGAAGAGCAAGGCATTAACCGCCCCCTTCGTTATGCAAGAAATCAGAAGTCTCCCTTTGAGGATGAGCAAGATGGAAATGCTATCCTAGAGCCAATTGTGTTTGAAGATGGGATGTTAATAGTTGAAAAACAAAACCAAGCATTACAGCAGTTTTTACATTATCACCCTAGCAACGGGATGGTATTTGAAGAGATAAACAACTCTCGCGATGCAGCCATAGAGCTGGAAGCGGTAGAGATGGAATTAGAGGCTCAGATAGAGGCTAAAAAAATTACAAAAGATGTAGATAAACTTACTTCTGTTTGTAGAGTATTAATGGGCAATAGCGTGGATAACATGACTATCCCTGAATTAAAAAGAGATGTTCTTTTATATGCTAAGGCTAGACCAGAGGATTTTATGGCTACCGTAAATGACCCTATGCTGGAGCTTATGGATACTGTTCATCAGTTTATGATGGCAGGGTTCTTAGCCTATAAAAACAATAATAAAGATGTGTACTATAGCCTTCCTAACAACAAGAAGAAAATGCTTACCATCCCTTACGGAGAAGATCCAAATTATATTATTGCTTCTTTTATGCAATCAGATGAAGGACTTGAGGTTTTTAAACTTTTAAAAAATAA
>TARA_R110000824_G_scaffold397059_1_pt1 | contig 10194 bp, 1 predicted proteins | sample TARA_R110000824 | Tara Oceans TARA_R110000824 (sample SAMEA4397747) | marine metagenome | biome: Polar Biome; feature: [MES] marine water layer (ENVO:01000295) within the mesopelagic zone...; material: water (ENVO:00002006), including particulate matter (ENVO:01000060) such as...... | reverse complement strand
TTTTTAAAGCTGTGTCTACGTGAGACATTGAGATAGCTAGAGCACTAATATTTATTGCAACCATTTTTATATCAACTATATTCATAATTTTTTATTTTAAAGAAGCTTGTTTGTTCTTGTTGGGGTCTTGCTTTGGAGTATACTTATCTGTTAATTTTTGTATTATAAGATCTACTCTAGCTCTTTCGGTTGATGCATTTTTGTATGCGCTTTTAGTTATGCCTAAATCAACTAACATTTGTTGCTGTTCTTTTTTTGTTAATTCCGCTAGTTTTTTGTATTGTTTAGTTTTTATATGTTTTGGGGTTTCGTATTTTTTATACTCCTTTTCAATATCAAAATTTAATTCTTTAGCTATATAAGATATAGCTGTAGTATAGTCAGATTGAGTATCTAGTGTTTTTACGTAATTTGGGTTACCTCCCATACCTATCAACATTCTTTTTTGTTCAGCTTTAGTTAATGATTCTATAGCATCAATGTCTCTCTGCCCTTTTGGAACATTATCTAAATAAAACTTATCTATTATTCCTTGACGATCCCGAGCATTTTGTTCTCTAGTTTGCAACTGATATTTAGGTGTACCTACAAACATTGCAGCTCTTTGCCATATTTCATTTTGCGCATCTAAAGCCCCCGATATATTTTCCATCTTAGTAACAAGTCTATCTAACGGTATGTTAGTAGCCGTCCCAATCATGGATATATATGCTTTAGCATTAGGGTTACGTGGATCAAAAGTATCAAACGTATTACTAAATTCTCTTCCTGATTTAGTATTTTCAGACATTATAAGACCTTCCCAATTTCTACCTAATCTGTTTACTTTACTCCCAAGTGTTGGTGATATTGATAATATCTGAGATATTATTGGGAAAAAATCTTTTCCTTGATATCCTTTATCATACTGCTCAATCATTTTTGTGCCGGTGTTATAGCCGGTTACAGCAATCTTACCTGGCAATCCTGATCCAGTTAATAGACCTTGCCAAACGCTTTTACCCAGTTTATTAAGACGTTTATCAAAATCGTTATATTTTTCTACCTTTTGTTTTTCGGTTAGATCAACATCATCATTCATAAGTCCTGAGTAGAATGCTGTTTGCAAACCGTAAAATAGTGTACTTTGTACAAATGCATAATAGCCTAACCTAGATACATTTGTTTTTTTGTCTCCCCTGTTGTTTTTAAGATCTAAGAAAGCTTTTTTCTGTAATCTAGACATTTGAAAAGGAGTATTGTTAAACGAAAATACCAATCTACCCATTAAACCTGTTTGTATATTAGATACACGATCCATTTGAGAGGATTGTTGTCCTTCTTGGGTAACATCCAAAAAGTCTTCCCACGCTTTTGCTTCAGCCTCCGGTTTGTCCATGCCTTGCTTTTCGTAAGTTTTCATTCTATTCATATAAAAAGGTGTACCTCCCATGGTAATAGCAAAACTATCCGCCATTTGTGTAGGCTTAAATCCTATCTGAATCATTTGATCCCACACTTGCTGAGCTCCAGTTCTACCCCCTTGGCGTATTGCTTTAGCCATTTCAGCTTCTTGTACATTGATCTTCAAACCTATACGTCTATCTCTAAGAGCGTCAGAGCTCCATATTTTTTTAGCTACTTCTATAAACCTTTTAGGGTCCTCGCTTATAATTTTAGCAATTGCAACGGGATTATTATCACTCCAGTTAACATAGTTAGCGGCGGATATAGTTTGTAAAGCCGCAGATCTCATGTTTAAAAACATAATAGTAGCTACTGACCCGTTAATATAGTTAAGTGTGGTGTTGAAAGCTGTGTTAGTGCTTTCTGGTCTTGACTTACCTTTTGCAATACGAACAAGCATTTGTTCTAGGTTGTATCTGTATTTCCCGCCGAATCTAGCTTCTAACTTGTTAAAATTTTCCTTTGAAAACATGGCATCGACGTTTTCTTGCCATTCATATAAAAAGTCAGCACGCACTCCGTCTGTAGCATGTGTGAATAAATCATATTGTACATTACTTCTAAACCAAGTGTCAGAAGGCTCCGGATAAGATTCTTTTGTCTTTGTAATTTCCATTATACCATTAGCGTAAGCTCTTAGCTTAGCAGACGACATAACTGCTCCCGTTAGCTGAGATTTTTCACTAAGCGATATTCCTGGTATTTTCATCCCTAACTTTTGCCATATATATACACGAACTGCTTGGTCAATGTTGTACCCAAGTTTTTCAACTCTTTTAGCAGCTTCCTTTTCCGGTTTTGTTTCACCCATAGCTTTAATCTGTGATTCAAGGCCTGCATAATCTTCTGCTAATCTCATTCTGTAAACACTCAAAGAGTTTTCTGCTCTAGTTAAAGGCCTAAGTATATGTTCCTTCATAAAAGCCATATCAGCATCTCCTTGTTTACCTTTACCGTGAGTTTTATAAAATAATCCTTGTAAATCTTCAGAGTTAGAGGGAAGTATCATATCGTCCCATCTTTTCTTTCCTGACATAAACGCTTTTGAATCAGATACCGTAGCTTCTTCAGGAGCACCCCCTTTTCTAGCAATCATACTTGCTAGTTCTTTTTCAAGCATTTTGCCTTTATCAGTAACTTTTTTACCTTCTTTAAACTCTTCGTAGCTTTTTGTTTCTTCAATTTCTTCAGACTTTAAATCTTCCAAAGCTTTTACTAGTTGTTTACCATTAACACTCTCTGGTAATCCAAGTGACTTAGCAATATTTCTATTTTTATTAGCGGCAACTAAAGTTTGCTTGACTGCTTGACTATCGAAATGCTTAAGCATATCCTTGCCCCATTGTTGTAATGCAGTAGTGCCATTAAGCCTCCTAATATTATTTAAATGCTGAAGATCCTCTATAGTTATACTAGTTTTCTTTTTATTATTAGATTCTTTACCTAATACTCTATTCCACGCTTTTTCATTAAATATCTCACCTTTAGTGGTAGATATTAATAGTTTTCCTAGGAAAGGTATAGGAGCATCATTAATTTTGCTCTTACCATTCCACATTGAAGGTATCTCATTAGCATCCGACAGTGATTGAAAGGATTCTTTACCTATCATACTTTCGTATCCCCCTACTAGCGCATCTATTGTGTTAGCATCAGTTAATTTATTGTTATTAAATGCTTCAAATACATCTCTGAAATAAGCAGCTCTAGGTGACAGATGTTCATTACCTACAACTTCATCTTTTTTCATAGTTTTTTTACTTACTTTACCACTTTTAAACCGCTTAGATGCTTCGTATATGGTATTAAAATCATACCATACTTCAGGAGCTAATTTTCTATATCCCTGTTGAGCGTTGTTAGCCATTAAATGCATAAAAGTACGTAGTGCACCAACTCCATCTGGGGTTGCATTTTTTTGTAATTCACCAATAGTGTGTAAAACTGTCTTTTGAATAGCTTGTAAAGCATTAGCCTCTGCTTCTAGAGCTTTCATACCCTTTTCACCGATCTTTTCTGTTACCATTTCGAATAGAGTATCAGCGTGCTCTTTAACACTTAACTCGGGCTTTAGTTTGAATAATCTATCTGATTGCGAAAACAATTCTGCTCTAGCTGATTCAGTATTATAATCTAAAGTTATTTTAGACCTATCCGCTTTCCTACCACTTTCAGCTTGCCATTTTTTAGTAGCTACATCAGCTTTTTCTATTGCCTTAGTAGCCGCTTCTAATATCTTATTAAATTCAACATCAGTTTTTAAATTTTCAAGAGCATCTACAGCAAAGTACTTACCATTATTTAGGTCCGACGATTTAGAGCCTTCATATAATTCTATAGCAGTTTCAACCCGATAGTTACCACCTATTGGTTCTTTATTTTTTTCTTCTCCTTTAAATTTTCCAGTAGGGTATTGATTTAACTTTCCTAGATTTTTACCTATCATTATATCATTACCACCAAATATTCTAGATACTAAAAATTCGTTAATTGTCTGTTCACCCCCTTTTTTAGTGCCAGGAGACTTAGCTACATTTCCTAAAACATTCCCTAACCCAGACGAATTAAATAATTCTTTAAACAAGTACATTACGGGTTTTTGTCTAGATTCAAACTCTGCTTTGTTTATATTTTCAAAATGGTTTGCTTGTTTGTCTAGTTCTTTGACAAATTTGTTCTTTTCATCACGATCAAGTTTTTGTTTCAAGGTTTCTATCCCTTTTTGCATTTCTACTATAATAATATCGTTTAGAACGCCTTGCTGGTCCGCAGACAATGATTCCCATCCTGTTTTGGTTAATTGGGTTATAGCGCCTTTAACTATTTTTGTAAAGTCTTCGATAGGTATATTCCTTTTCTCGGATGCCCCTACGATTTCCTCACTGTATAACTTTTCAATGTCAGCTCCACGTCTAATATGCTTAAACATGTCCTCTCTAAACAATTCCATACCCTTATTAAAGTCAACAGTAGAAACATTAGGTCCTTCTTTAAGGGCTAGTTTACCTAATGTATCGGTTTTAAGAACATCAACAATTTGATCAAAAGCAAATTCTCTAGCTAATGCTTTAGCTAAAGACTCTTGTCTTACTCTATCTTCTTTAAAGTACTCAAAATATTCTTTTGCGCTTATAGCCCTCTTCTTAAATATCATGTTACCAGAGGCTCTTGCTCCAATTCCACCTTCTCTTTTTTGTTTTTTATTTCCTTTAGCATCTAAGACGGTGTTCCCTTTGGAATCTTTTTCATAAACCTTTTCATACAGTACATCTAAATCAAATCTTTTAGTTATCTGGCTTAAGTCTATATAGTTATCAAGTAGGGCTCTGGCTTTAGACAACCACTTAAGATTTTCCACAGATCCGACTTTACCCATCTCAGCTATTATTTCTTCATATAGCTCATTCTCTGCTTTCCTTTCTAATCCAACTCTGAATAATCTAGTAGGATCTTTTTCATAATTAACATTAGACTTCCATTTTAAGTTTAAAATACGCTCTATTTCCTTTTTAGCTTCAGCAACTTCTTCTTTACTTTTTGACTGATCAATAATATCTTTAGTTAAAGATACCTTCATTTGTTTTTTTAAATTGTTGAATATATCCTGAGGCTTTCTAATGCTTTTCATTTCAGACTTTTCCCCTTTACTATTCCAAACAATAGCTCTATTTGGTTGGTTAGGCGTTTCTATATCAAATACCTTTCCTTTACCAAAATTCATTGTGCCTACACTAAACGCATCTAAGCCCTCTATCGGTTCGTTTTTAAGTTTGTCCTCTACTATCTTCTTAGTCTTTAAACGTGTCTCAGGCTTGATGTTAAGTATATCCATAGCTGATTCCCTAGATCTTCTTTTAGTTGCGGCAGCTCCATTATACCCTTGATCCTTTTCTTTAACCGTAGCAGCCTCTTTAAAACTACTAATATCACTTTCGCCAAACACTTCACCTTCACCATACTCACTCATTTGCTCAGCAAAGTACTCTAGTTGTTGGGTGTCTGAAGTATGTACGTATTTTTCTCTTTCCTTAATAGATTGATCAATACTACCACGAATAGTTTTTTCAATTACGTTATTCACGTAAGTAGATAACTTAGCTTCTTTAGCCTCGCCTGTAGTAAAATCATATAATTGTTTAGCTCTACCCTCTACTCCTAAAGCACCACCACTAATGCCTCCATCTTTCATTAATTTGATAGTCTGTTCTAAAGTAAGATTATCTCTTTTTATAGCAGCCATAATGTTTCTTCCTTCAAAGAAAGGTTTGATAGCTCTCTCGGAGAGGCGTTTGCCTCCTGGACCTTCCCCCATTATGAAATTCATTGCTGTTTCATAAACGACTTCTGGTGTTTGGAATTTATCCCCAGCAAAGTATGTTTGATCCTTAGTCATTGTTCTCTTAATGTTGTAAGTGACCTGATCTAAAAACATAAATTCAAGAGCTTCCGCAATTTCCGTAGGTGAGCTAGAATCCTTCATCCCTTCAAAAGCATCGTCGATAGATATGTTATTTTTAGCTATGGTATTCCTTAGCTTTTCAATATCTTTATCCTTACTACCTTCTATATCTTCAGACTTTAATTGTTTTTGATCTTTAAGTTTTTCTCCTGATACTGTACTGTATTGACCCTTCCCATCAACCACAACTCCCTTTAAAACCTCTATGTTGCCCTTATAACCTTCGTTAGTTTTAGCGTTAGCCATTTTGTATAACAAATCTAATACATCATTAGCATTGTTATCTTTGCTGCCACTGTTTATATTTATAGGTTTTCGACCGAAGCTAATACCTCTGTTATTAGCAACTAATTGTAGACTCTTGTATATCTCCTTAAGCACCCCCCTGTTAAGTAAAGCATTAGCAAAAGTTCTATTGTCTGTCATAAGCTCTATAACCCTCATAACGTACTCTTCGTTAACCATTTTTTCACTAGTAAAGGATTCCATAACCTCTTGAAGTGTGAGTATTTTACGCTCATTGCCTTGAGCATCTAAAGCTTTTTTACCACCCTTTAGAATTAAGTTAAGTTCTCCTCTAATTTGAGTAGCTTTAATAGCATCTTCAACTTGTTTTTCTATCGACGTTTTTATAGCATCTATAGTTCCATCTTTTCTACCTGCAGTTATTATTGAATAGTGACCCATTTCATGGGCAATAAGGCCTTCACTAAGTTTATTTTGATCAATAGTTATTTTTTTACCATCTGGGCTTATTTCCCCTTTAGTATTTCCTTTAGTTTCTCCAAATACAAGCTCTACACCTAATTCAGCAAATTCTACTTTTTTCTTTTCAAAAGCTTCGTACACCGCTACTTTTTGTTTTTCAATATCATAAACCCTTTGTTGAGCCGCTTTTCGTTCTGAGTAGCTAAGACTTAGATCAGCAGCTCCTTCTTTGGCATCTAATAAATCCTCATTTAAAGATTTTATATTTGATTTGTTTACTTGTTCTTTTCCTAAATCTAATATCTGTTGTGTTTCAAATATCTTATTGCCTTTTTGTTGAAGGGTATAATCACTTGCGCCAGCAGCTTTCTCTTCAATGTACTCTTTTCTTAGTCTAGTGTTAATTGCTTGTACTCCAGCTTCGCTTTTAAAGTCCCACGTTTTAAACTTAGTTGCTCCAATTGCAGCAAATTGAGCAGCATTTATAGAATATCTACCAAAAAAGTCAGCGTCCTTTCCCCAGTACTCTTCTAAAGAGTGGTTAAGATCTTTGTCTCCCATCCATTCTTTATAGAAGGCTTCAGATAAATGAGATAATTCCGATGAGGTAGCCCCTCCTACCCCGGCAAGGGCAAATTTTTCTGTTATTTTGTTAGCTGTGTTAGACCATTGATACTTACTATTAAATCTCCAAGGTATTAATTTTGACATACCTAAAGAGCCTAAATAGAATGCTCCACCAGAAGTAAGGGTATTATCACCTCTTGCGACCATTGTAAACTTAATTTCTTCCTCACCCATCTTTAACATGTGCCCCATAAACTTAGCAGTAAGAGGATTCCTACCCGCAAAGCTCTGTATATATTTAGCTTTCTTGCTAGCATTAACAATATTCTTACCGCCATGAAAAGCATTTTTTATAAACTTAGCAGTTCCTAAAGCTGCTCCGACTCCCGCTGTAAGGTAGCTAGCTACCGCAAACTCACCAATTACAGGAACAAATGCTCCTAAACCTTCGGAGAATCTCATACCCCATCCCCTATCGAATGATTGTCTCATTTCCTTAGTCTCCGCAACGTTAAGGGTTCGTAAGGTTTCTCGAGCATCATCTTTATATCCTCTTTCAGTATTAAAACCATCTTTGGTTTCTTCTGAGGGAATACCCATTATTAAGTTATTAAAACCTGACTCTAACATATCCCCTAAAGTGTCTTTACCCCCAGACCCAGGATTCAAACCTAATACATACATATCCGTAAGCAAAGGTAACATCATTTTATTCTTTTTAGAGTCTAAATAAAATGCTTCCCAGTCTTCTTTGGTTTTAAATTCTTCAGGAATTCCATTCATGAATTCAATGTTCCTCAAATCCCAATCTCCATCTTTAATAGCTTTTGCTATTTCATTTCCTGTAAATGCTACATGCTCCCCCTCTACTTTTCTTTTATATATACCTTCACCTCCTGCACCAGTACCTGGTCTCACTAGATCAGCAGCAGAACCCGACTTCTTATTTGAAAAATCAGCAACTCCTGTTAATTCAGGATCTGTCAATTTTCCTAAAATGTTATCTCCTCTTCTTTTTAAGTAAAACACTCGTGAGCCTAAATCTGTATACTCCTTGTTCTTAATATTCTCCCCAACAAAAGCATTCTGTATCTTAGCAAAATCAGTAAGTAAATCTAATTCGGTTACAATAAAATCAAACTCTTCATTATTAATATATAACGATTCTCCATTTGCTTTAGCAACAGCTTGAGCATCTTCATCTAATATATTACCATACTCATCGGTAACTATATTTCTTTCTCCATTATCTTTTCTTACAATGTTACCATCTACCATTTCCCAACCAACCTTACTAGAATAGTTTTCGTAAGCAGTAACTAACTCTTTCTTAGTGTTTCTTAATTTAGCAGCCTCTTCAATGTATGATTCCGGAGTACGATTACTAGTGGGTTGAATATCCTCAAATTGATTTAATTCTCCACCAAAAGGCTTAGTAGGGGTTGCGGTGCCAAATGGATCCTTGTTTTTTGTGATCTTATTTGCCTCATCCGTAAATCGAGCTAATGCAAATCCTTTTTTTCTAAGATCTGCCACACTACCTCCTAGTTTTTCAACATCTTCAATTAATCTACCTATTTTTTTAGCCTCCTTAGGTAAATCTTCTAAAGCTAATTCTCTATAAAAACTTAATAACTTCGGGAATTGATCGGACTTACGTAATTCATCCGCAACATTCATTTGTATTGTGTCAGCCTGTATTTTTATTTCCTCACGTCTATTTGTGTTGTAACGCTTGATAGATACTTCTGCATCGTACATGCTAAGTTGAGGTATAACCTGCGTAAGATATTTAGCTTGCTCAGAAATAAAGTCCGGATTTGTTGTATTATCAAAAGAAGCTACACTAATAATATCTGTATTTGAAAAAGGAGTATCCTTAAGTGCTAGATTTGTAGCATGATCGGTAGCATCAGCAATATCTCTCCTAGTTCTTATTTGCTTAGGAGTGCGCTCTCCTGTGGTAATCAGCTTAGGTTGATCAAATTCAGATTCAGGTGTTGTCCATGTTTCTATAATATCATCATCTTGCATTGCAGTCTCAAAATCAGAATACCCGTTTCTTCCCGCAATAGATTCAAAATCTATGCTTATTACCCCCTTCTTATTTTCCCCGAACTCATCTAATGCGTCTTGGCCTACGCTAACATAAGACTCTGGTCCTTTATCAATGTATACAGCCTCAAGTTCTCCTCCTTGAGCAGTTCCTTCCTCTATTAGTTTTATTTCAGTTTTATGAAGCTTAGCGTACTCTTCAAAAGTATCGGGATAATTATCTGTACCTGCAAGGTCAGTATAGTCATCCTCGTATACTACTTGGCCCTTTACTTTTATGTATCTACCTTTATCTGGTTTTTCTGATCCCAAAGAACCATCCGCCAAGTTGGATTCCGTATTTTGTGCTAGAGGCGTTTCCGACACTACATCCGCACTTGCTGAAGCATCTGGTAGAAAACCTGGTTTACCTATTATACTATTATCTTCCCCCTCTTTAGTTTTCTCTTCTGTTTTTGGACCTTCACTTGGGCCTTCGCTTACTAATTCTACAGATAAACCATCTTGCTCGGCTTTTAAGGTAGCTTTCGCTGCCTCTAACTCTGAGTTAAAAGTGACTTCTATATCATCTATTAAATATACGTACATATAATGTATTATTAAAAATTATTAATTGGCTTATTCAGCAACTTTATTCTTTGCGTTGTAAGCGTTTACAAATTGCCTAGCAAACATTAACGCTTCGTTAGGAGTATTCATACCACTACCTGTAGCTTGGGCTAGCTCTCTTACGTCCGCTTGGTTGTCGTAGTGATACGTTCTATCCCTTAGTTCTGTTTTTGTATTTGAAGCATTACCTTGAGCGGTAGATGAAAGGTTTGAAGTATCACCTTGTGCCGGAACAATTATTGGAGGGGGAGGTGCGTCTACAGATATTTTAACATTGTATTTAACAGTAACCCTATCGTTTTTCCAATCTATACTTTCAACATTCCTTCCCTCAATTTTACTACCCACTC